>Ga0079998_108019_pt1 | contig 61978 bp, 80 predicted proteins | sample PerSpoBPS_BMetaG_FD_69201 | JGI IMG/M metagenome (GOLD analysis project Ga0079998, IMG submission 69201) | Thermal spring microbial communities from Yellowstone National Park, Wyoming, USA - Perpetual Spouter B (PS_B) MetaG (SPADES assembly)... | ecosystem: Environmental > Aquatic > Thermal...
AATATTAATAGCAATAACCCTCGTAATAGCAATAGCAGTAGTAGCATGGATGACAGGGCTCTTCGGAACAACAGTAGGTGGGGCCGAGAGCCTAGTGATACTTCCAAACGCAACACTCACAAATACTAGTAGTGGCTGGCAGCTGAACATTAGCATTAGAAACACGGGATCTTCTCCCTCGACTGTGATAGCTATTTATGTAGCTAACTACACATGCTTCTCAGGATCGCAACCCATTAACCCTGGGGCAATAAATACCATACCAGCAACTTGTAGCGATGCAAACTTTATCAGCGGGGTTAGATATACTATCAAGGTTGTAACAGCTGCGGGGAACACGTTCTACAGTGAGGTAATTGCTGGATAGATATGAAATAAAAATATTTTTAACACTTTATTTATATATCTCTATTAATAGATTCTTGGGGGTGGTTGTTATGATGAGGGAGTTCGGGAGTTTCAAGGATCTTCTGGGCTATGTTGATAGCCAGATAGCCAACTATAGAAAGGTTTTTGGTGAGCTTATAAGGGTTGTTGAGGATCTGAGGGGAAGGGCTGAGAGGCAGAGGAGGATTCTTGAGGTGATAGCCAAGCTATCTCCGGGTACCCAGGTCTCGGGTGAGGAGGGATCCTACCAGGTTGATCTCAGAGGGGTTAAGGTTCTTGTGAACCCGTCTCCCGTGAGGGAGCTGGAGGTTTTGGAGAGGGTTCTTGAGGAGATAAATAATAAGATCACTAGGCTGGCAAATCTCAGGAAGGATCTAGAGGTTCTCGGGGCGCTAGAGGGGGGCAAGGTGGTTGCATATATAAAGGACGACGTGCCCGAGATAATACTGCTGAAGATCTAGAGACCTTTAGCAGAAGCCTCAAGAAACTATTTTGGGTTTCATAAAAGTTTATAAGGGTTGTGGTTATATTATATTTCTATGTGGAGCCCCGCAATGCGGGTGGGGATAGAGACCCAAGAGGGGTTCACATACAATCCATAAGCCAGGTTGCGGGGGTTTCCCCACAGCAATGAGCCTGAGGAATCTATGATGATGGAGCTGTGGGTCGGGGTCTCCCCGAGCTGGAGCCCAGCGATATAGATCCTGGTGAAAGGGGTTCTGAGGGTTTTGAAGCCAAGGGAAGAGGGCTTGGCAAAAACCAAGCCCAATGAAACCAAACCCCCTCCTATAAACTCAATTAGCATCGTTATCTCCTAATATAGGTATCCCCAGGCGGGCTGTTTCAGTTTTCACGATTATTTGTAACACTTATTTCCATTGATGTCTAAGACCTTTTAGTGCTATGAGGTATGCCGATGCTTATAAACCCAGAGATATATTTAATCGGCGTCCCCGAGCTCCCGAGACCCGTAGGATGATGAGCCATCAGGCGGCTGGTGGGGATAAAAACAATGAACCACCACCTGCTGAGAAACAGAATCATAAATCACTCTATTGCGGATCTGGCTCTTGTGGCGAAGATATTTCCTCTTTTTGTATAGATTTTTACATCATACTCTATTCCAGAAGCTATGGTTGTAGGCCCATCAAGCGAACACTCTATAGGCTTCCTATCACCCGGTTCTAGCTTCACCACCTCTATCTGGCAGGGAATATTTGAGACTCTTATCCCTATGATCTCGGCATCTTTAGACCCCCTGTTCTCTACATATATTTTGAGGATCCATGCTGTGCCATTATATGCTAGAGAGGTGTTTGGAAAAATATATAGGTACTCTATATCCCCTATCCTCGTGCTAAGAACTCCCATAATCCAGAGTGTAGCTGCTATCCCTATTGATATGGTAAGGGTAACAATAATTACTAAGGCATAGATATTGCTTATAGCTGGGAATTTAGCATCACGGATCACCATATAGATACCAGATTATATATATAGCGTAGCTTATAAACCTGGCCCCAATATCTAGTAGTCCCGCAAATCTATTCAATATAAAGGATCTCCACCAAAACTCGAATCCATAAGCATCAGCCTGCTAAAAACCTCTCCTCAGAGTTTCAGCGTTTCCCCGCTAACGGTATTTGATGATATTTGTGAATATTTGTATTTCCGTTAGCGGGGTTGCACCTAGGCTCGGGATCACCAGCTTCACCCGAGCCACATGGGTGCCTGTAGAGCCCAACGCCACTGGGCTCCCATCTGAGGATAGATATCTCAAACCAATATTGATAGCACCTATCATGTCTCTATCCATGGTTAATCCGTTGCTCAGCTTTGCCAGCTTCATCTGTATCTTTATAACTCTCACCCTTCTACCCCCTCTCAGCGCGATGCGAATTACAGAGGGGGTGTATCTCTTGATGGGCTTACCGCTAAATGGATCTCTCGATGAGGAGTATGCCTCAGATTCTTCGACAACATGTAACGGCTTGTTATTCAATATCTCTACTAGCTTTGAGGCGCACCACTGGTGGATCCTATGCCTAAGATTTTTCTTACTAGCTTTGCTAGCCATTCTATTCTTACCCCTATGGGCATTCCCGACAACTACTGTGGCACTATATTTTCTAGCGATCTCCTCGATAATCCCAGCTGTTTTATAGATGATATCTTCTTTCCTCTCCCTCTCTCTAAGCCTTCTAAGCGATTTCCTAACATCTCTATCTCTAGTGGATCTCTTCTCCGTTATCCTTCTCCTCCTCTCAGAATACGCTATAACGATTCTGCCAATGTTAGTCTCGATCCTATAGATCTCATGTAGCCTCCTATCCACAAAGACAGCTAGTGTAACATTGTTCTCATTTATATCCACTGCAACAGCGTTATTCGGGTTATAAGATACCTCGAACTCCTTTGTTAAGGTTAGATATACAAGGATCTTTCCACTAGATAGTTTTAATTTTAACTCGCTTGATGGCTTCCAACCGCTGTAGAGATATCTATGTAGTTGCTTATTGTTTCTATAGCCTATCCTTATCCAACCCCTATGTGTTCTAACCTCTACATAGCCTTCTCTCAATTTCCAATCCTGGGAATCAGAATATGTTATTGTTATGCTCCTTATCACAGGCTTATCTTTTTCTGTTTCTCCTTTCCTCTTCTTCTTTTTGAATGACTTAGCCCTTCTAATGGCATCTCTATAGCACCCCTTGATAATCCTCGTGGGAAGCCATGGATATTCCTCTCTAAACCTGTTATAGAAGATCCTGTGTAAAGTGGATTGAGAAGCTCTATACTCTAGAGCATAGCAGAGCATCTCACCCAGCATCTCCCTATATGCATCCCCAACCTCTCTAAGAGCCTGCCTACCAATACTGTTAGTCCAGCCTTCTAGGATTATTGTTCTTTTAAGGGTCTTTAAGAGCTTCTCCAACACTAACCAAGTAATTAGAAGTAGCTGAAAGTATTTAAATTTATCGCTAAACCGGCAACAGCCTATTTGTGAAAATCATTATACATCCCAGAACATATGTTCGTCTCAAAACATAAAAATTTAAATAGAACAACTAATATCTATTCTTGGGTAGGCATAAAATCTAAGTTATAGATAAACCTTTCCCTGTGTTGGAACTAAGGTCCCATCCTTCTAGAGCGAAATTCAGTCGGAAAAATATATTCGACCCTCGGTATAGTTATGAGATGAAATAGTATGGGGTTTGTGGATAGAATTGCTGAATATTTAGGCGTGGCTAGGGGGGGTGAGAAGGATGCTTATGAGATTCTGCTAAATTCTCTAGGATATATACTGTGGAGGCTTGGAAAGAGCTCTGCAGACGCTCCTCGAGTTCTAGAGAGTTTAGGGCTTGATCTTCCTCGGGATTTTGTTGAGATGATTTCATCTGATGTTGATAACTATATTGGTAGATCTTCTCTTGAAGATCTATATAGATATCAGAGAGAGGTTCTAGATCTGGTTGCTAAGAGATACGTGCTGACCCCGTTTAGAGCTTCCAGATCTTCGATGGAGATTGCATCATCCCTCGCTTCGGAGCTTGTTGGTAAGCGGTGGGGGATATCGATAGCCGATCCATTTATGGGGGGTGGGGAGCTCTTAAGAGAGACTATAGAGGCTATAGGTGTTGAGAGAATATCTAGGATCTTTGGGCTTGAGGAGAACCCCCTTGCATGTATTGTTGCATATGCTTCACTCATAGCTATAGCTGGCGTGGATAGAGTGTATATTAGATGTGATAACTCTTTTAAATATATCTATAGAGTTGCTAGTACAGGCTCTCAGATCCCCTTATACGATATTATAGTAACCACAGCCCCTCCACACGATGTTGAGAGCCTTCCTAGGGGGTATGCTGATGTAATGCTGGCAAGCCTCGTAGTGCTTGGCTATGTAGATGCTGCGTCGAGGATCTTCATAGACGCCTCGGCATCGTCTATATTGGTTGCGAACTCAATCCTCAAAGAGCATGGTGTTCTATTGGCGATAACCCAGGGGACGATGCTTCACAGGCTTACAAGCTTTGTGGCTAGGAGTCTCCTGAGAACTAGATATAGCATCCCAGCTATAATTAGATCCTATGTGGATCATAAGAAGAGAGGGAGCCAGGGGATCGAGGTTGTCATCGCCGCTAACAAGGGCTCTGGATCCCGTGAAACGCTGTTCATAGATGCAAGCAATATGATAGAGACTGGGGCTCTGCAAAGCATAGCAAGGGGAGATCTCCAAGTAGGTTTAGAGACACATACCAACCGTGTGAGCTTGAGAACCATTAGCGGTCTTATGAATAGAAACTGGCTATTCCTATTTACTAGAAGCCATATGGATCGAAAGCTGGTGGAAATTCTATCAAGGCTAGCCAGCATGGGTAGAATCGTGGGCCTGAGGAAAATCATATTTGAGAGCAATATTAGTAGGGGTATCGATATAGTTTCCCCGGACTTCTTCATGTTACCGAATAGATATTGGATCATATGGAATGAATATGGCGAATATATTGTGATAAAAAACATAGATGATGGGAGAGAGCTGGAGATAAACAAACGATATGTAAAGCCCTTTGTATCGTTTAGCGACTATCGCAAGGAGAGGATCAAGTTTCTCCGTGCACGCCACTACATATTATCGATCCCTGATGAGGGTATTGATCGGCTGCAAAAGGATCTTGTGAGATATATTGAGTGGGGTATGAGGAGCGGGGCTGCCGCGGCTGCGATTAGAAAGTTTGGCTCCTCCTGGTATAGCTATCTATATAGGAGGATCACATCTATGAGGCCCTACGGGGTTGTTTTTATCCCAGCAGTTGTTGGAATCGATATTTTGAGGAATAGCTTCTATGCAATAAGCAGCGTGAGTGAGATGATCGCAGACGATGATCTCTACACATTGGGTAGAGCCACAAACTACCATAACCTCCTAGCAGTTTGGTTTAATAGCACGCCATTTCTATCGATCATAGCTATGCTGTGCAAAGCCTCAACAGGACCCTGGATCTTCTACGATGGGCAGGACTACCTAGAGCTCCCAGTACCAAATGTGGAGAGGATAGAGAATAGAGAACTTATCGGTGAGAGCACCTTTCTCCTAGATGAGGTAGCTGGGGAGGTTCTACCCCCTCTCGAGGAGCAGATCTTGAATAGACATTGGGTGAGGGAGAGGATAGACGGGCTTGCATCAGCATATATAGGGCTTAGAAAGGAGGAGATGGAGATTATGAGAGAGGCTCTTCTGGAGAGCATTTCAGAGCTAGCAAGAACTGCATAGCTTGTTAGTAGCTATGATCGATTTTGCATCCACATATCTACTCCTTAACCTTGCAAGTGCATCAGCCAGCCTCTCGATCTCCTCAAATATATTATATACATGTGGACTTGCTCTAACACTCTTCTCAACCCCCAGGCTTCTGTGGAGTGGGTAGGCACAGTGATGCCCAGATCTAACTGCTATGCCCTCAAGATCTAGCTGGAAGGCCAGCTGATGCGGATCTAAGCCCTTTATATTGAAGCTCAGCACCCCTGTACCTCTATCAGGTGGGGGGCTATAGATTTCTATCTCGTCTCCCAGGGTTTCTCGTAGTATCTTCTCTCCATAGCTCTGGAGACTCCTCAGATACTCCAAAACATTGTCCATACCGATTCTCATGAGGTATCTAGCAGCCTCTCCGAGCCCTATGAAACCCTCTATATTTGGTGTCCCAGCCACATATTTCCAAGGCATCTCCTCGTACTCCACCTCAAGGGTTTCAGGATCTAGCCTCGTTATCATCCCGCTCCCAGCCTTTCCAGGCTCTAGCCTTTCTCCGAGATCCTTCTTCATATACAGCACCCCTGTTCCAGATGGACCGAACATCTTGTGGCCGCTAAAAACCCCTGCATCTATTCCTAGATCCTTTACATCTACCTTCATATGGGACACGCTCTGAGCCAGGTCTCCAACACATATGGCCCCTTCCTGCGAGGCGATCCTACATATATCTCTCAGAGGATTTATCACCCCATTCACGTTACTTACATGCACAGCGATCACAACCTTCACTCTATCCCCTATCCTCGATATGACCTCTTCGAGGGATTCCAGCTTAGCAGCACCATATCTATCAATATCGATCCACATGAACCTGCATCCCCTCAATCTACACACATATCTCCAAGGCATTATCGTGCTATGATGCTCCGCCCTTGTAAGAACTATATAGTCGCCCTCCTCTATGCTGGGTGCTAGAGAGAGCGCAACGATATTCATGGCATCTGTGGAGTTGAAGGCTGGTACTATCTCCTCCACCTCAGCGTTTATGAGTTTTGATATGGATTCAAGGGACTCCTCAAAGATCTTTGTAGCATCCATAGTAAGACTATATACACCCCTCCTTATCGTCGCATAGGCCTTCTCATAGAAATTCTTTACCGCCTCTATAACTTGTCTAGGCTTTGGGGTTGTAGCATTATTATCAAGATAGATATATCCCTTCTCCTCTAAATACCTAATCTCTGGGAAATCCCGCCTAAGCTCCCAAGGATCCAACACAAATTGCGACCACCAATACTGTTTTATATATCAACCCCTATAAATACTAGGTATTCAACACGCCCTACTCCTTTTTACCCATTCACCCTAAAGGACTAGGTATTTAAGGGTAAGCCTCAAGAAACTGGTTTGGGTTTCATAAAAGTTTATAAGGGTTGGTATTAACTTCCTTATTTGGGGGTGGAGTTGCTTAGACCGAAGGAGGTTTGTGAGATGCTTGGTATTAGCTATACTACTTTAAGGGATTATGTTAGGAGGGGTTACATAAAGCCTGTTCTTACCCCAGGGGGTAGGTGGAGGTTTAGAGAGGAGGATGTTGATAGGCTAATGGGTTTGACTAGAGCTAGGAAGGCTGTGCTATATGCCAGGATCTCATCACATACGCAGAAGGACGACTTGGAGAGACAGGTTGAGCATTGGAGGAGTGGGCTAGACAAAACAACGTAGGGGATTATGAGGTAGTAATAGATATTGAAAGTGGGTTGAAGGAGGATAGAAAGGGTTTCAAGAAGTTGCTGAAGCTTGCTGTTGAGAGGAAGATATCGAGGATCATTGTTGAATATCCAGACAGGCTGACTAGGTTTGGCTTCAAAACAATTGAGGAGCTTCTGAGAGCCTTCGGTGTTGAAGTGGTTGTCTTGAATCAAGAGGACAAGGATCCTAGGGAGGAGCTTGTAGAAGACCTCACCACAATAGTATCTCACATCGCTGGAAAGCTATACGGCATGAGGAGCCATAAATATGAGAAGGTGGTTGAAGGTGCAAGGAAGCTCATTGAAGACCCTTGAGCTTGTCAGGGCATATTCCGGGCCTATAAGGGATGATAGGATCTCGAAGCTTATAAATGGTATGTCAAGGCTCCCCAGAATGCTATAGATATAATCTGGGATAATATCGAGTGGAGATACAGCTTCCCAGAGCTCATTAGAAGGGGTGGAAAGCTGGTCACTAATATGGGTTTGAAGATGATGATCCCAATAATACCGAGGGACAGGGCTTTTAAGAAACGCCTTAGGGAAGAGCTTATGAAGGATAACCCCTACGCAGCACACTGGGTAGATGCTGTTATCAGAACAGCCTACTCGATTATGGAGAATTGGAGGAGGAGGTATCTGAGGGGGAGGGCTAGGAAGGTCAAGCCAAGGATTAGGAGGAGATTCGCTAGGTGTAAGACCACGCTTATGAAGATAGATTACCAGGCTAAGAGCATAAGGATAACGCTGAGACCTGGAGAATACTTGACTATATCCTGGAGATCAACGTGGTTCGAGCACAGAGTTAGAGGCTGGATTGTAGGTGAGGTTATAATCAAGGACGATAGAGTAGTTATCCCCTTCAAAAGCTCTAAGGAGATCTATGTTAGAAGGGTTATTGGCTGGGATAGTAATGAGCCATCATTGGATGGCTACGAGCCCAGTATAGGCTTTATACATGTAGATCTAAAGCCTCTCCAGAGCATTAAGATCACTTATGAGCGTAAAAGGCTATAGCACAGAGTAGGGGTAAGAGGGAGCTTTATGAGAAGTATGTTAGAAGGGAGAGGAATAGGGAGAAGGACTTTATAAACAAGCTCTCAGCAGGGTTGAGAATGCTATTCCCAAATACTATCCATGTATTCGAGGATCTTGATAAGGAGGATCTCGTTAACAGGAAGAAAAGGAGGAAGAGGAATGCTAGAACACCATGGAAAAGAATACATAAGAGGATGTCAGAGGTGGCATTAACAGCTTATGTGGATCCTAGGAACACATCTAGAGAATGCCCCAGATGCGGGTATGTCGTGGAGACCCAAGAGGGGCATGTCTTCGAATGCCCTAGATGTGGATTAAAAATGAATAGGCATAAGGTCGCATCTATAAACATTAGGAGGAGATACCTGGAAGAAAAGAGGAGAAGGAAGAGGAAAACCAGGATGCGGGGGTTCCTCCACAGCAATGAACCAGAGGAAACAATGAAGGTGGAGCTGTGGGTCGGGGTCACCCCGAGCGGGAGGAGCCCAGTGATATGGATCCCGATGAAAAGGGATCCTGAGGGCGATGAAACCAAGGGAAGAGGGCTTGATATCAAACAATATCAAGCCCAATGAAACCCGAACCCCATCTCGGCTATAAGCTTCTACAGCAATATTATGTGGTATTATGTAGGGATATATTAGCTACTGCGCTGCATTAGAGTTTGGTGAATAATATGGGTACTAGAGAAGCCCTTTCCAAAGTCTCCCTCGCTATTATCATAAGTATCGTGCTGATCTCTGTTATAATAGGTGTAGCAATCCTTCTAACCCAGAGAGGTGGTTATCCTGTCCAGACGGCAACGAGCCCGGGGACATATGCACAGCCTCCAGCCATGACAGCAACGATCACCGCGATCCAGAGCCCTGTGCCCACCGCTACTATTACTATTCCCACTCCAATACAGACAGCTACGCAGGTAACCCAGGTAACACAGCCCCAGGGGAATGTTGTTCTGAGGGTTCTATCTAGACACCCTACTGATATACTTGAGAAGGCTAGGATAGCATTTCTTCAGAGCGATTTGGCGAAGAGATATGGGGTTGTAGATGTGAGAACTATAGTTATAGATGCATCAGCCTGGCCCGATTTCGTGAGGAGAGGCAATGCTGATGTTCTGTGGGGAGGGGGGCCCACACTATTTGACACACTATATATCAACGGGCTATTGGCTCCCCTAGATTCGGAACCTGCTCTAAGTGCTATGAGGGATATACCTGATAGTGTCGGGGGTAACCCTATGAAGAGGGTTGGTCCCGATGGCAAGATCTACTGGGTCGCAGCTGCAATATCATCCTTCGGCATAACTATTAATAAGGATGTCATTAAGCAGTTTAATCTCCCAACACCAGCCACATGGGAGGATCTAGGTAAGCCGGAGTTCGGCGTGACACTATATACAGCTAAGAGGCCCTCTGTAGCTATTGCACAGCTTAGTAGGAGTACCTCAACCACCAGGATGGCAGAGATCATTTTACAAGCATATGGCTGGGACAAGGGATGGAGGGTACTCGCGTATATATCGGCAAACGCAGATATAAAATCTGGTAGCGAGGATGCTAGAAATGCTGTCATAAATGGCGAGGTCGCTGCAGCCCTGACCATCGACTTCTACGGTTACACAGCAATGATCCAGAACCCAGCTACACAGTATATAATACCACAAGGGGCGACGGTTATAAACGGCGACCCCATTGCCATGGCCAATGGAACCAGGAATAGAGAAGCTGCGTTAGCATTCATAGCATGGGTACTATCTCCTGAAGGTCAGAAGATATGGCTTGATAGGAATATAAACAGGATGCCAGCAAATCCAAAGGTATTCGAAACCCCTGAAGGCGCTCAGAGACCTGATCTTAGGAGCGTCTACCAACAAACACTAGGCCTTAAAGGGATAAACTTTAGTGATGAAGAGGCACTATCATATGAGCTAGCTATACAAGTCTACTATGACGGCGCCTTCGTAGATCCCCCCAGCTATAAGCAGGCCTGGACACTCCTAGTAGCGAAGCTTCTCAGAGACAAAACCCTAACAAGAGATCAGTTTGAGGATCTCGCAGCAAAGTATATAGGTAATCCGCTGGAGCTCATAGACCCGGTTACAGGGATGAAGATCGCTTTCACTAAAGAGGCTGCTCAGAAGATCAACAGTGTCCTCGTTAAAGATCAAAGTCTAATTGATAAATATAGAGCAGCTATAGCGAGGGCCGCGGAAGATAGATATCAAGCTCTAATAAAAATCCTGTCCGGGTAAAAACCTTCTCCCAAAAAGGTAATCCGATTACTCAGCGTTTACCCGCTAACGGTATTTGATGTATTTGTGAATACTTGTATTTCCGCTAGCGGGGTTGGGCCTAGGCTCGGGATCACCAGCTTCGCCCGAGCTGCATGGGCCCCGTAGAGCCCAACGCCACGGGCCTCCCACCTGAGGATAGGTACTTCAAGCCGATGTTTATAGTCCCCACTACATCCCTCTCAACAACCCTGCCATCAACATGTGCAATCCACAGGACTATTTTTACAACCTTGTATCTCCTGTTAGTCCCCCTCACCGCAGTGCGGATCGCTAGGGGGCTATAGCCGTCGATCCTCTTCCCAGAGAATGGATCCGCACTTAAGGACCCCTTCTCAGAGACCCTTACAACATGTATGGGCCTATCCTCAAGCAATTTTATCAGCTTAGCTATACTCCACAGATGAATCTCCTCTATGAGGCTAGCAACCTTGTAGAGTATATCCTGCTTCCTATCGCCCTCTCTATGCTTTTTCAATTTCCTCCTAACATCTCTCCCCACAGTAGATCTTCGCCTCGAGATCCTCTCCCTCCTAACTGAATATGCTATAGCAATCCTTCCAAGGCTAGTCTCAACCATGATAACCTCGGCTAGAACGTCGTCCCTGAATACTGCTATTGTAACATTATTCTCATTAACATCGAGAGAAATAACGTTCTTGGGATCGTAGGTGATCTCGAAGGATCTTGAGAATGCTAGATAAGCAAGCCCCCTCCTCCTATCAGATTCTAGCTTGAGCTCGCTTGATAGTCTCCAGCCGCTGTAGAGGTGCCTGTTACCCCATACCTCAGTCTATCTAACCCCCATGGGTTCTAATTTTCAAGCCCTCATTCTCGAGCCCCAATCCTTGTTATCCGAATAGACTATCTTGACCATCCTAACCTCCGGCTTTCCTGTGTACATTCTTCCTTTTTCCTACGCTCTCTAAAGGCTTTAGCCCTCCTAGCAGCATCTCTATAGGATCCCTTAATAACCCTTGTTGACATCCATGGATATTGATCCCTATACATCTCGTAGAATACCCTGTGTAGTGTTTCTTGGGAGGCTTTATGCTTTAATGCATACTCAACCGTCTCCTCAATCATAACTTTTAGCGGTTCTACGATCTCTCCTAGGGCTTCTCTAGAGGGCTTGTTAGCATAGCACTCTAAAACAACAGCTCTAAGAAGAACCTTGAAAAGCCTCTCCAAGAAATAGATCCCACACATATACCAAATATATAAGTATCATATATAAGTATCCAGGATATTAAAACCTATAATCTGTTTAGTGATAGCATGCATCTCCCCAGCAATCCCTATAAGCTTTCTCGACCTCTTCTAAATCCTTGCAAACCTCCTCACTAATATAACGCTCCTCCATGCACACATCAGGTATTTATAAGTAACTAGAAGTATTTAAATCTATTGCTTACTATGTAACAGCTTACGTGAGCTCCGCACAATAATCAATATTTTAATTATTATGGTTAAATATATAGGCTTTCTCGGATATCTGTCTTTGTGATGTTCCGTGGACTGGCTCGAAGAACTAAGATCCAGGATTGAAATCACTTCTAAGAAGATCTATTTTGATAATGCCGGTGCAGGACCCCTTTCAATAGACGTCATTGAATCCATAAGATCTTTTCTTGAGTTATGGAGCAGAGAGGGAGAACCTTGGGACGAGGCTCTAGATCATATTGTAGAGGCTAGGAAGGAGTTTGCATCTCTAATAGGGGCTGATTATAGAAACGTGGCAGCAATGCCCGGAGTTACATATGGTTTGAACTCGCTACTATCATCTCTCAAGATCAAACCCGGATCTAACGCCGTCACAAGCCCTCTCAACTTCCCGACTGGGATAATCGCTCTCCAGGCTATGAGGGCATCTGGGCTTCTCAAAGAGGTGAGGATTGCTAGAGCTAGAGATTGGTATGTCCCATTAGAGGAATATGAGAGGCTCATAGATGACAATACTTCGATAGTCCTTGTAGATCATGTATCATGGATAACTGGTTATAGGGAAAGGATCAGGGAGATCTCTGAGATGACCCATAGAAGGGGGGCTATACTCATAACAGACGCTTTCCATAGCGTAGGTGTCATAGAGATCGATGTTAAGAAAGAAGGTGTTGATGCGCTTCTATGTGGTTCTTATAAGTGGTTAATGGGGCCACATGGGGCGGGGTTCGTATATGTTTCTAACCAGCTTTTAGAAGATCTAGAGCCCAGGTACTCAGGATGGATGGGGATAGAAGACTCCGTGCTAGCTAGGAAGTCCAGGGGTGAAAGGCTCTTTGAGAGACCATTCAACATAGAGATATTCAAGCCAGCTAGAGACGCGACGAAACTCGAGTGGGGTACATGGCCTGTCATAGCTTTTGAAGGCGTTCTCGCGTCTATGAGGCTTTTGAAGAGGTTCGAGGCTCCATATAGATATGCAACCCACACCTCGAAGCTCATAGACAGGGTGGTCGATGGGCTGAAAGAGCTGGGGTTAAAGATAACAACACCGCTGGATAGACGGGCTGCGATAATAACCTTCCAATATAGAGACCCATATACCCTTGCAGAGAGGCTTAGGAGAGAAGGTGTTGTAGTCTCTCCAAGACCAAGTATAATAAGGCTATCTCCGCATGTCTATAACACTATGGAAGAGGTCGAGACTTTTCTCGAGAAACTTAAAGAACTTATCTAGAGATCCGTTTAAGCTGAAATATTCTTCGAAAGATCTTTTTATGACACCCTCTCCGCCCTCTAGAGCGGGTTTTCCTATTGCCTAGTCTTGGGTGTTAGCCCCCTGGCGAGGGATTAATGGTTTAACACCATTATGTGTTATATAGTAAATCTTAATCTTCCTCGTTATCTTTATTCTGTGTCCCTGTCTTCTTGCTATGTTCAGCGCAGCGTTTATATCAGCATTGATCTTCTTCCCAGTCTTTCTACATATGTACAGTCCTCTGTATACCCTCCCCTTCTTGTGTTTTACTCCACATATTGAGCACCTCTGACTAGTATAGTCCTCAGGGACTATCTCCACGTCTATGCCATGCTCCATGAATATATCCACGATCCAAAGAACTATCTTCCTGAACCACCATATGTTTGTGTTATACTCGTTGCCATTATCCTGTAAAAGCATATATGGATATCCAATATATAGCTTCCTAACACCTCTTCTATACAGCTCATCTGCTAAAAACCTGTAGCTGTTATGTATAGATGCCTAAGCCCCCCATCCCTCTTATACATAGCATCTAGATACCTCTCGTGGTAGTAGATCCATGCCGATATACTTAATCTCTTCAGCAAATCCCTAATAGACTGATAGGCTGCTATCTCCCTCTTCCACCAGTAGTACTCAGACTTGATGGATCCTCCTTTGATAAGCAAAGCTGATCCATTTGTAGTTACTACAGCGAATAGGTTATTAAGACCCATATCCATGAATGCCTCCTTATCCCCTATAGGATCCCTCTGCCTAATACTCCTCGGATTTATGATCCTCCTCTTTTTCTTCTCATCAGCATCGTATATGGGCTTTACATAGCCCCTTGGATTCGATTTAGCTGACTCAACACCAACCTCTATTGGTATGTGTGCATGCCACCTACCATCCTCATATATGATCTCAAGCCTCCCCTGCTTACCCTCCCACCTAATCCTACCAACATATCTTATACTCAGATCAAAGTCTTCAAGTACTGATAGCCCTCGTTCTCGCTAATAGGCTCAACATGATACCTATCATTCCTAATCAGTGTGTGTATCCTCTTCTCACCAGTCTCCCTATCCTTCCAATAGCCCGATAGAGAAACCTTCCTAATGTAGGGCGGTAGCCTACCCTGTTTCCTAAGCTTTAGAAGCTCGAAGAATGCGTCCCAAGCCTCATCATTCTTATTAACAACCTGACCAGCATTAACACCAAGAACCCCCTTATACCTGTGATAATATTTCTTCTTAATCTCATCCCTTTTCTCTATTGTATCTTTCGATACCGGAGATGTTTTGTTTAGGTTCATTCTATATTTAGGCTTTCTATGAATCTGTTTCTTGGGCTCTATGGCTGAGCATGCTGCTCCAGTAGCTGTTGATGTTATTAGCTCGATCCTCGCTGATCATGTTAGGAGGGTTATTGAGAAGGCTCTTAGGGGTGAGAAGCTTAGCGACTGGGAGGTGGGCTATCTACTAATAGATTCCATCGAGAGGAGGCTATCGGCGAGAATAGATGCTGTAGAGAAGAGTCTATCAACAAGGATAGCTACTGTAGAGAAGACCCTGGCAGAGCTGAGAACAGATCTAGATAAAAAGATCTCGGAGGCTAAGAGCGATCTAGATAAAAAGATCACAGAAGTTAAAAACGATCTTGATAAGAAGATCAGCGAGGTAAAGGATGATACTAAGTATCTAAAGTGGAGCCTAGATCAGCTAAGAGACAACGTGATAAATGTATTGGTTAAGGAGCTCATATCAAGAAAGAGCTAGGAGATTAAGAAAAGGCAGATGATCCCTTCCTCGCATCTCTAGGAGGCTTTTTCTCCCTTGGACTGTTGTCTGTTCTCCGTCTGAATGCGTTCTCATCCCTATCAGCATACCCATAATAGGAGCATTACTCTACAGGCCGGAGCCACTGCTTCTACAGAATCATTGGACTTCTACTACCATAGGCCTCCTCTCCACGGGACGAGGCTTTTTAATGTACGAGGAGAGATTAAAGATCGTGAACTTAAAAGAGCAAAAAGATCACAATAGACTTGTTGTATAAGGGACTTAAGCAACATTACGGCGTTGATAAGGCTTATGATTACAAACTGGAAGCCTCGCCCTTTAGGGCTGGATAGGGCTCGGCTTTTAAACCTTCTAGGGAAATATCTGTCACTGTGATAAGTATAGATATGGCTTTGGGGGTCGGGGGTTAATGTCTCAGATGGTCACCACGTGTGGGTGTCTCGATGTTCCTGGAGAGTCCGCTTGTCCCGATGGTTGTTGGGTGTCGCTTGTTTTCTTTTGTTTTAGATTGCTGTGCTTCTTGATCCACAGGGTTTTGATCCTGTGGCATCGGGAGACTTCCCCCCACTCCACCTCCCGGGCGATATGCCCTAGGAGGCTTCTCGGAAGGTCGGTTGAGCCCAGCGGCACTGGGCTCCCATCTAGGGCTATGCCTAGAACCCTGAAGCCCTTCTGGGCAGAGCCCTCATAAAGGGCTTCGGTCTCGGGAGCTCTAAGCATCATAGCATCCCGAGGTCTCTGCACACCAAGATCTAGCAGAGATATCGCCTCATAATCAAAACAATTATGGATTGTATGCTTATAAGCCTAAGCTGGATAACAAACGAACATAAAAGCATTCCCACTACCATGAAAAAAGATACAGCCCAGCCCAATGTTCAACGATGTAGAGCTAATAACCCCCAGCCAGAAGGGTAACACCCAAGACCCTAGCATAAAGAAGATGATCTTCTATAGAATTGAAAGGGGGGTCATATATAACCAGATCAGTTCAAGATTAAAAGCAGATCTTTCTCCATAACTTAAGGATCTTTGATTTAGGGGTATGATCATAGTTTATAAGCCGTGAAGAATTAATAAAAACAGGAGAACAGCTTAAACAGAAAGAAACTAAAAACATATTTAATAAGTGCGTGATCTATTATTGAATTAGGTAGGGTGCATAGATTGTTTCTTACGAGGGAGGAGGAGAGGATCTATTCTGGAGATGCTGGATGGGTTCTTGAGAAGGTCATGAGGGTGGTTGTTAAGGTTGGGGAGGCTCTTGGGGCTGATAGGCTCGTACCTATATCCCATGCCCACGTCTCTGGGGTTGGCTATGCTAACATAGGGGTTGCTGGACTATCTTTTCTTGGGGATCTATATGCCGGTGGGGCCAGATTCTCTGTCTATACGACAGCAAACCCAGGCTCTGTTGATGATGAGAGTGTCTACTACTTCAACTACGGCGAGGAGTTTTTCAGAGGGCAGAGAGAGGTTCTGGAGATCCTCAGGAATATGGGTGTTAAAGGCTTTACATGCACTCCATACTACTATAGAGAGCCGAAGCCCAGTGAGATTCTCGCATGGGCGGAGAGCAATGCTGTGCTTCTGGCAAACAGCGTTTATGGTGCTAGGAGTAATAGAGAGAGTGGGCTGTTAGCCCTTTTTGAGGGGATTTTAGGTAAGGCCTACAGAGCTGGTCTCTTAGTTGAGGAGAATAGAAGACCCCAAGTTGTTGTGAAGGTCATGGCTAGGATCTCGGGGCTCTCGAGCTATGGAGCCCTTGGCCTCACAGTGGGGAGAATAGCTGGCGAGAGGATCCCATATGTGGAGGGGGTTAGATTCACTAGGCATGAGGAGATAAAGGGTTTTCTAGCTGCTGCTGGCTCTAGCGGTGGGATGGGGCTGGTGCTGGTGGAGGGTATCTCGCCCGAGGCCGGCAAGATACTGCGCGATGATCTCAAAGGGGTAGAGAGAGTTTCGATAGATGATAAGGATCTCTCAGGGGCTCTTGATAATATATCGTGTGAAGAGGTTGACGCAGCCCTCATAGGGTGTCCACATGCATCTGCAGAGTTGATTGAAGACCTAGCTAGGTTGATCATCGACAAGGGTGTTAAAGCACATAAGCCTGTCTGGATCTTTACTTCTCATCAAATATACAGGGATCTCTCTAGAAGAGGTCTTGTAGAGGTCCTCGAATCGAGGGGGGTGAAGATATTCTCAGGGATCTGCGGTGTAATATCTCCGTTAAATAGCCTCGGATATAGATGTTTAGCAACACCATCCGCCAAGGCAGCCTTCTACCTTCCCAAGCTAGCAGGGGTTAGATATGTCTACATGGATCTCTCGGACATAGTTTCACGTCTTTTTAAATAGCCTGGCTATGTTTATTAGCTACCTTAGGTAATAATTATACCGGTCACAGAAGTGTCGTAGCATATGCCGAGCTATAGAAGGAGTCCACTAGTATTTCTATTCTCCATAGCCCTCAACTCGATCCAGGCTGGATTGAAGTTAGTAGCCTTCATACTCACAGGATCATTAGCGGTATATGCTGAGATGCTCCACTCAGTGGGTGACACTATAAATAGCCTTGTGCTATATATGGGAGCTCTTCTAGTTAATAGAAAGCCCTCTCCTAAATACCCTTTAGGCTTTGCAAGATTCCCCTATGTAGCTAGCATTATATCTGTCTCCATATTGGTTGGCGCTATAGCTAACAACATCTTTATCAATGCATATGAAGCCCTCCACAGAGGTGTCGGAATATATGGTGAATTGCTGGCTGGGAGCTCATTAATAGGGATCGCGATAGGGATAGACATTGCTATACTAACTGCTGTATATAGAATGAGGCAGATGTGGAGGGATCCAGGGTCTAGGCTGAGACCGATAGCCTTTGCACTCATAATTGAAGACCTATTCTCACTGAGCGGTAATGCAACAGCTCTATCCTCTCTGATCCTCTCAAGTAGATATCCTCATATAGACGCACTCGGCTCGATGATCATAGCATCTGTAATTCTGACCGCGTCGGCATATGTAATATATAAGAATATAGAGGTGCTGGTAGGCAGATCCGCTCCAAAGGATGTCATGCTCAAGGTTCTAAAAACTATATCAAGGTTCGGTGAGGTGGTGGACATAGATGATCTTAGAAGCTATGCGATAACCCCGGACTACATATTTATAGTAGCGACATTGGGGATAGATCCTAGGAAGAGTATGAAGGAGCTCGATATTCTGAGAGAGAGGATTATTAGCGAGATATTAACGATAGATCCTAGGATAAAAAGGGTTGTCGTTGAATTTTCTAGCGAGCCCGTTGATGACAGAGATCGGGAGAGGATATATAAGGAGATAAGTCATATAGATGACTGACCTCTTCGCTTGTTCCTCAATTGTCATTGATTGTCGCTGATTTTCTTTTTGTTTTGGATTGCTGTGTTTTTTGATGCACAGGATTTTTAGCCCTGTGGCATCGGGGGCTTCCACCTCCCCCACAGGGATATGAATATCCCTGTAGTTTCATTGGTGGCTGTGGAGCCCAGCGGCACTAGGCTCTCATCTAGGGCTAGGCTTAAGAACCCGAAGCCCTTCTGGGCAGAGCCCTCATGCAGGGCTTCGGTCTCAGGAGCTCAAGCATCATAGCATCCCGAGGTCTCTGCACACCCAGGTCTAGCAGAGATTATCACCTCATCATAAATACAATTATGAACTGGATACTTATAAGCTTAAGCCCAGACAACAAGCGAATATAAAAGCATTCCCATTACCATGAAAAAGGATACAGCCCCTGGGAGTCGCTATAGCAGGCTATGCTATTGGAATAATAATGCTCCTAAGACCCCAGCTCGCATTAATGGGGATTGGGGACTTCATAGTATCATCAATACCATACATAGTTATAATAATAGCCCTCGCACTAGCCTCGATATTTGGTAGGAAAAGCCTGGGCTCTCATGTATAATCTCCTAGCTTTTTACCGGTTATTAGGCTATTCTATTGCTTGTTCTACTCATATCTAGTGATTTTGCTTTCTGATCTGGTATTTAGCGATCCTATAAGCTTGATTGCTAGTATTAGTGGAGCTGTTACTGTTACTGCTATTGTTGATGTTTCTATGGCGTTTCTATATCCCCCGCTTATTGTTATTATTGTTGGGGGTCCTATGAGCGCTCCTAGATCGAACATTGCTGTGTATATGCTAGAGGCTGCTCCCCTCCTGTGCTCGGGTACTCCTAGTAGTGAGATTATCTGGAGTGAGGGGAATAGGAGGCCCATTCCTGCTCCTGCTATTGTTGCTGATATAATGGCTATAGATCCTTCTGGGTTTGATGCTATGAGCATATATCCTGCTATGCTTGCTATAGATCCCGTGATCGCTGTTGCCCAAGGGTCTGGCTTTCTGAGTGCTATTAGGGCTAGTCTCGATGCTAGGCTTGTTATGGCCATTAGCGTGAAGAACATAGCTGTCTCGAATGCTGACAGTCCTCTCACCTCGTGTAGGGCTGGGAGGAAGTAGGAAATCGATTGATAGCCCACTACATAGAAAAATAGAGATGCTGATGCTAGTGTGAATGACGCGCTGAGTAGCCCTCCACCCTTTTCACGGGGCCTTGCATAGATCCTTGGAAGTCTATAAGATACACTAATTCCTGCCGAGGCTATTGAGAACACTATTGCTAGTATGTAGACAAGGCCCCAGGATCCTATGGATAGAGCCACTCCGAAAACCGAGGGCCCCACTATGAACCCAAGACTCCACATCAGACTCCTCCAGAGAATAGCTCTAGAAGCCATCTCGCCTGAGATGCTCGCCGAGTACAGGGATGCTGGTATGAAGAGGGCAACAGATGCTCCATGAATGAGCCTACCCATATAGATTGGCTCTAGACTGCTTGATACCATATATAGGAGGCATGCTATAGATCCTAGAATAGATCCGGATATCATGATGACCTTAGCATACCCCTTATCGCTTAACACACCAACAACCAGCCTGAGGGGTATGGATGTAGCAGCATAGCTACTCGCAAGAAGAGACACGCTAGCCTCGTTAGCACCCAGAGAGACGGCATATCTGGGGAGATATGTAGAAGCGCCGATAAGGGCTATCACATATAACAGAGTAGATATATTGAGAAGCCACTCATTTATAGAGACACCTCCAGGCAGGATCCTAGAACACACACCAAAACCCATAGGGGTACAACCGCTAGGTTATTATAACATATATGGCCTATTAATCTATCCAGAAACTGAGGATAGGAGCATGCTAGAAGCTGGATCGCTATGTCTAGGTGTAGGTGTTGTAGGTGTTCTAAAAATCTCTCCCATCCTAAGGGGCGAGATTTTTTGTCACAGCCATGACTATTTCGAGCAAGCTCCTGCTCTGTTTTTCTTCTTTTTATAGCTGCATCAAACACTATCCAGAATGACGATCAAAAGATGATGACCTGAAGGCGGGAAGAGGTCAGTTCCTGATCTAGTACATTCTCTTCTATGATCTTAGCGATCTTTCTCGCAGCCTCTACGGTTGCCCTGCCTTCATGCAGCTAACCACTATTTTCTTAAACTCGAACCCCCTATTCCCTCCCATCTCTCTTATCACATATATAGCCATCAGAGCCATTATGTTCTATTCCCCTGGGATATAAATATTCTTAGCATATGTTAAGATCCTTGTATACTCTGTGCAAGGCATATATTTTAAACAGCCCCTGCCCTATGCTTTTTAAGGTTTTGCCTTGGGATCTCGATCTCGCCCTAGGGTAGGTGTAATCTTTAGTTATAGACGCATAGCTGTTTATAACTCCAAAAACAATTATATATTGATTTAGATATGTTCTTAAAACCAGGCGTAAAGATCGGTCCAACGGATCGGAAGAAACTCGTCCTAGCCTGGTGGCCATTCTCGATCATAAGCTTCGACAGCTGTCCAGAGAACATGTTCCTAGTAGATCTAGTCGTGGCCTCAGAATCGAGAGACCCGCTCCCCATAGTTCTAACAATGAGGAGATACAGGGATAGATATCGTCTGGAGCCCTCGCCCCCCGTTAATGCTCCACTGATTGTTACTAAGAGCGTCGGGCCCTCACAGATACTGGGATCTATATTAAAGATCTACAGAGATTTGAGGGATAGGATACCTGCTAGGGAGGAGATAGATATTAGAAGCCTTAGAAGGATGGTCACACAGATAAGGGGTAAAAGACCCCACACGCTAGAAGAAGCCCTAGCAAACCCTATAACCAGAGGGATACTCTCTGAGATCCTGGAATCTATATGCATTAAAACCGATAATGTGAGGATATCCAGCTATATACCTCTATATATTTTAATTGGAGCTGACATGGTTAAGAAGGAATTCTATATATATATGGAGAGAAAGCTGAGAAGCACCAATCACGAGGTATATGCACTAGAATTAGAAGGAGTTGCCGCAGTGTTAAATAAATATCAGAATCCCGGGATACACGGCGAGGCAATAGGTAGCGACTATATATAATATAAGATGATATTCCATCCTATAGGACGGAATATGTGGGGTTCTTATGAACCAAGATGTCTATCTATGGCTAGAGGATCTAAGCAGTCAAGAGACTCTTAGATGGGCGGAGAAGCAGGATCTAGTAGCTAGGAGAGTTGTCGCTCGCTATGGGGAAAGGCTGTATGCGAGGTTTGTAAAGCTATATGAGGAACCCATATACTACTTCTTCAAGGTGTCTCTTAGGGGGTATTTCTACATGTATAGATCTAGGGATTATAGAGTAGGGATTGTGTATAGGGATGGGGAGACGGAAGACCTAGTTATTTCGAGCAGACTGGGTAGGAAGGCGATCATAACTAATTACTACATAGACGATGGGGGAGAATGTTGGCATACTATTATTCAATAGGGGGAAAGGACGTAGGTAGGCTAAACGTCATGGATATAGAGAGTGGCGAGATCATAGATACTATGGAGGGCTCTATCAGTAAGGTCCTATTTCTTGAAGGAGGTAGATATTACTATGTTAGATTATATAGATCGGGGAAATGCCCAGACGGTGTATCAGCTCCCTGCGCAAGGGTGTTTCTCAGGGACTCTGGCAAGGATGAGACGGTATTCGGCTATGGAGTAGGAACCTCTAACTTTATAACCCTTAAAAGTTCTTCAGACAGATCCAAGGCCCTCATTAATGTCACCTATGGGTGGAGGAGCTCCACACTGTATCTAGGTGATCTCATGAGGCCAAACACATGGGTTAGGATCTATGGGGGCGATCACATGTATCACCCAATAGACTATATAGATGGGTGCCTGGCTGTAAGGGCTTATGATCGCGGGGGCATGGGTAGGATCATATGTGTTAGAGAAGATGTGAGAGAGGTTGTGCCGGAGTCCCGCGAGTACATGGATTCAGCAGCCACCCTAGGAGATAAGATCGCCTCCATATATCGACTCAGATTACTACTTTGAAAAAATATATTTCTATGATTTGAAAGGGAATAGGCTTGGCATCTATGTCCCAGAGTATCCCTCAAGCATATATGTATATGTGGATCAGGCATATAGTGGGGAACTTATAGTAGAGCTAACGTCTTTTGTTCAGAGATACAGGGTAGTCAGGATCTCCTCTAACCTTGAGGCCATGGTGATCAAGGAATCGGGGTTCATAAGAACTTCGTGGTGGAGCATGGATACGCAAGATCTCACGATGGCACTAGGATACATTACTTTATCGTGAGGAAGAAAGACTCTACACAGCATAGAGCTATATTATATGGATACAGAGGGTTTGGAATACCCTTTACAACTGAAAGCCTCGCCCTTCAGGGCGGGGATAGATGTGAATGTTTTTAGCTTTTATCTCTATTTATTTGGGGCTCTATGGCCTCTGGCGATGGGGGTTGCTAACCATCTCGATCGGGGTAATGGTTAGTCCCGAGTCCGGGGCCATAGAGCTCTCAAGAGATACAACATAGCCCTGAACTACGCTATAAACAAGATATTGAGGCTGAATCTAAAGAAAATCGGGGAGGTTCACAACGCTCTATACAGAGAGCTGAGGGAATGGTTCGACCTCCCATCAAGGGTGGCCCTTGACTGCTATAGGGATGCTCTTGCTAATGCTAATGCCTGGAGGAATAATCCTAGGAGGGGTAGGAGACCGAGGATTAAGAGGCTTAGCATGCTTCTACATCAAGGCTTAGGATACAGGGTTAAAGAAGGATATGTGGAGATCATAGGAGGGGGTTAAACTCAAAATCATTGGCTTGGATAGGAGGTATGATAGCTATGAGAATGGGGAGGCTAGGCTAGTCCATAGAGATGATAAGATGATGCCGTGGATATCCAAGAGGATCCCCAAGCCGCAGCCTTACCAGCCTAGAGATGTTATAGCTGTAGATATTAATGAAAAGAAGATAGTGTATGGAGATCACGTGATCAATGAGGAGATAGACACCAAGATCGATGAAGCCCATAGATGGAAAAAGCTTGCAGAGGATCTTCAGAAGAAATACTCATCCACCAGATATCCTGCATGGAGGAGGAGAAGAGGGATCCTGAGAAGAATAAGATCCTATCACAGAAAGGCTAGGAATATACTTGAAGACTGGGCTAGGAAAACATCGCTTAAGATAGTGAAGCTTGCTAAGAGGCTTGGATACGCAGTTGCTAGAGAAGATCTCAAGGGACTCATAGAATCGCTTAGGGATCTGCCCAAAGATCATAGGAAAAAGCTAATCATGATGGGCTATAAGAGACTGGGAAAGTGGATTGATTGGCAGACTAAGAAACAAGGGGTGCCATTAGCAATAGTAAACCCAAATGGGACATCCTCGGAGTGCCCAAAATGCGATTCCAAAGGATTGGAGGAGATAGGCTATAGAAGGCTTAGATGCCCAAGATGCGACTTTGAGGGAGATAGGGACGTTATAGGAAAGCTGAATATCAGGAAGAGGGCTTTGAAAAAGCTAAAGATCAAAGTAATTCCTGGGGGATCTCTGACCACCCCGACTGCCCCAGATGACAGATGTAAACCCGAATAGATGGGGGGAACCGATGATCCGTCCTGAAGGGAACCCTCGCCCTTTAGGGCGGGGAGGAGGTCAGCACAGGCGACTATAGTTAAGATAACCCATAACAGCTTAATCTAAGCCTTTTGTCATCACTGCCCTATAGGGGGTAAGGAGGTTCGGGCTTTAAGGAGGTTTAAATTGTTTAATATTATATCTCCTCGAAGCTCTTAGCTTCGTTAGCTTCAGCCGGGGCTTTCTATAATTGCCGCTTGTTCCTTGCATCCCGAGGATATTCATATGCCCAACACATAAGGATATCGTCTCATGATCAAAATAGTTATAGTTAAAGATTAGAAGCTTATAAGCTTAAGCTTAAATAACAAACGGATATAAAAATTAACATAAAAGGATACAGCCCACCATATCCTTGGTCTCCACCCACTCGGGGTGATCCCTGCCCATGGCTTGCCTTCCTAGCTTCCTTCTGCTCATTGCTGTTGGGAAACCCCATATACTGGTTTTCTTACTCTTCTTCCTATTTTTTCTGACAAGCTCAAGTATCACTAAAAAGAGCATTCTTTTAGACTGTGTAGCTATGCCTTATTTGACCTTAAAGATCTATTATAGAAACTAGGTAGTCTCATGATAATGGAGATTGTCTCCCCACGGGTATTTTAATCAGTACTCAAGACCTAGCTCATCTCTCGCAGCTCCCGAGCTCATCATCCCTGTATATTTGTGGTACTGATTCTTATAATCTCTATCTCTAGGTTCTGTGTGAGTATATACTATCCCAGAATAGTTTCTCGTAGTGCTGGATCATTTTGGCAGCTTGTCTCATAAACTCTTTATCATCTGGGTAATATTTAGATGCTATCGCAAGCGATCTCTCAATAAACTGATCATAGGGAGGTCTGAAAACCTGGAAAAAACCCAGGCTCTTATAGCCATATCTGCTACCGAGTGCATCTCCAAACCTCGTTGAAGCCTCTCCCCATATCGGGAAGTTTACTGCGAATGCGAATGCTATGACGCCTATGCTGGCATAGTGGGCTAACCACGATATGTAATGTGTATACGCAGTTGCCTGGGGACTAACATCAATATCTGAGGGTCTCCTAGGCTCTATACCCAGCTCCCTTAACAAATCTGCTAGACCCTGCAAAGCCCTATAGTCTGCATCAACAGCATCTCTGAAGTAGGATAGCTCCTCCATATCCCTGGCTCTTGAGAGCATCAGAGCCAGAGACCTGAGATCATGGTTCACTATATACCACTGATTAATAACAAACCTCTTAATAGCTTCAACCCCGAGTCTACCGTTAAATGCATCAACGACTAGAGGGTGATTAACGATCTCGATCTCTACAGACTTAAGAGACTCCCTAACCTCATTATAAAAACCCCTGACATCCCTCCCGACCATCAGAAACACCTTAACATAGAAGTCTAGAAGCCTATTAAAGAAACTATAGAATATCTATAGTCTCCTCCCACTATAGAGGAAGGGCCTATATCCTTAGTCTAAAGCTATGATAATTAATATACTAGCTATTAGCATATTTAATTATGGAATGCGATATGGATATAGCTTCTAGAAGAGACGATCAAGAGGATCGGAATGCCCAGACAGAAGCTCTTAAAAATTTCGCGAGAGGCTAGCCAGCCTGAGCTATGTTACCGATGTAGCGATTCCTGGTGAGGATGTTTATGAGAATATGTTCTTATTGTTGTTAGGAGGAATGTGGAGGATATAGCTGAGATTATGAAGATAGCTAGTGAGGTTGAGGAGGAGTATATGGGCAAGGTTTCGATAAATCCTTATATAGCTTTGGAGGGGGAGGAGCGTATAACACCCTCACCGCCCTAAAGAGGAGGGTTTTCTATGCTGGGGTCTAGGGTGTTAGCCCCTGGAGAGAGATTGACGGCTTTACACTGCTATGTGCTACCAAGTAGCTCTCAATCTTCCTAGCTATCCTTATCATGTAGCCTACGAGCTATGTTCAGCGCAGCGTTTATATCTACATTGATCTTCTTCCCAGTCTTTCTACATATGTACAGTCCTCTGTATACCCTCCCCTTCTTGTGTTTTACTCCACATATTGAGCACCTCTAACTAGTATAGTCCTCAGGAACTATCTCCACGTCTATGCCATGCTCCATGAATATATCCACGATCCAAAGAACTATCTTCCTAAACCACCATGTATTAGCATTATACTCGTTGCCATTATCCTGTAAGAGCATATATGGATATCCAATGTATAGCTTCCTAACACCTCTTCTATATAGATCATCTGCTAGGAATCTGATAGCTGTTATATAGAGATGCCTAAGCCTCTCATCCCTCTTATACATAGCATCTAGATACCTCTTGAGGTAGTAGATCCATGTTGATACCCCAAGCCTCCTAAGCATATCCCTAATAGACTGATAAGTAGCTATCTCCCTCTTCCACCAGTAGTATTCGGACTTGATAGACCCTCCCTTAACGAGTAAAGCTGATCCGTCTGAGACTACTACAGCGAATAGGTTGTTAAGACCCATGTCTATGAAAGCCTCCTTATCATCAATAGGATCCCTCTGCCTAATACTCTTCGGATTTGTGATCCTCTGCTTCTTCTTTTCCTCCTCATCATCGTATATGGGCTTTACATAGCCCTTTGGATTCGATTTAGGCGGATCTGCACCAACCTCTATTGGTAGGTGTGCGAACCACTTACCAGCCTCATATATGATTTCAAGCCTTCCCTGCTTACCCTCCCACCTAATCCTACCAACATATTTTATTTTAAGATCGAAGTCCTCGAGTACTATGTATCCCTCGTTCTCGCTGATAGGCTCTAGATAATATCTATCGTTTCTGATCAGTATGTGTATCCTCTTCTCCCCGTATCCCTGTCCTTCCAATAGCCTGGTGGAGAGACCTTCTTGATATGCAGAGGTAGCCTACCCTGTTTCCTTAGATCTAGTAGCTCGAAGAAAGCGTTCCAAGCCTCATCATTCTTATTAACAACCTGACCAGCATTAACACCAAGAACCTCCCTATACTTATGATAATATCTCTTGTTAATCTCATCCCTCCTCTTTACTGTAAGCTCATATCTGAAGAATGCCTGGCTCTTCTCATAGTTAAGCTCATTCCACAGCCTAGCACATGCCAAGCCTATGTCGAATAGCGTTTCTTGTTCATATCTGTTTGGGAATAGCCTCAACCTAACTGTTCTCTTATTGCTCCTCTTCCTCCTCTCTATTAGCTCTCTAAATGCTTCCAGGGGGTCGGAGTCTCTGGCGGGCACGCCTCGGGGATTCCCCCCGCCGGACATCTTACTAGCATATTTGCCCACCGAGACCCGACCCCCACTAGATAACATGATGAAAACCCTATAAAACCACACCCACCCTAAAGGGACGAGGCTTGCCCTGTTGTCATTAGGACATTCAAGGAGGCTTCTAGAAGAGGCGGCTAAAGATCTCAAAATTGGATGCTATAACAAGACTGAATCAGCATCTTACTTCGCATTGAAAAGAGCTATTGAGGCCCTTCTCGAGGTCTTGGGTGAGCATATCCCTAGAAGGGATGATAAGCTGGCTGATGCCATAAAGTACAAGGGTCTAGTAGAGGTTTTGGAGATTCTTTACTAGATTAGAAAGGAAGCAGACTATGGAGAGGGAGTCTCAAGAGAGGAAGCGATTGTCGGTGTTGAAAAGGCAAAAAGGGCTATAGAGATCATAGAGAAAATGATCAATATCATTATTAAAAGAAAGAGCGAAAGCCTTACCCATCTTTTATTAAATTAACTATATTTTCAATTCTATTTCTATTCTATAGAAAACGGGATCCCAAGCGATCTACTATAAAGCTAAAAGATGATTCTTCAGAGTAGCAGTAGCTCCGCCTCCTTTAGAATCCCTCTAACGGGATCTAGTTCCAGTCCAAATGCCTCTAGAGCTGTTATGCCGAGCACAACTAGATCCTCAGCCTCGCCAAAAATTACTGTAACTGTCCTCCTTCTACCCATAAGCTCTATCCCGACCTCACCAACATCTCTCTCTATATATCCACCGAAGGCTCTAAATCTTCTTCTCTCAAGAGGCTTTATACCTAGCTCCTCCAGAACCTTACGCGGAATAACGCTATATATAGCACCTGTATCAACAATCCCACTCACTTCCAGTGCTTTCTCCTGGTATAGCGGATTATAGATGCTAAATCTAACCCTGACAAAACCCAAAACCATGCACCACATTTTCAGCTCTATAGTAGATCTTCTGGAGATTCTTTTTTGCCAGCCCCGAATATTGTTATGGTTTCTAAGTATTTAAGCAATGTGTTGATCTACTATTGAATAGAAGGAAACAGTGTTAGGCCGGAAGGAAGTTCTAGTTCCTATTAGTTATGATCATGCCCTCTAATCTTCAAAATCCTGCTGCTGGTTATATGGAAATCTAAGAACCTCGCTCCTTTGAAGCGAGGATGAGTCTTTACAACTGAAAACCTTGCCTTTTAAGGCGAGAATAGGTAGAAAAGGCTTGTTAGCTTTCTAGTTATTAGAAAAGGGTGGCACGCATCAATAGATCTTCCTTGTGCTGTTAATACTGATGTAGAATATAGTACTCCCTATGTTGTGTTGATCTCTGATGATCGGTTATTAGAGCTTTATATAAAGTTGATTGGGTATTATAGTTAGAGGTGCTGCTTAGCTGGATAAGAGGATAATATTTCATGAGCTTCTAAAGCCTGAGGAAGCGATTGAGAGGGTCTTGAGATATGTTATTATAGGGCCTCTTGGGTTTGAGGAGGTATTGATAGAGGATAGCTATGGGCGTGTTCTTGCAGAGGATATATACTCCAGTATTGATGTCCCGCCCTTTGATAGATCTACTATGTACGGCTATGCCGTGAGATCAGAGGATCTCTATGGCGCTAGTGAGATAACGTCTCAAGAAACTGTTTTGGGTTTCATAAAAGTTTATAAGGGTTGGTATTAACTTCTTTATTTGGGAGTGGAGTTGCTTAGACCGAAGGAGGTTTGTGAGATGAAGCTCATTGAAGATCCTTGAGCTTGTGAGGGCATATTCTGTGCCTATCAGGGATGATAGGGTTTGGGGGCTGATAACATGGTATGTTAAGGCTCTACAGAAGGCTATAGATATGATCTGGGATAATATCGAGTGGAGATATCGCTTCCCAGAGCTTGTTAGAAGGGGGTGGAAAGCTGGTCACTAATATGGGTTTGAAGATGCGTATCCCAATAATTCCGAAGGATAGGGCTTTTAAGAAACGCCTTAGGGAAGAGCTTATGAAGGATAATCCTTACGCTGCACATTGGGTAGATACTGTTATCAGAACAGCCTACTCGATTATGAAGAATTGGAGGAAGAGTTATCTAAGGGGGAGGGCTAGGAAGGTAAAGCCGAGGATCAGGAGGAGATTCGCTAGGTGCAAGACAACGCTTATGAAGATAGATTATCAGGCTAAGAGCATAAGGATAACTCTAAAACCAGGGGAATACTTGACTATATCCTGGAGATCAACATGGTTCGAGCACAGAGTTAGAGGCTGGGCTGTTGGTGAGGTTATAATCAAGGACGATAGAGTATTTATCCCCTTCAAAAGCTCTAAGGAGATCTATGTTAGGAGGGTTATTGGCTGGGATAGTAATGAGCTTTCATTGGACGGCTACGAGCCCAGTATAGGCTTTATACATGTAGATCTAAAGCCTCTCCAGAGCATTAAGATCACTTATGAGAGAAAGAAAGCCATGGCGCAGAGCAAGGGTAGGAGAGATCTCTATGAGAAGTATGTTAGAAGGGAGAGGAATAGGGAAAAAGACTTCGTGAACAAGCTCTCAGCAGGGTTGAGGATGCTATTCCAAAACACTATCCACGTCTTCGAGGATCTTGATAAGGAGGATCTTGTGTTTAGGAAAAGGGCTAAGAATAGGAGGAAGAGGAATGCCAGAACACCATGGAAAAGAATACGTAGAAGAATATCAGAGGTGGCATTAACAGCTTATGTGGATCCGAGGAACACATCTAGAGAATCCCCAGATGCGGGTATGTCGTGGAGACCCAAGAGGGGCAGATCTTCGAATGCCCCAGATGTGGATTAAAAATGAGTAGGCATAAGGTAGCATCTATAAACATTAGGAGGAGATACCTGGAAGAAAAGAGGAGAGGGAAGAGGAAAACCAGGATGCGGGGTTTCCCCACAGCAATGAACCCGAGGAAACAATGAAGGTGGAGCTGTGGGTCGGGGTCACCCCGAGCGGGTGGAGCCCAGTGATATGGATCCCGATGAAATGGGATCCTGAGGGCTTTGAAGCCAAGAGAAGAGGGCTTGATCAAAGATGTCAAGCCCAATGAAACCCGAACCCCGGTAAGTCTAAAGCTCGTTGGAAGGATAGATCCCGGGGGTTTTGGAATAGCATCTATAGGGCGTGGCGAAGCCGTTGAGGTGTCGACAGGGTATCCAATTCCACCTGGTGCTGATTCTGTCTTGATGGTGGAGTATACTAAGAGATCTGGGGAAGAGGTTATAGCATATAGATCTGTAACGCCTGGTGAGAACATAATGCCAGCAGGATCCGATATAATGCTGGGGAGCTCGTGCTTAGAAAATGCATTGTCATAGGTGAGAGGGAGGTGGGCGTCCTAGCATCTATAGGTATGCGGAGAGTAAGGGTTTATAGGAGACCCAGGGTAGCAGTTATATCTACTGGCGATGAGCTCGTGCCGCCTGGGTCTCGACTAGAACTAGGAAAGATCTTTGATGTGAATTCATACACGATCAGCCATGCCCTCAGAGGACTCGGGACAGAGCCCATTCTCCTAGGAATATCTAGGGATGATCCTGAGAAGATCAGGGGTATGATTGAAAAGGGGTTGGAAATAGGCGACATGGTGATCCTATCGGGAGGGACATCGGCCAGCTTATCAGATATAACGTATAAGGTGCTCAGCGATATAGGGCCTCCAGGCATAGTGGTTCACGGCCTCAAGGTAAAGCCTGGCAAGCCCACGGTGATCTCGATCTCTAGGGATGGCAAGCTAGTGATAGGATTACCAGGCTATCCCAGCTTCCCCCCTCTTAATAGCTATGATCCCTCCTATAGAGCCCACATATATGGTCTTAACTCTATAGCTCCTCATGAGGGGTATGAGCCCGTCAAGGCCTAGATCGTGGCTACCCACGATATATAGATCTGCCGGCATATATGTTGGAGAAAATAGATTCACAGCGACTTCCTCGCCCTCGGCAGCGAACTCAACATTCTCAGGGATAGCTGTGTAGCCATCTGCCTGTGCGAGGGTAGCTATGGCTCCAGATTCCGAGGGTAGGGGGTAGGCAGCAACATAGGTCCCTGCATCTACAAGGCTCACCGGTAGTAGTAGCTTGCGTCCTCTAGCACCCTCAACCCTCATGGCCAGCCTAGCCCTTATAACATGCCTCTCCTCCGGTAGGCACAGCATCCTCTTTATAAGGGGCTTGACTATGAGGTCAAAGATCAGGGGCGCAGAGCTGATATAGCCGGCACACACCTAGTCTACAGCGAGACCATGGAGTATAACATATTCTAGAGAGATACGGGGTGGAGAACGTTTATCTAGTGAAGGGCTATATGAGAGAGCAGGGGATAATAGTTCCCAAGGGCAATCCCCACGGGATCAAGAATGTGAGAGACATTATTGAGAAGAACCTTAGGATCGTTAACAGGGGTAGGAATACGGGGACTAGGATCCTCTTGGACAAGATGTTGAGGGAGATAGCCAGGGAATTAGGGGTATCATTCGACGATCTTACCTCAAGGATAAGGGGTTATCACTATGAGGTTAAGACACACACAGCGGTTGCCGCTGCAATAGCCCAAGGAAGGGCTGACACCGGTATAGGGATAAGGGCTGCCGCGCATATGTATGGACTGGATTTCATATCCCTTGGGTGGGAAAGATATGACTTCCTAGTGCAGATACCTAGGCTAGGTAAGGAGGCTGTGAGATCCTTTCTAGATAAGCTCAGAAGCAGGGAATTTGCGGAGATACTATCATCGATCCCGGGCTATGCCGTTCCCAGAGATATAGGGGAAATTATATGGAAACCTCGTCTTTCAGGCGGGGTTGGAGATTTTTAAGGCTCTGTTAATAATACTGGTGGAGAGGAGCCCGTGTGGGAAGGGAGATCCCGATGGTCCCACCGGAACCGTGGCCCCCGGCCCTGAACAGGTGATGCCCCTAGAATGGGGAATCTGATATTAAAACTTAGTAAACCTCGCCTTTTAAGGCGGGGTAGGACTTTGGAGCATTGTGCTTTTAAACCTCTAGTTGTAGTTTGTTGTGGGGTTGGGGGTGTCCTCCGTGGGTGAATGTGCTGGAAGGATGACCCAAGGGGGGACGACTCCCCGATCCTTACTCGCGGATGGGCGCCCCGACCCCCTCCAAGCCCTAAGAGAAGAGATAGCGGAGAGGCTGAAGAAAAATCATAGAACTGTTAGGCTAAGACTGCTACCATCTGAGAGTGAGCATGAGGACCTCATGGGTATTGGCTTGACATGTGTCAAGCTATTCAATGAGCTTAACTATGAGAAGAGACAGGCATTCATCAAAGGAGAGCTAACGAGAAAGAAGAACTATGAAATTAACAGCAAGTACTACTACAAGTATAATGAGACATTAGGCGTTAATGCTCAAGCCGTTATTCAGAAGAACGATGAGGCTTGGAGCACGTTCTTCAAGCAACTAGATCTGAAGAAACAGGGTAGGCTAATGCCGCATATCAGAAAGGTCTCTCCACCAGGCTATTGGAAGGACAGGCTTACAGGTGAGAAAGAGATACATATATTCATTAGAAATGATAGATACTACCTAGAGCCTATAAACGAGGGTGAAGGCTACCTTGTACTCAAAGACTTTAATCTCAGGATAAGATATGTTGGCAGGATCAGGTGGGAGGGTAAGCAGGGAAGACTTGAGATCATATATGAGGCTGGTAGGCGGCAGGCATACATACCAATAGAGGTTGATGTTGAGCCTCCTAAGTCTAACAGAAGGGGTTATGTAAAGCCTAACTACAGAGATAAGAAGGGTAGGATTATAAACCCTAGGAGTATTAGGCAGAGGGATCCTATTGGCGATAAGAAAGCTTTCATAGATATGGGGCTTAACAACCTATTCGCTGTGGTAACTACAGACGGATCTGCTATGCTCGTTAAAGGTGGATCTATCAAGTCTGAGTATTACTGGTGGAAGAGGGAAATAGCAACATACCAAGCTATAAGAGATCTGCCTAGGAATGCTAGGTTCTCAACATGGAAAGAATACCATGAGAAGTACCTTAAAGCAATGTACACTAGGAATGAGAGGCTCAGGCATCTCTACATAACATCGATAAGATTCCTAGCGGATGATCTATATAGAAGAGGAGTTAAGAAGCTATATATAGGCTACCCAATAATGCTAACGCAGAACAATAGCAACGAGTATAACACAAACATATGGTGGTCCAGGAAAATAGTTCTTTGGATAGTGGATATATTCATGGAATATTGCATAGATGTTGAGATAGTCCCTGAAGACCACACAAGCAGGGAGTGCTCCATATGTGGAATCAGGCATAAAAACGGAAGAAAATATAGAGGGTTATATGAATGCAAGAAAACTGGGAAGAAGATCAATTCAGATATTAATGCAGCACTAAACATAGCAAGAAGACTGGGACACAGGATAAGGATAGCGAGGAAGATAGAGAGCTATTTGGTAACGCACAATGGTGTTAAGCCATTAATCCCTCTCCAGAGGGCTAATACCCGAGACCCAGAGGTTCGAAACCCCACCCCTTAAGGGCGGGGAAGGTCATGAGGTGCTCTTAATGGGTATATGTGGGATCATACTTAGTGGCGGTATGTCAAGAAGATTCCAAGTGCCGGGCGAACCGTGGATCGATAAGGCGATGTATCCAATAGGGGGCAAGCCAATGATAAGAATTATATATGATACACTTCTAGAGGTAGCAGATAAAATAATTGTCTCAACAGGAACCCCGGAAAGGGTTGAGAAATATAGGGGGGTTCTAGGCGAAGCAATCTACACCCCTGATGTCGAGGGGTTTAGAGGGCCCCTTGCAGGTATACTCGCATCCCTAAGGATCTGTGAGGATGAGTGTGCGATTGCGGTGCCTGTGGACATGCCGTATATAGAATCAGAGCTTCTAAGAAAACTTCTGGCCAAGCTAGGAGTATGGGATGTGGCATCTCCAATCCTCCCGAATGGATTAGTTGAGACAGCTGTGATCGGTATGAGGAAATCGGTTGCGAGGAGGGTTCTAGAGGTTCTTAAGGGATATGGGAGATCTAGGGTAGCGGATCTTCATAGGGGTTCTCCTAATATATATCTACTCAATATGAAGAGGCACGGCTTCGATCCGAATGCGATCATGAATATAAACAGAAGGGATGATATAGGCAGAAGAGTAAAGTATCCAGAGGGCCCTGTGGAAGATGATATAGATATTATGAGAGGCTTTCTAACAGATGATATAGAAGATCCAAAGAATGAAAGGCTCAGAGGAAGCCTATGGTGGACCCTCGCGAGAGGAGATCCATATGAGGAAGTAAAGCTATACCTGGGAAAAGGAATCTACATGCTTGCAGCCTATGCGCTAGAGGATTCCAAGAATATTTTTGATAGATATATTGGAAGTATTCTCCAAGACATTATATTCAAGGATATAGCATAGATAATATCTTATATATGAATAATTATCTTAAATTTTATATATAGTATAAATATTGCCTGGATTATATTTAAATGTACTGTTTTATAATAAAGCATATTTATTTATCTGGGAGGATTTCTTAACCACCCTAGCTATCGGTATTAAATAGCAAATAGGGCATCTACCGCTATCCCAGCTCAGATGTCCTAGCCTCTTCCTAGCAGCTTTATATAGTAGCCTTCTATATATAGGACGCTATCGAACCCCTATCATCGAACTCATTCCTTCCCAATATATAGCTGAGAACCTTATCCTCATCCATATCAATCCCAAGATCTTGCATTATATTAGTAACTATTCTTACGAGATCTCTGGGATTTTTCATACTGCTTATTAGAGGATATACCTTAGGATCGAAGTCCACATCGACATCAATATCTTCGCAGATCCTGTGCAGATCCCTATATAGACTGAGAATCTCTCCCAGCTCCTCGAGGCACATGTCCTCAGAACCACAGAATATCTTAACCATATTATCCATAGAGATCATCCATGAGAATCATTACTAGAGCCTATGGCTCTCTCAACAAGCGTCCTCATAAGTTAGGTCTCTATGTGGAGCACATGCTCAACGATCTCCAAGACCTTCTTATTAAGATTCTCGGTCAGCTTCACAGCCTCCATCAAAAACCTCCTAGGATCATCCCCACCTCTCTCAACAAGTTTCAACATCTCCTCCTCATAGAGATACGCTGACCCCGAATGATTTCAAATAAGCCTTTGTCTTTGATGTATCATAGACCAAACACATCACCTACCTATAATCTTACGCACAGAGGCTCATAAAACCAGTATAGTGGGAATACCTGAAACCCTTCGAACCATAAAAAGAAAGGGGGCCTGCGGGCGCCTCGACATTCGGGGGCGCCGCCCAGGGTCTCCAATAAAAAATAGTCTATAGCTACTTATAAGCGTTCTCCACTCGACAGTAATTAGCTATTAGCAATATTTACAAACACCATGAAGCTGATTAGGCCTAGACACAGGCCTGCAGTTTCAACATAGCCTATGCCGTGTAGACCCTAGTTGAGACTAACGCTACAGGGGATCTCGTGCTATATGACACATCCTTGCCCTAAAGGATGAAGCTTTCAGTTATGATTAAGATGTAGATAGAAGGATTAAGCTATGGATCACTGTTTACTAGGAAACTACCTTCATGAACTGTTTTGGGTTTCATATTGATCTATAAAGGTTCGGTAGAAAATTCCTGTAGAGGCCCAAGCAGGGTTCATACAGATATCAAGAGATATAGGAGAACCAAGGTGCAGGGTTTCTCCACAGCAATGATCCTGAGGAAGCGATAAAGGTAGAGCCGTGGATTAGGATGACACCCTCCCCGCCCTAAAGAGGCGGGGTTTCTATGCTGGGGTCTCGGGTGTTAGCCCCCTGGAGAGGGATTAATCGTCTTACACCATTATGTGCTACCAAGTAGCTCTCAATCTTCCTCGATATCCTTATCCTGTGTCCCAGCCTTCTCGCTATGTTCAGCGCAGCGTTTATATCTACATTGATCTTCTTCCTAGTCTTCTTGCATATATAGCCCTCTATATACCCTCCCCTTCTTGTGTTTTACTCCACATATTGAGCATTCCTTGCTTGTGTAATCCTCAGGGACTATCTCCACGTCTATGCCATGCTCCATGAATATATCCACGATCCAAAGAACTATCTTCCTAAACCACCATGTATTAGCATTATACTCATTACCATTATCCTGTGAAAGCATATATGGATATCCAATGTATAGCTTCTTAACTCCTCTTCTATATAGATCATCCGCTAGGAATCTTATCGATGTTATGTAGAGATGCCTGAGCCTCTCATCCCTCTTATACATTGCCTTAAGGTACTTCTCATGATATTCTACCCAGTTTGGAGAACCCAGCTCCTAGGCAGATCCCTTACAGCCTGGTATGTCGAGATCTCCCTCTTCCACCAGTAATGCTCAGACTTGATCTTTCCGCCTTTGATAAGCAATGCTGATCCGTCCGAGATTACTGCAGCGAATAGGTTGTTAAGACCCATGTCTATGAAAGCCTCTTTATCGCTAATAGGATCCCTCTGCCTAATACTCCTAGGGTTTATAATCCTACCCTTTTATCCTTGTAGTTAGGCTTTACATAGCCCATTGGATTTGATTTTGGTAGCTCAACACCAACCTCTATATGTATGCTTGCCACCTACCAGCCTCATATACTATTTCAAGTCTTCTCTGCTTACCCTCCCACCTGATCCTGCCCAGAGCTAGTGGAGTCCAGTGATATAGATCCCGGTGAAAAGGGGGTCCTGAGGACTTTGAAGCCGAGGGAAGAGAGCTTGGTAAACACCTAGCACAATGAAAACCGAACCCCTTTAATCTCTTTCTCTAAGCCTGTAGAGGGAGCCCGCCTATATAATCGCTCTACTATGTTCTTAAGAGAAAAGGCAAAGCTATTTTGTGAGTTACTTAAGATATATTGGAGCTTCATGAGACCAACCTCGGGGCTTCAGGATCTGGATGAGATTTTGTTTGTAGAGGGTGAGCCACTTGTAATATATGGTGAGCCTGCTTCCGGTAAGACTAATCTTGTGTTGAAGATCTTGAGGGAGTCGCTTAGAAGTAGTATGAGTGCAGCCTATATCTCTACAGAGGGTAGTATAGTTGTTGAGAGAATGGATAGGCTGGGTATGTTGGATTTTCCAGAGCTCTATATAGGCTTTGCATATAGCCTTGCCCACTTAGCACAGCTGGTTTTTGAAGCTTCTGCATTAGAGTACAACATAGTTGCTATCGATAGTGTTAACTCTCCCTATAGATCAAGCGTTGGATCTGTTAAAAGGGCTAGCGAAATCTTCCTCGGCATTCTCGCAACGATGAAGATCGCATCGATGTCCGGTAAGTGGGTGATAGCCACGGCCCAGGTTAGAGACGTCGAGGAGGATATAGAGCCCTCAGGATCCGATCTCATAAGCTTCTACTGCAATAACATAGTGAGAATACGCAGATCAGCAAAAAATAGAAGGGTGCTAGAGGTAAGGGGCAGGAAATACTCCATAAAGATCCTTGAAAGGGATATCCTGATATCACGACTCTAATGAGCTAGCTTAAATATTTTGCCTAGCTTAATTACCATGTTGGTGGGAACCCTGGTTATAAAGGTTAAGAGGATCTACGAGCCTCCTGAGCCTGATGATGGTATGAGGATCCTTGTCGAGAGACTATGGCCGAGAGGTGTTAGAAGAGAGAGCGCGGCAATAGATCTTTGGATGAGAGAGATAGCACCTAGCCATGAGCTGAGAACATGGTTCTCCCACGACCCCTCCAAATGGGAGGAGTTTAAGAGGAGATATTGGGAAGAGATAAAGGATAGAAGGGAGTTTGAAGAGCTTGTTGAACTAGCTAAGAGAGGCAATGTAACGCTGATCTTCTCGACGAAATCGCTAAACTATAACAATGCTGTCGCTTTAAAACAGTTTATAAAGGAGAAGCTAGGAATTAGCTGAGAAGGGATTCCGCTTGTCCCCCGATGGTTATTGATTTTCTTTTGTTTTGGATTGCTTTGCTTCTTGATCCACAGGGTTTTGATCCTGCGGCATCGGGGGACTTCCACCTCCCCCACAGGGTTTTGGATACCCCTGTGGTTTCATTGGTGGCTGTTGAGCCCAGCGGCACCGGGCTCCCATCTAGGGCTATGCCTAGAACCCCGAAGCCCTTCTGGGCAATGCCCTCATGCAGTGCTTCGAAGGCTTTAAGATAAATATTGATCAATGCGACTACCTCCCTATGCCACCTCTCGCCCCCTTGCTACATATCCCTATTCTATCCTCCCCATACTCTATTACAGCCTTGTGTATCGGGCATATCTTAGATGTATTCCTGGGATCTACCATCAATACCGGCACACCATATTCCCTAGCCTTATCTATTATCGCATTCAGCTCACCCTTCAATGCACTCTGATATATCCTGTGCCTCAATTGCTTGTTCCTATACCTAGCAATCATAACCCTTATATTGTCCCTTGAGATCCTCTCAATAACTATTACTCCTTTCATCCTCATGGCATCCCTTACTATCATGTTTGCTTTCTTCATCCTATAGTCCCTCTTCTTCCCCTCCTTAAGCTTCTCCATAGCCTTCCTAGTCTTCCCGCTATCGGATCCATTTCTCCTCTGAATACTCTCCTTCCTATAGCTATAGCCCAGTGTCGTCTCTGCAAGATCTGTCTCGAGGATTACTGCGAATGCCTCATAGAGAGTTGCTACAGAGTTCTCATTAACATCGACAGGCTTAATATTCCCAGGCTTGTAGATCTCAACCTCCTTCTCTAGGGATAGGTGGAATATCACCCTCCTACTCTTCCTATCAAGCTTGATCTTTGCGTGGGATGTTGGTTTGAAGCCTCTAGCAAGAAGCTTGTAGAACTCCTTAGAAGGCTCTAGATCGAGGTGCACCCAGCCCCTATGGGTATTAATGGCAACACTTGTGAAGAAAATGTTCTCAAAACCATTTATATTGATCTTAGTAGGGTTTACTGGTTTCCATATGTGGTCATCAACTAGCCATAGGCTAACACTATTGATCTTCAGCACTGGTATTCCATTGCTCATCTCTAGATCGGCCTGATCCCAAGCAATCTCCCAAGATTTCTCCCATAGAAGTCTCACAAGTTTCTTATTCTTCAGATCCTTTTCCCTTAGATTTAAGTACTTAACGATCTCTCTGAAGATCTCTCTAGAGTACTGCCTAGCCCTGTTCCTCCTAAAAGAGGAAACCCTTTCAACAGCATCTTGGCACACTCCGTGAACATAGTGGGATGGTATGTTGGGATAGATATTCCTTAGCTCTCGATACTTTCCATTCTTAAGCCTATAGTAATTCTCAATAATATTCCTAGATGCGTGGGGAAGCACATCTCCAAAGCATCCTAGTGTATATGTTCACGACCTCTTCCAATGCCCGAACTCTCTATCTCCTGGCTTAACAAACCACATCCGCTTCTTATCCCTCTTTTTCCTTCCCCTAGCCATTATCCCTGGACCTCGTTCGCCCCTAAACCTCCACTCCAGCCATTAATTGATAATGAAAGAATATAAAAAGATTTCTAATATAATGAAAAAGGGTTCAACCCCGGCTGGTCCATGGTCTCAGGGCAGTGTTATGGATGCTCTTTAGAATGTTGAGTTGAATGATGATCTCAGCTCTATGCAGATCTGATCTATCTCCTTTCTACTTTTAATCCTATAACTTTTTAATTCAATAATAGATCATCTTCTATTTTCCAGTCCGGATGCGTCCCTCTGATGTGGGGTTATTATTTTTATCCTAATGATCATTGAGTTAAGATACATTGTTCCCTAAGCTCTCAAAGCTTTATTCTATACTCATCATCTTTCTCAGAAGCTTTGTCCTTTAGAGTGGGGAGGTTTGTGCTTATATTCTCTCTATCGTGGTTATCGTTGGTTTTGAGTGTGGGTGAGCTTAGCGGGCTATGAGCCCATGCCTCCCGATGCTGGCGGCGGTGCTGATCGGCGATGCCACAACCATTAGGGGCTCTGGAGAGATAATCAGAAGCTCCGGTAGATGCAGAGTCCCGCCATTAATGGTGGGGAGCCCTCAGATCTAATATACTCATGGAAGTCTTATTCTCGATAGATACGTATCTTGTCCTAGGGGGCGAGGCTTGTTCTCTATGCTTAACACCATTCTTTATTGAATGATCCCTTCTAGGTTCTAGAGAAAATGCTAATATATATAGATTTAAATAGATCATATTTTTATAATATTCGATTGATCGCTATCTCCGAGGCCTCTAAGCTTATATGCCTGGTAGCTATTTATATATGTAGAGGTAGATTTAAATGGATGTTGCAGGTATAATTACTCTCGCTGTAACTGGGATTATCTTCCTCGTCCTCCCCTTTATAGCGTATCTCATTGGGAGGGCGGTATCTCCTCCTATAGATTATCCTACAAAACTTGAGAGGTTTGAGAGTGGTAATATTCCCTCAGGGAGGGGTAGGGGGTTTTTCTTAATGCAGTACTATCCATATCTACTCCTCTTCATAGCCATGGAATCCTATGTAGTCCTCATACTATTTATAGCCCTCTCCTCAGTTGTGGGAATTGCTGTGAATTCCCTAGTACTGATCCTCCTCTCATCTGTTTTCATACTCCCATCTTTTATATATGCTCTTAGAAAGGCTGGGGTGATTGACTTATGGAAGGCGGATTAGTCTTTATAGGGGATCTGGATCTAGTTACTAGGAAGGTTCTGAGATGGCTTATTGAGAGGAAACCTATAAGGGATATAGTTGAGTGGTCCAACGCCTTCTCCCTATGGCCTGTGCATCTAATGACGAGCTGCTGTGGCGTAGAGCTCGGGGCTGCTTATGCACCTAGATTTGATCTCGAGAGATACGGATCCCTCCCCTTTGTCTCTCCGAGACAGACTAACTTGATAGTTGTAGAGGGGACTCTCACGAGGAAGATGGCTAGAGTCGCCAGGGTTACTTGGGAGCAGATGGCAGATCCCAAGTTCGTCATAGCTATGGGGGCCTGTGCGATAGATGGAGGGCTTTTCTGGAATAGCTATAATGTTGTGAGGGCTAATGAGGTCATACCTGTGGATATATATATACCTGGCTGCCCTCCGAGACCGGAGGCCCTTGCTAGAGCTATTATCATGCTTCAACAGAGGATAAGGAATAAGGGAGTAGTGAGACACGATCTAGAGATGATCGAGAAAAGCCTATTGGTGGAGAAGCCAGCCTAGCTGAGAAATGATGGTGATATAGAGTGACCTCTCCCCAGCAGGCGTCTCAGCTTAGAGCATCCCTTGGAAAGGCCCTTGAAGATCTAGCTGCGAGGCTCTCAGAGCATTTAAAAGGGGTAGCTACAAAGGTCGAGGCTGATAAGAGAAGCGGTGTCATTAATATCGAGGTAGATGTATCAAGGATTCTCGATGCATCGAATATCCTCAGGGAGCTCGGGTTCGACCACGTGAAATCTCTAACAGGGGTGGATTACCCTGATAAGGGGATTATAGAGCTTCTCGTGCATATAGGATCCTATGGCAGGGGTTTGAGAAGAGTCATTGTAGTGCTCAGATCCAAACTGGATAGAAAGAACCCTAGAGCCCCAACCCTGACACAGATATGGCCGAGCTCGGAGTTCCAGGAGAGGGAGGCTTGGGAGATGCTCGGCATAGTGTTTGAGGGTCACCCAGATCTAAGGAGGCTCCTACTCCCAGAGGAGTTTGAAGGGCTATGGCCTGGGAGAAAGGATTTCCAGGTACCGAGTAGAAAGGCTGGAGAAGTAGAGGAGCCGTGGAAATAGGTGGCTAGGATGACGCCTGATACAATAGCTGTTGAAGAGATAAGCAGGGAGCTGATACAGAGCAGAGATCTAGGTGTTACCGAGGAGGGTGAAAGGCTTATAGAACTCCAGATCGGCCCCACACACCCAGGGTCGGGGCATATGAGACTAAGAGTGTGGGTAGATGGAGACATAATAGTTAGGTGCGATCCCGACATAGGGTTTGTCTTCAGAACCATTGAGAAGCTAAGCGAGAATAGAATATATATGAAGACAATACCCCTGGTCGAGAGGCCGAGCCTTCTAGATACTACGCCCATGACAATAGGCTATATAAATGCTCTTGAGAAGCTAATGGGCATAGAGCCCCCGCCAAGGGCTAAGTATCTCAGGACAATACTAGCTGAGCTTACTAGAATAGCTAGCCATCTATATGGGATAGGTATACTGGCCATCTTCATAGGCCACTCGACAGGATTTATGTGGGGTTTCGGAGATAGAGAGCTCTTTGTAGAGCTTGCAAACCAGCTGAGCGGTGCTAGGATAACATACGCATATGTAGTACCTGGAGGCGTTAGAAGAGATATGCCCCAAGACTTTCCAGACAATGTTGAGAAGGCTCTGAGATATATGGAGAGGAGGCTTAGAGACTGGTATAAGATCTTCCTCTATAACCCCGTTATAGAGGATAGGCTTAGAGAGGTAGGCGTCCTCAGAAAGAACGATGCCGTGAAGCTAGGGATAACAGGCCCTAATCTAAGGGCTTCAGGTGTTGACTTCGATGTAAGGGTATCTGATCCCTATGAGGCGTACGAGGAGCTGGATTTCATGGTGCCTGTAGCCGAGGAGGGGGACGCATATGCGAGAACCCTTGTAAGATTTGAGGAGATCAAGCAGAGTATTAATATAATAAGGGATGCGCTGAGAAAGATCCCTAGCGGGGATATAATAAACCCCCAGATAGCTAAGATGTTTAATCCCTTAATGAAGAAGATCTATGAGGAGACTAGGAGAGTCAAGTTCCCAGGAATCTTTGCAAGCCTAAAGCCTCCAAAGGGAGAGGCGACCTCGAGGGTGGAGGCTGGTAGGGGGGAAGCGCTTTTCCACCTTGTAAGCGATGGATCTCCGAGACCCTATAGGTTTAGATGGACAACACCTTCCTACAGAAATGCTATTTTATTCAAATACCTTGTTCCGGGCCACAGGCTAGCAGATCTCCCAGCTATATATGGTTCCATAGATTACTTCCCGCCGGAGGCTGATAGATGATGTATCCTCAGATCATGCTTCTAAAGGAGATCCTGGGCCTCAACGAGACTATATATAAAACGATCATAGGGCTTGGATATATGATAATATATCCAGGCCTCATAGCAATAGTTATCATAGCCGCCCTAATGCTATGGGCAGAGAGGAAAATAGCTGCCCTTGTCCAGCTCAGATACGGCCCTCTGTGGGTCTCGAGGAGGATTGGGGGTGCTCTCCAGGGCTTCGCCGATTTGATAAGATTCTCATTCCAAGAGGTTATTATACCTAGAAGGAGCGATGTAGTGCCATTTCTAATATCGCCAGGACTAGCTATACTATTCTCGATGCTCCCAATAGCGTTTATCCCGGTCTCGCCAATGCTGAATCCTCCCTTGAATAGCGATCTATCCCTGCTGGCAGCCATAGCAATAATATCTCTTGCGCCAATCTTCATAGTAATCATGGGCTGGGCGTCGGATAATAAATTCGCCTTCATCGGCTCCTTAAGAGAGGCCCTATTAATGGTCTCCTACGAAATACCTCTCATAATATCCCTTATATCTATGGCTGTGATCTATTCTAGCCTAGACTTCCGTGAGATCGTTGAGAGACAATATATACTCCCAGGCATGATCCTGAATCCATTCGCCTTCATAGCATCTTTCATAGCCGTGCTCAGGATAACCTCTAGATTCCCCTTCGAGATCTCAGAGGCAGAGACCGAGGTCGTGGCAGGACCGTACACGGAATACAGTGGCCTAATGTTCGGCCTCTCAATGGGCCTTGCATATATAAAGCTATATGTATATACCCTCATACTCTCTCTAGTCTTCCTAGGTGGTTGGCTACCTGTGCAAGGAGGGGAGGGCTTCCTACTGGGCTTCCTAATCCCTAGCTTGGTGGTGATGATCAAGCTCTCTGTGCTAAGCCTGGTAGCGGTTTTCCTCAGAGCTATATATGGGAGGTATAGGCTTGATCAGGCTATAAGGCTCGGCTGGATCTATATCTTCGCCCTCTCAATATTTTCCCTCATATGGTCTATAGTCCTGGTCTATGGTGGGTGGATTAGGTGGGGCTAGAGGGATGGTGGATGGGGTCAGGATCAGATCTGGGTTCTATTGTTGAGAAGGCTGCACCGGAGAAGAATAGATTCTATAGAGTTGAGATCCCTAGGCTGGGGTCTAGTGTCTTGAGGAATCTAGAGGCTCTAGCTACCGGAGCTAGGTATGTTTTGAAGCCAACTAGAATCACTGTTGACTATCCAAGGCAGGCTCTTGAACAGCCACCATGGTATAGAGGAATGTTCAGGCTTCTAGAGGATGTGTGCATAGGATGCTCACTATGCGATATAATATGCCCGTCAGACGCTATTAGAATGGTTCTCAACCCCCAGAAGAAAAAGAAGCCCGTAATCAACTGGGGTAGGTGTATATTCTGCTATTACTGCGTAGATATATGTCCTGTCGAGGCATTTGACACGACAACGATCCACGACGTTGCCTATGATAGGTATGAAGATATGCTCACAAACCTTGAAGAGTTCACCAAGGATCCCAGGGAGAGTGATCCGAGCAAGGGAGCCGTGAAGATGAGGATAAAGTTCGACGAGAGAAGAGGCTTTATATATGAGCCCGTGAATAGGGGGTGAGTATCTATGCAGATACCCTATATAGATCTATATCTCCTCGTACCAGCTGTTATAGGATTACTAGCAATAGTCTTCTCAATATTTGTAATACTATCTAGAAACCTCGTATATAGTGCTACACACCTATCACTCCTAGGCCTGATGGTAGCATCCCTAATAGCAATCTTGGGATACGCTATAGTAGCAATACTCCATATAATAATATATATAGGTGCTGGCGTGCTCTTCATAATAATGAGCGTTTCGATGATAAGAGAGGTGCAGGAGAGAAGGGCTAATAGGCTTGGAAGCCTTATCGTGGCTATTATCTCATCATCTCCTATATTCTATCTAGCATTCTCCACAGAGAATCCACAGCAGATCCCGCCTTCCCTTAGCGACTACTCACTCCTAAGTAGATATATATCTCAGAGCTATTGGCTCCCAGCCCTTCTCGTGTTCCTATCCCTCTCAGTCGCCCTCATGGCTGCTGTTAGTATTACTAGGGGGAGGGGTGGGAGATGAATATATTCCTCCTAATATCGGCGATACTGTTCCTAGTGTCAGTCTATGGCGTATTAAGTAGCAGAAACATGGTTAGGATGCTAATATCCATAGAGGTTATGTTCAACTCAGTTGTCCTGGCTATCCTTTCGCTCGGCAATCTGGTGGCCTCTTCAGGGGGTGTGCAGGTAATCCCCACGCTAGTATCTATAGTGATCTTTGCAATAGTGCTTGCTGTTTCAGAGATAGTGCTCATATTCTCTATAATGATCGGGGTGTTTAGATTCAAAGTAGCTAGGAACGTGGATACCGAGGAGCTAGTCAGTAGAGAGAGGTGAGAGCTATATACATACTCCTAAGCTCGGTAGCTGTTCCTGCAGCTGCATCTATAATATCTCTAGCACTTTCTAGAAGGATCTCTCCTAGGGCTCATACTCTGATCTCATCGCTATCCCTCACATACTCAGCAATAGCTATCCTCCTAGCATCTATACTTGGCATCCCGTATCTAGAAATACCGATAGTCCTCGGCCCTCCGATAGGATCGATAGGCTTTATAATAGACCAGTTCAACCTACCGGTGATAATAGGTGTTCTTTTAGTATCTATATTCGTTGCAATATACTCGAAACCATATATGGAGCACAGATTCCGCGAGCTCGGGGGAGACTCCTGGGGTATTTATTACCTAAACTACACGCTATTCGCTGCATCTATGCTAGGGGTCTCGCTATCCACTAATATAGTTGAGTTCTATCTCTTCCTAGAGATATCCCTCATAACATCCTTCATACTCATAGCCCTCTATGGCTATGGCGATAGGATAAGGATCGCTTTCCTGTATTTCATATGGACCCACGCTGGCGCATTCCTCTTCCTAATAGGATCCTTCATATATGGCCTGTCAGCCGGCAACTTTGACTATATAGCCATAACCAAGGATCATCTATACCCGGTAGGAAGCTCAGCCACAATAGCGGATCAGTCTCTGAGAAGCATATCATTCGCCCTAATACTGATAGGTCTTCTAATAAAGCTCCCCGCATTTGGGTTCCATATATGGCTACCATATGCCCATGCAGAGGCCCCAACACCTGTCTCAGCTCTTCTGAGCCCTAACCTAATAGGCTTAGCCGGGCTGGGTATATATAGGATCCTCGTTATCCTCTACCCGGCTCTTATGCAAACATATCAATGGCCCCTCATAGCTTGGGCCCTTATAACTATTATATATGGAGGTATCCTAGCCCTCTACCAGGAGGATTTCAAGAGACTCCTAGCTTATAGCAGCATATCCCAGATGGGCTACATGTTACTAGGTCTAGCGACAATGACGCCCTCTGGAGTCGCTGGGGCTCTTCTACACTATCTAACACACGCAGTTGGAAAGGCCTCTCTTTTCATGGCTGCTGGGAACATAATAGTTGGTGCTGAGGGCCTTAGGAATATATATAAGATGGGGGGCTTTGCATCTAAGATGCCCTACACGGCAATATCATCTCTGCTAGGCTTTCTAACGATCTCAGGGCTTCCACCAACTATAGGGATTATATCCAAGACATTGGTGCTAATGGGGCTTGCAGATCTAGTATTTAGGGGAGGATCTATGTCTCTAGGATCTATATTGATGGTGATCACAGCATCTATAGCCGGTTTCGGGCTGACAATAGCCTATAGCTTTATCACAATGAAAAGGATATTCTTTGGAGAGCCCGGTGAGGAAGAGGTTTCTGAGGTATCGCTAGGGGCGGTGGCATCCATCACAGCTACCGCGGTGACATCGGTAGCGATACTGGTTATAGCATCCCTTATAGTGAATCCGTTGTCAAGCGCTGTCACATCTATAATACCTATTTTACTCAGGTGATCATGATGCCCCTCTCTATAGAATGGCTACCCCTTATATGGGGCATACCCTTCATAGGATCATTTTTATCGGGCCTTATCGGCCTCTTCAATAGGAGGGTGTCCGCCTATATAGGATCTATCTCGATAGGTGTTAGCGCTCTCCTAACAACACAGGCTATCATCACCTTCATAGCATCTGGGGATGTGCTTGTAAGTCCTAGATATAGCTGGCTAGAGCTTCCCCTACATGGTGGCATTGTAAGCATAGATCTTGGGGTATATCTTGACGGTATCTCGCTAACCCTTACAGCGATGGTAGCGTGGGTGTCGTTCCTTATAGGTGTTTACAGCCTCAGCTACATGAGGGGGGATTATGGTGAGCATAGATACTGGGTATTCTTCACATTCTTCGTAGGATCTATGCTCCTGCTGGTAATGAGTGACAACCTAGTAATGCTTCTAATAGGTTGGGAGGGAACGTCTCTAGCATCTTATGCCCTTATAAGCCACTGGTATAGGGATGATGAGCATGCATGGGTCGGGGAACCTGGTAGAAAGGCTCTTGGAAGACCTATGTGGTTCACTCCCAGCCATGCAGGTGTTAGAGCTATAATCATGACGGGGGTTCCCGACATAGGCTTTATACTGGGACTAACATCCATAATGATCATCACCGGGACTACATATATACCTGATCTCTATAAGAGCCTAGCCCCACTAACGAGCGATCTAGCTTCGAGAGGGGTTCTGGCCGGCTTCCTATTCATGTTCACGCTGGGCGCCCTGGCCAAGAGCGCACAGTTCCCCCTCCACGAGTGGCTAGTAACCGCTATGACTGGTCCTGCAAGCGTTTCTGCATTGATCCACGCGGCTACCATGGTAAAGGCAGGCGTGTACTTCATGCTGAGATTCGTGCCTATATTCATCTCAGCATCGTCATTAGCTGGAGGCCCGGCGATCTCCCAGGTAAATGATTACCTAGCCGCGGTGGGTGGGATAGGGATCTTCACAGCCTTTATGATGGCTACGATGGCCCTTGTTGCTAGAGAGCTAAAGCTGATCCTAGCCTTCTCAACGGCATCCCAGATAGGCTATATGTTCATGGCAGCCTCGTACTCAGCCATGCTTCACGAGCCTGGCATAGGTATAGTGGCTGGACTTGCCCATCTTCTGAGCCATGCTGTGTTCAAGGCTGCTCTCTTCTTGGGAGCGGGGATCCTGATCCACAGCCTCGGAACCAGGTATATAGATCAGATGGTGGATAAGGCATCTAAGCTAAGAGTTACGATGATATCGATGATCTTGGCATCTCTGGGCTTAGCAGCGCTACCACCATTTTCTGGGTTCTGGAGCAAGGATCTTGTGATCGATGCTGCTGTGGAATCCGGGTTCACATTATCAGCGGTGCTGGCTATGATAACATCCCTGTTAACGGCTCTATATACCCTCAGAATGATCTCAATATTATATGCAGCGCCCCAGAAATTGCAAACATATATGGAAAAAGGCGGTGAAGAGTTCCACGGCGAGGATCCTGTTGCCTACACGCCTTACCTCCTCTTAGCACTAGCAACCCCTATTATGGGCATTATATGGGGTCTAGCTATTAATAGCTTCTCTAAGATCTCTCTGAGGGGAATAGATCTCGAGATCCCAGAGATCAAATATAGACTAAATCTCATAGCTATATCAGCTGTAATAGCTATCATGGGTTCCCTCATCTCCATAGAAATATATAGAAGACGCGGCCCCCACGTTATCGATGCTATGCGCAGCAACCCAATAGTTATTAGTATAAATAGGTTCCTATACGATAGATGGTATATAAACTCCATTATCTATGCCATATTCGTGGATGGTGGGGCTAGGTCTGTGAGGTCTGTGGGCAGATACTTCGAAGGAGATCTGATAGATAGAATATACCACACGATCCTCCCCAGAGGATTCGATCTATTTAGCAAGATTCTCAGGGGATACCAGCCGGGGATTATAAATAGCTATCTACTCATTATGATGCTCGGAGCCATATTCCTAATATTACTCCAGCTTGGGAGGTGATATTAGTGAGCATCCTACCTGTGGATCAGCTTCTCCTAATCTTCCCAATTCTAGCAGGCTTCTCTCTATCAATGCCACTAGCAGAGCTCCTCGGCATAGGGGCTAGGGGCTCCAAATACGTAGCTCTTACAGCCCTTGTAATAGCCCTTGTAATACTTATTATGAGCCCTCCGCAACCGGGTGCCAATATTAAATCCACCTCTGGGTTTCTAGTGAACATGGATAGTGTCGCATACCCAATAGCTATAGCGATTCTCTTAGGGGCTATTATAGGTGTTATAACCCTCCCAATAGATGCCACAGACAGCGTGCATATCTATTTATCAATGATACTTATGGGAGTTCTAGCATCTATAATGCTATCTATAGCAAGGGATCCTGTAGCTGCTATAGCATCGTGGACACTTCTCTCAATAACAACATTCGCATCGCTAGCCCTAGCTAGAGATAGAGAGTCGCTCGAGGCGTCGGTGAGGTACTCCATCGTGGGAGGGCTGGCCTCCCAGCTACTAGTCCTTGGGATAGCGCTCTCCTCCCCATATATGGTTCTTGGAAGAGCCTTTGGAGATGCGATGCCTGGAGTCTCCCTTGTAATAGGGTTCATAGCTATAGCTTTTCTATCAATAGCTATAGGATTTAAGCTTGGTGCCGTGCCCTCACATGGATGGGTGCCAGATGTATATGGAGTAGCGTCCCCCTATGTTGTTGCTGTGATCTCTGGCTCTCTAAAGCTAGGTGTTCTAGCACTGACTATATGGGTTCTAAAGTTCATAGGGCCCATAGCGGCGAACGCGTTCCCCGTGCTTGCTTTCATGTCATTTGCAAGCATGGTTATAGGGAGCATAACGCCTCTCACCCAGACCAATGCCCAGAGGATCCTAGCATATAGTTCCATAGCCCACATAGGCTTCTTCTTCATAGGGCTTGCCGTGATCTCGCTATCCCCGGATAACCAGGAGGTCTTTAGGCTTGCTATGCTCGGGATCGCTTTTCACGCCATAGCCTACTCACTCGGGAAGTCAGGAGTATTCGCTGCTCTTAACTATATCAAGAGGCAAGTGGGTATCCTAGATCTGAAAGCAATTAGAGGGATCGGCAGCGCAGATCCAAAGCTATCCTTCTCACTAGCGCTCCACCTACTCAATCTAATAGGGGTCCCACCCCTCCCAGGATTCTGGGGAAAGCTCTTCCTATTCTTAGCAGCAACCCAGAATAGGGAGGGGCTATATGTAGGCTCGCTTCCATGGCTTGCTATTGTGGGGATTGCTGCAAGTGTGATATCTGTATACTATTACCTTAATATACTCAGATCATCGATGATGCTCACAGGGGATGAAACAAGGCCTGGCTATAGTAGTGTGGGTGAGCGCAGGGATCCAGATCTCTGGGCTTCCTACGTGGCTGCGATCCTAACAATTATACTAGGGATCTTTATATACATTTTCTCACAATATATCTACTAGACCTCAGCAGAAGATGGATAGGAATTTCTGCTTATTAGTCCACTAGCACTACACTATATCAAGTGAGCCTATAATGCCACCCCCAATCTATGTTAACACAGATCTCGAGGCAATACTACTCGAAGTTAGAAAGGCTATTAGGGAGTACTTCGGAAGAGATCCTGGAGAAGCTGATGCCATTTTCGTGAGAACTAGAAGAGACATCCTAGGATATGTAGAGCCTGGCTCGAGGATCATCAGAATCAATGTTGAGACATATAGAAAGTATATCGAAGCCGAGGGGCCAGAAGCTTCTACAGAGTATCTCTTCGTTATCATATTACATGAATATCTCCATATCATGGGTATATATGATGAGAGAGAGGTTAGAAGGATCTCGATGGAGATCGCTGAAAGGGTATTTGGTAAGCATAGCAGGGCTATGAAGATAGCTGAGAGCCTAGCAGATCCTAGGGACATATTTATAAAGAGAATCGGGAGACTCCTCTCTCCATATATATAGGGGGTCCACATGGAGTCTAGCTGGCCATTAGATCATATTCACCTAATTGTTAAAGACGTTGATTCCTCCCTCCAATTCTATAGAGATATCCTGGGCTTCGAGATAGAGGATCTCGGAGACAGCATATGTCTCTCGCCCCCTACGAGCAATAAATGTATAATATACTTAGATCAGGGTGTTCTACATGCAGATAAAGAGAACTATATATATCACCTAGCAATTCTAGTGCCTAATAGAGCGGTGTTAGGCTCTATACTCGAGAAGATCTTGAAGATCTGGGAGAGGATAGAGGGCTACGCAGATCATCTTGTTTCCGAAGCAATATATCTAAGAGATCCCGACAGTATAGGCGTGGAGATATACAGTGATAGGGATAGAAGGGCGTGGATAGTAAATGAAAAGGGCTTTATAGCCATGGATACACTTCCGCTAGATATTGAGGATCTCATACTCCATGGAAGAAGATCCGGGGTTGAACCTCGAGTAACACGGGATACTGTATTAGGGCATATACATCTAAGAGGGTCAAGTCCCGAGGCTGCAGAAAAATTCTATACAGAGGTGCTTGGAATGAAGATCAAAGGCATATGGTTTGGGGCACGATTCCTAGCATATGAAGATTATCACCACCACCTTGCAGTAAATAACTGGCCAATACCAAGGCCAATAGACGGCTCAGGGCTTAGAAGCTTTGCCCTTAGGAGAAAGGGGCTTTTAGAGAGTGTGATCTCTAAAGGGGTTTCGAGAGAGGCCGTTGAGCTAGTATGTGGAGCTCCAACGGGTATAAGGGATCCAAATGGGTTTTTAATAGAAATTATGGAGTAAAGTTTTCACCAATATATAAAGCCCCACCTTAGCATAGGGAGGAGGCTAGCAGCACTCATGTCAAGCTAATGTATTCACCTTAGTAGTGGGTGGGGGCATGTATGAATATGTCTTATTAACGAGGATAATCTTCGAAGCATCACTTCTAATATAATGGCTATTATATACGAATAAATGGATAATATGTGGCTTTAGCAATATATCATGGGGGAGTTTTTGAGCCGAAGCAGAGATCTATATGTTTATCTCATATCTTTAGTCACTTTCATAGAGCTTCTCCTGTTGAGCTTTGTGGGTGGTCTTGTAAGTGGTCTTGGACAGGGATTCGATCTAGGGATTGAGTGGCCCTCAGAGCCTGTTAAGCTTATAAGGGCCTTTCTCCAGGGTAGTCTAGAACCACTCCACAGGATCTTAACAGTAGTTGCGGCACCTCTCCTCACAGCGTTGACCCTATCTATTGCAAGGGTTGGGAGTATATATAGGGGGGCTCTCTACATATCTATAGCATCTATGGCTCTGCTCTCCCTAACAGCCCTTACTGGAAGGGCTATTCTATTCGTGCTTGGAGGGTATATAGAGCAGCCGTATGCATCGCTGATATATTCTATTAATAATTTATTGGCAACACTCACAATAGGATCTGTGGGGGTCTTGGTTGGAATTCTATCTAGGGGTTGGAAAGAGAGGTATGGGGTTGAGAAGAGGCTTGCAATGATCATACATAGAGGTGCATCTGCATGGGGGCTTGTAGCGTCTTTCCTCGGAGCGTATATGCTTGGATATACCAAGACGACCCAGAATCCTATACCTTCATCCCTATTCTCGCTATCTATAGTATCCTATCTAGACATAGTCCTAAAGATCCACGTGCTCTCTGGGGCTCTATCCATAGCCCTCACATTAGCAGCATTTGCAATGAGGATGCACAGAGATGCCTGGTCATTCATAGCCTCGGTAGCATCTATAGCCCAGCCCCTCATAGGGTTACTACTCCTCTACAGAGCCTCCCATTACGCTTGGGCGCCAGGGATCTTTCTTCCAATTCATCTAGTGCTGGCCCAGCTAATCATTATAGGTAATGGAGTTCCATATGTACTATACCTCCTGGGACAGAGGAGAAGAGCGTTTCCCCGCTAACGGTATCTGATGATATCTGTGAATAACTTTATTTCCGTTAGCTGGTTGGGCCTAGGTGTGGATGAAGCTGGTGAACCCACACCACATGGGCCCCGTAGAGCCCAACGTCACGGGCCTCCCATCTGAGGAGAGGTATTTAAGACCGATGTTTATAGCTCTCACTATGTCCCTCTTAACAACCCTGTCATCGACATATGCAATCCTCAGGACTATTTTTACAACCTTGTATCTGCCGTTAGCCCCCCTCACCGCAGAGCGGATCACCAGGGGGCTGTATCCATCGATCCTCTTCATCGAGAATGGATCCACGCTAGAGGACCATTCTCAGATATTCTAACAACATGTATGGGTCTATCCTCGAGAAGCTCTATCAGCTTAGCTACGCTCCACTGGTGGATCCTGTGCATAAGCCTCCCACCCTTAACCCTCTCCATCCTCTCCTTATCATCACCACCGATATCACCTATAACAACAACAGCTTTGTTCTCCCTAGCAAGATCCTCTATGATGCTAGCAACCTTATAGAGTATATCCCGCTTCCTATCCCTCTCCCTAAGCTTCCTCAATTTCCTCCTAACATCCATACATATACCAAATATATAAGCATCCAGTAATCTGTTTAGTAATAGTGTGCACCCCTCCCCTAGCAAACCCAATAAGCCTCCTCAACCCTCTTCCATCCATCGAAACACCGAGAACCCTAGCAAACCCCCTTACTGATATAACGCTTCCCCATGCATACACTGAATATCCATAGATAACCAGGATATTTAAATTTATCGTTTACCATGTAACAGCCTTATAAGTCCCCCCTCATATAAAATGATGCGGTAATACTATGAGATGGCTAGTCCCACCCCTGGTATCTTCAATAATTGCTATGGTGGTGTTATTTGCATCATGGGAGTTCATCGGGGTTCCGGTGATAGGGGAAATACTAGAGGACCAGAGATCCCTCGTAGCCCTCTTCGCCTCAATACTGATCCCACTAGCATCTTACAGCTATCTATCACACCACATTATGGAAGAAAGATATAGAAGAGCCTCAGAGGAGATCAGGAGGCTGAGGATCCTTGTTGATGCATATCAGGTGATTCTTAATAACATGAATAGAGATCTTGAGGAGCTGAAGAAGAATCTAGAGGATCGCCATATACCAGCTATCAATAAGAGCATAACAAATCTGGAGAGAAGAATAGCCGCATCCGAGAAGCTCCTCTCAACGTTGATAGAGCTGGTGTCCTCATAATATTTCCTCTGAAGCGATTAAGCATATTCAGAGTTTTTTACCGACTCCTAGTCACTGAGCTCTATACACAAGCAACAATGGAAGAGAGATCAATGAATTTCCGCAGCTAATAGCATTTCCAAACGTATTTACTTATTTACTATAGTTTAAGGGGTCTAGAGGTGGAGGCTTTGCATCTACCTTCCTATCGATGCCCGGTATCCAGGGTATCTAGATTATGGTGCAAGATTAGAGTATTGCCACATAGATATATTGAGAATCGTGGGTTAGATATATTTAGGCTGGTTATTTAGTAAGATATGAAGGTGGGATTGTTGAGGGCTTTGATATTCGAGAAACACGGTATTGAGAATCTAAGGATTGTAGATGCCGAGACCCCTAAACCAGGACCCCACGAAGTCCTTATCAGGGTAAGGGCTGCTAGTGTTAACCCGGTTGATTACGCTACTGTAACAGGGATCAGGAATATCAGGCCAATCCCACATATACCGGGTGCAGAATTTGCAGGGGTTGTTGAGGCTGTTGGTGAGCATGTTAAAGATCTGAAGCAGGGTGATAGGATTGCTATATATAGCAGGCTCTTCGACGGTTCATGTGATATATGCCTCTCAGGGCAGGAAATGCTCTGCAGGTCTGGGGGATTAATAGGTGTAATCTCTAATGGGGGTTATGCTGAGTACGCTGTTGTTCCTGCTAGGAATGTGATGAGGATAGGCGATAGAGTTGATTGGGAACTCGCTGCTAGCCTATCTATCGGAGCCCTTACTGCGTATCATGCCTTGAGACTTGCTGGTGTATCTCCTGGTGAGCTGGTCGTAGTGGTTGGTGCCTCAGGCAACACGGGGATCTTTGCTGTACAGCTTGCAAAGATTATGGGGGCTAAGGTGGTTGCTATCAGTAGGAAGCAGTGGCTAAGGGATCTAGGTGCTGACGAGGTTGTTGATCTCGATGGCGCTAGAGCTGTTATAGAGAAGATCTCTGGCGGGTCTATGGCAGATGTCGTAGTAGATCCGCTAGGATCTGGGACTATGTCAAAGAGCATAGGTCTTCTAGGCGTTAATGGGAGGATAGTAACCTTTGGAGCCCTCACGGGGGATGAGCTAAAAGTATCTGTTAGAGAGATCTATTCTAAGCAGATAAGAATAATAGGCTCTACCGGAGGGACTAGAAGGGAGATGCTAGATCTAATTAAAATGAGTAACGAAGGTAAACTGAGGATCAAAATCTGGAGAAGATATAATCTAGATCAAGGGGTAGAAGCCCTATCAAATCTCTTCTCAAAAGAAAGAGATGGGAAGATTATGATCATACCATAGAAAGCTATATAAAAGGATAAGCCACATATCCCTCGACGTTCATTGGTTGTCATTGGTTTTCTTTTGTTCCGAAAATATCCCAGGAGATCCTCTCAATAACTATAACACCCCTAGTCCTAAGGGTATCCTGACTATTAGGTTAGCTGTCTTCCACCTATAGTCCTTTTTCTTTTTTCCCTCCTTAAGCTTCTCCATAGCCTTTCTAGCCTCTTTGCCACCAGATCCATATTTTCTCTAAATGCTCTCCTTTCTATAGCTATAGCCCAGGGTTGTCTTTGCAAGGTCTGTTTCAAGGATTACTGCGAATGCCCCATAGAGAGTTGCTAAGGAGTTCTCATTAACATCGACAGGCTTAATATTCCCAGGCTTGTAGATCTCGACCTCCTTCTCTAGGGATAGGTGGAATATCACCCTCTTATTCTTCCTATCAAGCTTGATCTTTGCGTGGGATGTCGGCTTAAAACCCCTAGCCAGTAGCTTGTAGAACTCCTTAGCAGGCTCAAGATCTATGTGCACCCAACCCCTATAGGTATTGATAGCAACACTTGTGAAGAAAGTATTCTCAAAACCATTGATCCTGGTTTTTGTTGGGTTCACTGGTTTCCACACGCGGTTATCAATTAGACAGAGGCTAGTACCATTGATCCTCGGCATAAGTGTTCTATCAACCATCTCTAGATCGACTTGATGCCGAGCTATCTTTCAAGATTTCCTCCAGAGGTATCTCACAGGCTTCTTACTCTTAAGATCCTCTTTCCTGAGGTTTAAGTAGGAAACGATCTTATCGAAGATCTCTCCTGGGTATTGCCTAGCTCTATTCCTTCCGAGAGAGGGATGCTTCTATGGTTATTTCTCGACATAGGCCATATATATGGGATATTGGGGTACATCTCTCCCAGCTCATGGTATTTCTCCTTCTTAAGCCTATAGTGTAGACCTAAACATCTTCTCTGAAGCATATGAACTAGTTAGCACTAATAGATGGGTAAAGCCAGTGCTAAAAACTATCTCGTGGCCATAAAATCCGAAACAGTATCCTAACCTGTTTCTTAGATCGGGAGAATGTTTATAAGGGTAGCGCGTCCCAATATTCTTAAATTCTTTCTATATATACCTGCTGTATTGTTAATATCTAGGCTGAGGAGATGGGGAAGCTGGGAGACCCTTCTGAATATAGGCTAAGATATTTCCTAGATAACGGCTATAGCAGAAAGGTATGTAGATCCTGTGGAACTCCATTCTGGAGTAGGGGCTCTCATGAGGTGTGTAATGACATACCATGCTCTGAGTATAGGTTCTTCGATATAGAGATCAAGATGAGGAATCTAAGCTATGAAGATGTTCTCAGAACCTTCTTAGGCTTTTTCGAAAAAGAGGGGCACGCAGTTATAGAGCCAGCCCCTGTGATTGCGAGATGGAGGGAGGATCTATACCTGACTATAGCATCTATAGTAGTTTTCCAGCCCCACGTAACTTCTGGTAGGATACCGCCCCCAGCCAACCCGCTGGTGATTGCCCAGCCCTGCATAAGGTTAGAGGATATAGATAACGTTGGCAAGACATTTGGAAGACATATGACGAACTTTACGATGGGTGGTCATCATGCCTTTAACTATAGGGATAAACAGCTCTACTGGAAAGATGAGACTGTTGAGTATGCTAAGAAATTCTTTGTGGATCTCATGGGGGTCCCGGATGAGGAGCTCACTTTCAAAGAGAGCTGGTGGGAGGGAGGGGGCAATGCAGGGCCTAGCGTCGAGGTTACTATAGGAGGTCTGGAGGTTGCTACCCTGGTTTTCATGCAGTATGAGGTTAAGGATGAGGGGTTGCTAGTGGAACTACCCTTGAAGATAGTTGACACTGGCTATGGTATTGAGAGGATTGCGTGGCTCTCTCAGAAGACCCCTACTGCTTTTCATGCCGTCTATGGTAGTGATCTCGTTTCCAGGTTCCACGGGATGCTGGGTGTTGCGGAGCCTCCTAGAGATCTTCTCGAGCTAGCCTCTAGGAAGGCCGGTAAGATAGATCCTGAGGATCCCGGGTCACTTGAAAAGTTCTTCGAAGAGGTTGCAAGAGAATCGGGGTATAGGGTGTCCGAGGTTTCGGAGGTGCTTTGGGGAGCTATTAATGTTTACTCAATAATAGATCATACCAAGACAATAGCTCTCATGTTAGGCGACGGGATTGTCCCTTCTAATAGTGGTGAGGGGTATCTGGCAAGGCTTGTGATTAGAAGGACCCTGAGGAATGTGAGAAGGCTTGGGAGTGATGCTCCCCTCGAGAAGCTCGTAGCTCTCCAGGTTGAGAGGTGGGGATCTATATATCCCAGGCTATCCAGATCTAGATCATATATTCTGGAAGTCTCAAGCATTGAGGAGGAGAGGTATAGAGAGACGATTAGAAGGGCTCCGACGATTGTGAGCAGATATATTAAGGGAGGCCTTTCACTCGAGGATCTCGTGGAGATCTATGATAGCCATGGAATCCCTCCAGAGATTGTTGGGGAGGAGCTGAGGAGAAGGAATATAGAGATTAGTATCCCCCACAACTTCTACTCAATAGTTGCTTCGAGGCATTCTAGAGCACCAGTTAAGGTGGTTGAGAAGATTGATAAGGAGATCATGGAGTGGGTTTCAAGGTTTAAGCCTACTGTAAGGCTATTCCACGAGGATCCCTATCTTAGAAGCTTCAGATCAAGGGTTCTGGGGATCAGAGGGGATCTAGTGGTTCTCGAGTCAACAAGCTTCTACCCAACAGGAGGTGGGCAGAAGAGCGATATGGGCAGGCTCTCTATAGGGGGATTAGAGGCGAGGGTTATAGATGTGTTTAAAGTGGGTGATGTGATAGTACATAGGCTCGATAGAGAGGTACCCGGAGATCTAGTGGGTTCAGATGTGACAGGCTATATAGATTGGGAGAGGAGGTATAGGATTATGAGACACCATACAGCGACCCACGTGCTTCTAGGCGCTCTCAGAAGGATCTATGGTGAGCACGTGTGGCAAGCAGGGGCTGAGAAGAGTGAGGAGAAGGGTAGGCTGGATGTGACTCACCACTCCTCTATATCTAGGGCTGATGTTGCAAGGATCGAGGAGTTGGTAAACAGGGTTATAGATGAGAGGAGGCCTGTTAGGATTAGGTATATGGATAGATACGATGCTGAGAAGAGCTATGGATACTCAATATATCAGGGGGGTGTTCCGCAGGAGAGGGTTTTGAGGATAGTGGAGATCGAGGATTGGGATGCTGAGGCCTGCTTCGGAACCCACTTATCTAACACAGGAGAAATAGGAGGCTTCAAGATAATAAATGTGGATAGAATCGCTGACGGCGTGTTCAGATTAGAATATGTTGCCGGAACCAGGGCCTCGGAATATGCAGCTATTTATGAGGGTATGTTGGAAGAGGTGGCTAGCGTTGTTGGTGGGAGAGTCGATCGGGATCTTGTTAAAAGGGTTAGATCCCTTGCCTCGGGCCTTGAGAGGGCTGAGAGCCTGTTATCTAAATATAGGGCTGGCTGGGTCTCTAACAAGGTATCTGAAGCACTAGAGAGAGCTGAGTATATAGATGGTGTGAGGCTATACGTGATAATAGATCCGCTGGAGATCGAGGGTGCTAGAGAGGTTCTCAGAATCTTGGGTGAGAAGAGAGGCTTCATAGCAGCCCTAATAGCTAGGTCCCAGGGCGAGAATCTATTGGAGGTATCGGTGTCAAAGGATCTCCATACCAAGATCCCCGCAAACACCCTGGTTAGGAATATCTCGCAGGAGCTCGGTGGGAAGGGAGGGGGTAGGGAGACACATGCATCAGCCAGGATACAGGGAGATGTAGATACTATTATAAGGGTTCTAAGGGATGTCATTAGGAGGATGTATAAGGGGTAGCTCGAGGCTGATAGAGGCTGCCAAGGACTACAAGTATCTCTTGAACAGGGGCTACCCAGCCACCTCCTCCCTAAACCTTGTGGTTGCTAGGTATCAGATGTCTAGGAGGGAGAGGTCTCTACTCCTGAGATGTGTTCACAGGGATGAGTATTCAGAAAAGATCCTGAGATCCATCGTTACGAAAAACAATCTCTCAGGATCAAACCTTCTAATAGATCTTCTAAACGTATCCACAACTCTAATAGCATTTCTAGAAGGAGAATGCCTATATAAATGCGACGACGGATTAATAAGGGATCTAGGAGGATCTAGATATTGGAAGGGGAAAAAGGAGAGAGCATTAGAGGCGATCAACATGATCAAAGAGCACCTAGCCACAGCAAAACCCGCAAAAATTTATCTAGTACTAGATAGGCTAGCCCCGATGAGTAGCTACATATTAAAACAGGCCATGGAGATCTTCAGAAGTTCCAACTTCGATGTAGAGGGGATCTTATCCGAGAGAGCAGATAGAGAGATCATAGAGCTCAGCAAAAACCTGAGAGACATAACGTGCATTGTAGCAACAAGCGACTCCCTTATCCTTGAAAAAGCAGATCATATCTATGACCTCGCAGGAGAAATAATATCCTCAGCAAACCCTGAAAAAATAGACAAATCAATATACCTGGAATTATATCTTTCCCAACCCCATGTTATTAAATAAATAACCTTAATAACAAAAACCATATTATGCTCTAAAGGACAGGCTCACCCTAGTCGTTAATTATCCCTCTGGAAAATCGGTCTGAAAATTAACAGATTTCTTTAAATACGAGCTTTAACGGATACGACCCCCTTCCACCCTGAAGAGCGAGGCCTGTCCTCTATTTAATGTTAAGGATACCACATCTTCTACCTATCTAAGCGTGGTTGGTGTATCTCTACACTAAGGTATAGGCCCGGTTCGGTATTCAGAGAGTCTCACGTATCTGTTCTTTTTTATTCCGCTTGTCCTCCAGGAGTCTGTTGATCTTTGCTCTAAAGGTGCTTAGATTCGGTTAGGATTTTGTGACAAGGTACTTAATTCATGGGGTTACTTACTTATGTTAATTATAATGGTTTGGGATTTGATTGGAGTATATTTCGGAGAGTCTTCACTTAGAGTATCTGAGATTTGGTAGATGTTCTCAAAATTCTTCATAAGATTCTCTATCATAGTTTCTCCCTAGAGATCTTGGTAGTACAGCCTTCTTGGAGATCCATACGAGTATGGAGATCATTGAGATATATGGGATCATTTGGAGTATTTGATAGGGGATCCATGTTCCAGATGCTTGGAGGATGAAGATAGAAGTTTCGATCGAGGATATTAAAACAGCTCCTAGAAGTGACTCTAGGATCCGCCATCCTCCGAATATAGCTATTCCAATGGAGATCCATCCTCTTCCTGAGACGATGGTATCTGTATATGTTCCTGTGAAAGTTGAGACGAGATAGGCTCCGGAAAGGGCTATAAGAAGATTACCCATTATAAGGGCTAGAAGCCTGACTCTCATAACATCTACCCCGCTTGTATCAGCGGCTCTCGGGTTCTCTCCAACAGCTCTATAGCTAATTCCCCACCCACTTGAGAATATTAGCATATGTAGGGTTATTATAAGGGCTATAGCTATATAGAAGAGAGGATTTTGTTTCAGAAGCACAGAGCCGAGGAATGGTATATTGATGCTTAGCCAGTCCAGCCCGGTTAACACAGGGATCCTGGGTGGGGTTAGAGTGATACCAATCACTAACTTGTATATGAGTCCGGCAATGCCTATATATATTACGAGGAGTGTTAGCCCCGCTATAAATTGATTAATCCTTCGAACAGTGGTTAGGTACCAGAGTAGAGATCCTGTAGCAAGGCCTATACTTGATCCCGCGATAACCCCTAGCCATGTGTTTCCACCCAATAGGTAGGATGTTGTAAAAGTTACCGATGCTGAGAGAAGCATTAACCCCTCGACCGTTACATCAAAAACACCTGCTCTACCAGCTACTATGT
>Ga0079998_111776_pt1 | contig 61855 bp, 58 predicted proteins | sample PerSpoBPS_BMetaG_FD_69201 | JGI IMG/M metagenome (GOLD analysis project Ga0079998, IMG submission 69201) | Thermal spring microbial communities from Yellowstone National Park, Wyoming, USA - Perpetual Spouter B (PS_B) MetaG (SPADES assembly)... | ecosystem: Environmental > Aquatic > Thermal...
AAGGGGCATACAGAGTCCCCTTAGGCAAATAGAAGCCTTGACCCGAAGTAAGTGCCAACAACTCGCCTTCAACCAGCATTAGCCCGTGCCCTGTGACGAGATAAACGAACTGAGGGGTGCCGTCCTGGCGGGGACGAGACCAGTTTTCGCTGACAATAGGGACGATGGAAGCGCTAGGAGGTAAGGGACGAAGCGGGATGTCAAAGAGCCTATCTCCCTGCGCTTCTATCTGAGGGAGCAAGTAGGTTTGAATGACGCCCACGATACTATCCCACGACCCATCTTCTCCCACCATCGGCAGGTTCGGCAGATAAATCTTTGCCCCCATTCCATGACACCCCTCCCAAAAGCCCTTTCAGCGGCATTTCCGATTGCCTTTCAACGACCACTTGAAATTATGACTCCAAAGCAGGGAATTGTTAGCCTCCCACTCCTTCGCGGTCAGACTTGTTGACCATCAGGATGGCTCACTCCAACAAGACGGGTGGGGCGGGATAATAGAGATGGACGATGCCCCAAAGGGTCAGGATGAAGAAAGTCCCGACAATCAAGCCGAAGGCGAAGGGGCGTCCCGCTTGCCAGCCTGAGTAGCCAGCGAACTGGGTGACCAGCGCCCGCGCCAACCAGCCCCAAAAGAAAGAGAACCAATAGCGATCCATCGGCCAACCTTGTGTCATCACCCAACCCAACGGGCTGATGGCGAACCAAAGCCATTGCCCCCGCAGCCAAACCAAACTCCATTGCACGACCGCCCCCAACAAAAAGGCACGCCAATGCTCCGAGCGCATCTTTGGTTGCATCGTCACCTGCGTGAAGAGCCAGTTCAACGAATTGAACCCCGCATTTTGCGCCCACGACGATAACTTCCCGACCCCAAAGCGATAGATGACGGAAAGGTTCGTCAAGTGCGTCGTCACGAAACTGACGGCGACCGCTGTCATCAGCAAGCCCGTCAACTGGGTTCGGTTCACCCCACCTATCGCCCCCAACTTGTAGGCGTAAAAGAAGTTGGGCAGGACATTGGTGGCACTGCTGCGGATTTGACACCAACTAATCGCCAGCATCTTCACGGCGTTGCCGACCCCGATGCGGTCTATCCCGAAGGCGCTGAACAAAACTTGATTGAGCGTCCCAGGTGGGCTTAAGGGGATGCCATAGATGAACAACCCTGCCTCGCAAATGATGCGGGCGGCGACCAACGCCCCCAAAAACCAACTCCCCAACAAGACCAAACCCCAAGGGAACGCCAAACCGAAAAAGCGACACCAAACCATCAACCCAACCCATCCGAAAAGAAAGCCTAAAAGAAGCCAGCGGGGTGGCAAAGGTGGGTTCGCTGACGATGGAAAGGATTGCCCCCAACTTTTGACGAGATGGCGGAGAAATGTTCGGTTGCGCCAGAGAAGCAAAAGGGCTAAGGCGGCGTAAGCGCCCATCGTCTGAAAGGTGAAAAATTCCGCATGCCCCGTCGTCACGCCCAAATAGATGCGCCCCATCCATTGAAGCCGTCGGAGCAGGTAAAAGAGCCAGCCACTCAGGCTCACTTCCAAAGGAAGCAAATAAGCCAACCCAATCATGTCCGTGCGAACTTCTATCAGCACATCGTTGAAGACGGTGGCAGGTCCAGCGGAAAACAAGGTGCCCGTCGTCGGCTGCAAGTTCAGGTCGGGGAAGGCGGGGAAATACTGGTGCAAGCCCCGAAAAGACCAGAGGACGCAAGGGGCGACGAAACCGAGCCAAAAAAGGGGATGGCGCAAAAGGGAGGCGCTTTGTTGGGCGTCGGCGAAAGCGGCGGGAACTTGAGCAAGAGGGTAAAGCAACCGTTCCTCGTCTTCCCATCGGCGAACGAACAATCCCGCAGTGAGCATCAAAGTCCCGTAAAGGAGCAAAAAGTAGGGTGTCCAAAGGCAAAGGGGCAGGAGCCAATCGCGCCAGGGGATGGCAACCCCTTCGGGCAACCCTTGATAGGCAAGATAGACGGCGGGGTCGTTCCAACGATGCCCAGGCAAAAACTTTGGGTCAAGGTGGGGCAAAATCGTTTCGGCAAAGGGTGTGCCAGGGCGACTGTGCCAAAGGAAGGCGAGCAAGTTCAAGTAAAAGTGGATGCCAAATTCCTGCCCAGGAATGCTGCCCGTGACCAACAAGCAAGCGAAAAGGGCGAGGAGTTCGGCGGGGGAGAGCGACCAGCAGGGGCGAAAACGACGGACGAAAAGGTTCAGGAGCGTCAAGAGCCAGAACAAAGTTAAGCCTGAACGGGGCAAATAGCCCAGTCCCAAATTTTCGTGGCGCAACAAGCCAGCGATGCTGTGAAAGACGGTGAGGGCGATGACGGCGACGAGGGTAACGATGACGATGCGCCCCGTCAACGGCGCTAAAGGAGCGGTGAGAACTCTTGCCTCGCCAACCGCTTGCACCTTCATGAAGCCAAAAACACTCCCATCGGCAGAGATGGGCGCTTTTGCCCACTGAACGGCGTCCCTTGCCCTCCATTTCGCTGCCTGATGGCGGCCGCTACCCTTCTCTTTCCTCAGCGGGCGGGTCGCACAGGCGATGGGATGTCTGACTCTGGTGGGGTCGTAACAACTGGGGGCGACGCCGACGGGCGCTGGCTCCACCAAATCCCAATCCCAATCAGGACGAGGACAACGACAACGATGATCACCGCTACCGCAGGAGAGATCGGGCGCCGCATCCCTTTCACCTCCTTAGAACCGCACTTCGTCCCGACAGGGAGCCGTAAAGCCGACAAGTCGGGCACGCGGGTTATTCGCCCAATCGGCTTCACTGTTGGTGCGTTTCAGCCACTTGGCATGACCATCCACAAAGATGGCATCAAACCCCTCCACATGCCGCAGGTTCACCCACCCCCGCAGCAAACCCCAGAAAGGATCATTGCGGGTAGCAAAGGCGGGGAAACGAAGGGGATGACCATCAGGAAGCCAGTCATGGTGACAACGGGCGCTCCATAGTTCAATGCTGCCTGCGTCCGTGATGGCGACGACGCGAGCGGGCTCTTGGATGCTCGCCATCTTGACCGTAATCGGAAGCCAAGTTCTCGTCGGCGCCAACGGTCCGATCATGTCAAATTGCAAATCGGCTTGACCACCCCGAAAGTTGGCGTGCCAGTTGTTGCCCCCCAAGTTCCACAAAAGCACCTGCTTGTTTGCCCCTTCGCCCGGCGGGAAGAGGGAGCGCCCGAAGGTGTATCGGGCAGGTTGGCGTTCAGGGCAAAGGTAAAGTTGGTCGTTGCGCATGTAAGGCTGGGCAAGGTCCATCCACCAGTAAAGGATGGGTGTCCCTTGCGTCCAGTGGACGACATAGAGGTAGCAAGGGATGACCGTTTCGTCATAGTCCTGCTGATACATGTTGATGGCTAAACCGCACTGGCGCATGTTGGAGAGGCAAGCGGCTTGGCGGGCTTTGGCGCGGGCTTGACTGAACACGGGGAACAGGATCGCCGCCAGGATGGCGATAATCGCGATCACGACCAGCAACTCAATCAGCGTGAAGCCGTGACCGCGACCCGCCCAAGGTTGACCGAAAAGGGACGACTTTCGGCGATCGGCTTGCCGCATCATGGCTATCAACCTCCCTGCGTTGGATTTGCTGCCTTTTCGGCAGTCGCTGTCATTTTAGCGCACGGGGGGCATGTCAAGCCCCCTGCGATTTGGAGAAAGTCGCTGGAAGGCATAGCAATGTGACAGAGGCACGCTTTCCGAAAATCAGCGGGTGGCTTCCCTAAGCCAACCCTGATGTGCGTCAAAGGAGACCTCCCCCGAAAGGGAAAGGGCGAAAGTGGTGGGGAAATGCCCCGTTTTGCCCCTTGCGTTTTGTCCGCCGATGCGTCACCCTTTTGCCCGACGCTTTCGGTCGTCGTTGTCGTGGCGGCACCGAACTGATGAGGTCGGACGCCGCTGACGAAGGCGCACCAGGAAGCGAAATCTCACAAGGAGGTTCGGTGCTGTCATGGCAAAGCACCAAGGGACGGTCAAGTGGTTCAACGAGTCAAAGGGCTACGGTTTCATCGCCTGCGACGATGGGACGGAAGCCTTCGTTCACTACTCCGCTATTGAAGGGCGCGGTTTCCGCACCCTTCGGCAAGGCGACCGCGTTGAGTTGGAAGTGTCGCCTTCTCCCAAGGGTCTGCGAGCGGAGAAAGTGCGCGTCCTGAAAAATGGCGACTGGCTGTAAGCAATAGAGACAGCCAACCCATGCCTGCTGACCGCTCCACCCCGTTACCTTTCGGTGACGGTCGTGGGGCGGTCGGTTTTTTATGGTCGGCAAGAAGGCGTTGGGCGTGCTATCCTTTTGCTCACGCCGAACCTGCAAAGGAGCGGGAAAGACGGCGATGATGCCGATGCGCAAAGGGGGCACGATGGAACGATGTCTGAGCCGACGGTTTTAGAACGGTGGCAGGATTTGGCGCCGCCCGCCCGCATCCTGATGGGCGCTGGTCCGAGCAATGTAGACCCGCGCGTCCTTCGGGCGATGACCCACCAACCCATCGGGCACTTAGACTCCGCCTTCGTCGCCATCATGGACGAAGTGAAGGAGGGGCTGCGCCGCCTCTTTCAGACCCGCAATGGACTGACTTTTCCTATCTCAGGCACGGGCTCGGCAGGCATGGAAGCGTGCCTCGCCAACTTGATTGAGCCAAGCGATCGCGTGCTCGTTTTGCTCAATGGCTTTTTCGGTGACCGCATGGCGCAAATGGCGCATCGGCTCGGCGGGGAAGTTTTCGTCGTGGAGCAAGAGTGGGGCACCGCTTTTGACCCCGACACCGTTCGCAAGGCTCTTTTGCGTCACCGACCCAAACTCGTTTGTCTCGTCCACGCCGAAACTTCCACGGGCGTCCTTCAACCGGTCGCCGACATCGCCCGCCTCGTTCGTGAGCAAGACGCTTTGTTGGTTTTGGACACGGTGACTTCCTTAGGCGGTGTGCCCGTGTTGGTGGACGAATGGGGCGTGGATGTGGCTTATTCGGCGACCCAAAAATGCCTCGGCGCCCCGCCGGGTTTGGCGCCCATCACTTTCAACGAGCGCGCTATTGTTGCCCTCAAAGCCCGCCAGCGTCCCTGCGTCAGTTGGTATCTGGATGCTTTGCTGGTGCACAGTTACTGGGGCGACGACCGTGCCTATCACCACACCGCTCCCATCAACATGGTTTTCGCCTTGCGGGAAGCCCTTAGGCTCATTGACGAAGAAGGCTTGGAGGCTCGTTGGGCGCGCCACCAAGTCAACGGGATGGCGATGATGGCGGGGTTGCAAGCGTTGGGGTTGACTTTGTTGGTGCGCGAACCGTCCCATCGCTTGCCCGTGCTCATCACGGTGTTGGTGCCCGATGGCATAGACGAAGTGAAAGTGCGGGCGCGATTGCTTCACGAGTTTCATCTGGAAATCAGTGCGGGCTTGGGTCCGCTCAAAGGGCGCATCTTTCGGTTCGGCTTAATGGGCTATTCGTCCCAAAAGCGCCATGTCCTTTTGGCACTGACGGCGTTGGGGATGATTTTGCAGGAAGAAGGGTTTGCCTGCGACCTTGACGCTGCCATCGCCGCCGCCCAAGCCGTTTACCGCCAACACGCGGATGTCAAGGTGGAAGTGTGAAGGGGGTTGTCAAGGGTGCAGGGCACAGCGACGACCCCCCAACGGCAAATCCCTTCCCTCGCCGTCGCCTTGCATCGCTTCCTCGTTTGGCTTGGCGAACTGTCTTGGCTGAGTGCGGAAAGTGTTCGGTCGCTGCGGGCAGGCAAATGGGTTTGGTGGCTCTCCGTGGAGCAAATCGCTTTGGCAGGTTGGCGCTCCTTGCCCATCGTCTTGCTGACCGTTTCCGCAGCGGGCGCCGTCCTCGCCCTTTACACCGCCCACGAACTTGCCTCGCGGGGTGGTGACCGTTTCGTCGGTTGGCTCATCGCTTACACGATTTTCCGAGAAGTTTCCCCCGTCGCGACAGGCTTGGTCGTCGCCGCCCGCGTCGGCTCCGCTTACGCTGCCGAATTGGGGACGATGAAGGTGACGGAGCAAATTGATGCCTTACGGGTGATGGGCGTCAGCCCTGTCGCTTTTTTGGTCGTGCCCCGTTTGATCGCTTGTGTCGTCGTGACGCCTATTTTGTGCCTTTTGGGTGATGTGGCGGGGACGGTTGGCGGTTATTTGGTGGCGACCAACGCAGGCGTTGCGCCTGCCGTTTATCTTGCGTCCATCCGCGATTTCATGGATTTCGGCGACTTGTTTTGGGGCATGGTCAAAACCATTCCCTTTGGGATGCTCATCGCTTTGGTCAGTTGCCGAGAAGGTTTGCAAGTGGAAGGTGGGGCGATGGGCGTCGGGCGCGCCACGACCGATGCCGTCGTCATCGCTTTCGTCCTCATCTACGCTGCCGATTACTTGCTTTCGGCGCTGCTGCCACGATGAAAGCGAAAAAGCGGACTGGCGGTGAGCGACTGGTGCGTGCGATTGGAGCGCCTTTGGGCGCAACTCAAAACCCATTCGCCTCTTCACTGCCATTTCACCATTCGCCACTCGCTCATCGCCGCCGTTTCTACCATTCGCTATTCACCAGTCACTGCCGTTTATTTTCCACTCGCCAGTCGCTATTCGCCAGTCGCTGCCGTTCAAAGGAGGGATGGGTCGTGAGCAAGGTGGCGATCGTGACAGGTTCGGCGCGGGGAATTGGCAAAGCCATTGCCACCCGCCTCGCCCGCGATGGCTATGCCGTTGTCATCGCGGACATCCTCGCTGACTTGGCGGAGCAAACCGCCGACGAGTTGCGACAGCAAGGCTTTTCCGCCCTCGCCGTCCCGACGGATGTGCGGGACGAAGGGCAAGTGCAGCGGATGGTGGAAGAAGCCGTCAAGGCATTTGGAGGCGTGGATGTGTTGGTCAATAATGCGGGCGTCATCTGGCGAGCCAGCGTCACCGAGACGCCGACGGACGCTTTTGATTTCGTCCTTGCCGTCAACTTGCGGGCTGCTTTCCTCGCCACCAAGCATGTCGCCCCCATCATGCGGGGTCGGGGCGGGGGCGTCATCGTCAACATCGCTTCCATCCACGCTTTCGCCACGCAAGCAGGGATGGCGGCTTACGCCGCTTCTAAGACGGGCTTGGTGGGTTTGACCCGCGCTTGCGCTTTGGACTTGGGGCAGTGGAACATCCGCGTCGTCGCCGTTTGTCCTGGGGCGGTAGATGCCCCGATGCTGCGCAATCAGCGGATGGACGAAGCGGAAGTCGCCGAAACCATTCGCCTTTGGTCGTCGGCATCGCCCTTAAACACCATCCTGCAGCCCGAAGATGTCGCCAACTGCGTGGCGTGGGTCGTCAGCGATCAGGCGCGGATGTTGACGGGCGTCGCCATCTTGTTGGATGCGGGCGTGGCGACGGATTTGCGCATCCGCTAACTCACCTTCACGGCGCTTCCGCCATCGGCGTCCGCCGATGAACGCCCGTGATGGCGACTAAAAGGGGCGACGCTTCGTCCGATGCGGCGTAAAACCGAATTTGCCGCACCGATGTCCCTTCGCTCTCCGTCCCTCGTCCCTCGTCCCGCTCCTTAATCGCCACATTCAGGGCACTCAAAACAACCGAACCGCTTGGCGTTGCCCATCGCCAAAGGATTGCTGCATCGGGATCACGCAACGGGCGGTCATCCGTCAGCGCCCGCAAATGGCGCCCATAGACCAGCGGGATGGTGACTTTCCTGCCATCGTCCAGTAGCAACTCATAGCCACCCACTGTCGTCCCATCGGGCACGGCGAAAGCAGTGGCGTGAAGGAAAGTCAGCGTGTCGGCAGGTTCGTTAATCGTCAGCGTCACTTCGGAAGGCGCTTCATCCAACCAGCAACTTTTCAACGCTACCGCCCTCAATTGCCCCCGTTCATCGGTCGGCAGCCAAAAGAGTTGATGGCGCCACCAACGCCGCCCTGAAGTTCGCAACGCCTCCGTTGCTTTCCCCGTCCCGATGAGAGTTGCCAGCGTGATGTTGGTGGCAGGTGTCAAGTCCACGACGAACCCCGATGCGGGCGGAACGCTCGGACCGTTCCAAAGCGCCTCAAAAATTTCCCGACACTCCCTCGGCGACCGAACTGACAGGGTCTCAGGTGACCAAAAACTGTCGGCAGACCCCACATACGCTGCGAACTGATCGGGAAACGCTTGCAAGGCACGGCGGTTATAACCGAACCCTGTCCAAGTCGTTTGCACCATCCCCCAAGCCCCTGCTGCCTGTGCTGCTTTCGTGAAACCGATGATGTTTTGGAAGTTGCGCCAAGTTGCCCCGATGACCGAAAACCCTTCCCGCCGCAAGACAGCGACGCTGGGATAGGCAGGGGCAGGTTGGTAGTGCCAATCCACGAGCACGATGTCGTTGGGCAACAGGCGACGAGCGAGCCAAAAGTTGAACGGCTCACCGCCGTGAGCGGCGTCAAAGGCTTCATCAGGGCGCAACAGCATGTCGCCCCACATCATCGTCCCGACGCCCCGCCCCTTCAAAAACTCGTAAAGCCGTCGGACATCGGCGGCGAACAATTGATGCGGTGGCGTCCCTTGACAACGCACGCATTGACCGAACCGCCCTTGATTGGTCACCTCGTCATGCCCGATGTGCACCCAGCGGGGTTGAAAAAGTGTCAGCACCTCGTCCAGCAACTCAAAGACGAGCCGATAAGTTTTCTCCAAGTTCGGGCAGTAAAGGTAGGCGCTTTCGGGGTCTTCGGCGATGTCGGCGTTGACTTTCGGCTTCTCGCCCCCTTGCGCCCCGAAAAGATACTCGCAATGGCTCAGCGTCGGCAACAGCGGGATGATTTCCAACCCGTTCGCTTGGGCGATTTCCCGCAACCGTTGCGCCCCTTCCTTCGGCAACGACCAAGGCTGCCAAAGTTCGGGATGACGCTCCCACTTCAGGTGATCCAGTTGGACAATAAGCCGATTGAACTTCAGGGGCGCTAACACCCGCTCTATCAACCGACCGTGAATGTCGGGCGAATCAACATCGGCAACGACATGGACGCCCCGAAAGGCAAAATCGGGCGCATCCCAGACGAAAATGCCGGGCACGAACAGCGAACCGTCATCCGTCAGCCGAAGGAGTTGTCGCAAGGTCTGAACGCCCCAAAGTGCCCCTGCCTCGTCTGCCGCCAAAATCCAGATGCCTTTCGGCGTGACGGACAAGGCGTAACCTTCGGGCGCTAACTCGTGGCGCAAAATCGGCTCCCACTTCGCCACCTCTTCCCGCAAGGGGCTGCGATGGGGCGCAAGGACGATCCCATGCTCCGCCATCGTTTCGGGTGTCCATGTTCGGACGATGACTTCCCGCTGCCATTCCTCTCTCAACCAACGGCTCACCGCTTCCGCTGCCGATGCGAAGTTAGGCGATGCCCAAAGACGCACCTGCCGCCCGAAGCGAAAGGCGCTGTCGCCCCATCGCCACCATCGCGGGCGCGGGACGAGGGGCAGCGACCACGCCTCCCCTTGGGCGACATCTACGGGGTGAACGACTGCCTCGCCTTTCATCTCTTCTGCCGTCAGCCACTGGGAAGGCACTTGCGCTTCCAATTGGACACTCGCTCGTTCCCCACCCGCACCTATCAAGATGGCAACGACGCTTTCAGGCGACCGACGCCATTGCACCGTCACTTTCGTCCCGCTAACGCTCAAGCGGGCGAACCCGAAGGGCGTCCACCCCTGCCAACTGCTCTCTTGCAGCACCGCCCCCCGAAGCCAGTTGGGATTGACTTGCAGCCATTCCCATTGACCGCTTGACGGCAACGGAAAGGAAGCGACCAAAGTGAAGCGATTAGCCACCATCCCGCAAAGCCAAGGGATTTCGCCTGCCGATGACTGCCAACGCAACGCTAAAACGCTCCGCTCCAATTGCCCATCTCGCAAAGTCAAATCGGGCGGTGGCGAAATGGCGAAAAGGGGCGCACCACGATAGCGCACCTGCAAATTGCCCGACGACCGACGAATTTGCCAGTTGCCTTGTTGCCACTCCGTCGGCGCGGCGGAAAGCGCCGAACTCATCGCCAGCAACCACACAAAAATCCACTGACGCACCGTTGCCCTCACCCCTCAGACACTTCGGCAAGGATGGCGGCGGCGCTGGAAGTGCCCAAGCGGGTTGCGCCCGCTTCCAGCAACGCCTTCGCTTGCGCCCAAGTGCGGATGCCTCCTGCTGCCTTGACGCCCACCCGCTCCGAAACGCTCGCCCGCAAAATTCGGACATCTTCCACCGTCGCACCCCTCGGACCGAACCCCGTGCTCGTCTTGACAAAATCTGCTTCCGCCTCTTCCACCAATTGCGCCGCCCGTCGCTTCTCCTCGTCGGTCAAAAAGCCCGTCTCCAAGATGACCTTGACAATCGCGTCACTTCGGACGCTTTTGGCGGCGTCCACGACGGCAGCGATATCGCGCCGCACATAATCGGCGTCGCCCGATTTGAACTTGCCGATTGCCATCACCATGTCCAACTCCTGCGCCCCGACTTGCACCGCCCATTTTGCTGACGCCGCTTTCGTCTCCGTCGTCTCGGCGCCGAACGGGAAGGCGATGACGCAGGACGGCAAAACACCGCTGCCCTCCAACTCCCGCACGACCAACTCCAGCCAGCAAGGCAAGACGACGAGCGACTTGACTTGCCATGCTTTCGCTTGCTCGCAGCCCTTGAGCACATCGTCCCGCGTCGCCTCGGGCTTTAGCACCGCCAAATCAATCCGCTGCGCCACTTCCTGCCTTGTCATCATCGCTCACCTCCAGTGATGGACGCCTTGCAATGCTTCAACAAGGGTCAAATTGCTCACCCCACTGTTGAGAGCGATGCTCATCGCTTTCGCGGCGCCCTTGAGAGACCCAAGTTTGGGCATCCATCCCTTCCAACAAGTCAGGAGCAATGCCCGCCAAGTCTTTCCAATGAGGGCGGGACGCCATCACCCTTTGCCGCAACCGCTCCATCAACCACAGTGCCAACTCCCATTGCTCGTCCAGCGACAACTTTTCCGCTTCCTGCATCACTTTCATCAGCGATGGTGACGCCATTTCCATTCACCCCCTTCGGGCAAACTGCATAGTTTGCTACTTGCCACTCACGCCTCGCCGCCGTCCTGCCTCTTTCAGTGCCCGAACGAAGGCAGCGACACGCTCAAAGTCGCCGTGACGGTTTTCGCCGAACTCTTCGTGCAGCAACCGCACGAAGGCGCTGCCGACGACGATGCCATCGGCGCCCTCCATTTGGGCGACGGCAGCGACATGGTCAGGTTTGCTGATGCCGAAGCCGACGGCGATGGGTTTATCGGTGTGGGCGCGGATGCGACGAATCAGTTCGGGCAAATCTTCAGGCAACCGCTCTCGCTCGCCCGTGACGCCCGTTCGGGAGACGCAGTAGATGAAGCCCGTCCCGACCTCAGCGACCAAACGGATGCGTTCGTCAGTGCTCGTTGGCGCCAGCAGGAAAATCGTCGCCAATCCCGCTCGGCGAGCGACTGCCAGCCACTCGCCCGCTTCCTCTGGTGGCACATCGGTCAGCAAAACGCCGTCAGCGCCCGCCTGCGCGGCATCCGCAGCCAACCGCTCCAAGCCGTAACGCAGCACAGGGTTAAAGTAGGTCATCAGCACCAACGGCACTTCGCTTTTTTGGCGGATAGTCCGCACCATTTCCAACACCGTCGCCACCCGCACCCCGCGCTTTAACGCTCGGTCAATGGCGGCTTGAATGGTCGGACCGTCGGCAATGGGGTCGGAAAACGGGATGCCCAACTCCAACACATCGGCGCCCGCTTCGGCGCTGCGCCACGCCGCCTCAATGGTGAGTTCTGGCGATGGGTCGCCTGCCGTCAAGTAAAGCACCAACGCCAGTTCGTTGCGTTCCCGCAACCGTTCAAAGCAACGCTGCAATCGCTCCATCCGTTTGCGCTCCTTCCCGATGTTCGTCGCTAATCGCTTGTCGCCAATCGCTGTCGCATCCAGATGACCAACGCACCGACCGCCAATCCCAGCAACGCCCCGCCGACGCTATCGGCAGGAAAGTGAACGCCCAAGTAAACCCGCGACAAAGCGATGGCAATTGCCAGCAACCACCAAAGCCATCGGGGCGGCGCCAAAGCGCTCAACACCCGCGCCGCCGCAAAAGCGTTGGCGGCGTGGGATGACGGGAAGCCCAACGAACTCCCGACACCTTCGGGCAACCGCACGCCCTTGACGAGATATGGCGGTCGCTCCCGATGCACCAACCCTTTGGCGACATGGCTGGAAAGTCCGTCGGCGCACCCGATGGCAATCGCCAGCATCAAAACCGTTTTGAGCCAATTCGTCCACCCTTTTCGCCAACCGCTTTTTCGCACGGCAAAAATCAGCAGCCAACCCAGCAACGCCAGCCAAACGAGCGGCATTTTGCCCATGCCCGAAAAAAATGCCATCAACTTGTCCAGCCAACCTGTCGCCCAACCCTGATTGACCCAACGCAGCAACGCTTTATCGGCTGCCATCAGCGGCGCCCATCGGACTGCGACGGCTATCGCCAGCAAAGCGAAAAGGCTTAGCCAAAGAGCGGTTTCCGTCAGCGGGGAAAGGCGAGCAGCAAATAGAGCGAGCCGATGACCAAGCCGATGAAGCCCAAGGTCAAAACGATGGCGCCCAGACGCCAACCCCATGAGCGTTCCTCCCGCCAGCGTTCGGCGAAAGTCCAGACGACATCCCGCATCATGCCGTAAAGCAAGAGGAGCACGACGACGAGCGTGATGACAGCGCCGATACGCGTTAGCCAAACCCACACGACCGTTCACCACCGAATGCGAAAATCGGGGAACTCACCCGTCGGCTGATCCCAACTCACTTCCACGCCTTCCACGACGGCGCCGCTGGGACCTTGCCGAAGGTGCGTCAGCAACCGTTCCAGCCGTTCCCGCTCCCCTTCCGCGACGACTTCCACGCTGCCATCCCGCAAGTTGCGGACATAGCCCGTGATGCCGCCGATGCGATGGGCGTGATGGACGACGAAATAGCGAAAGCCGACACCTTGCACGATGCCCCGAACGATCGCCCGCAAGCGAACGACTTTCCCTCCGTCCCCCGTCCCTCGTCCCGCGTCCCACATAAGCCATCACTCCTTCGGCGTCATTCTGGCGGCGAGATAAAAGTTGGCGCCGCGAGCGGCGATGAGCGATGCCAAGTAACCGAGCACGAAGAGCAACGCCACCCGCACCAGCCATCGGGCAAGCCAATCCCACACGGCGGCACGGTCATTGGGGTTGCCTTGCGTGAGCATCCCTTTGCCCACGCCCAATTCGTTGAACAATTGCGCCGCCCAAACGAACACCGTCAGCATCAAACCGATGCCCAGCAAAAAGACGAGTAAGCCCATCCATCGGGCAACGGCATTGCTGTTGCGTTTCGCTCGCTCCATCCGTCGCTCACCTTGAAAAAGCGCCAACGCCGTCCGTCATTCGTCACCGAGAACGGTTGCTCCCTCTTTGTCCAGCGGGACGATGCGCCAAGCGCCAGAGAGACCGAAGTCGTTCAAAGATTGCCACATCGCTTCGGCGACAGCCGTCGCCGTTTCGGGGTCAGCGCACCACGCCGCAACGCTCGGACCTGCCCCGCTCAAGTGAACGCCCAACGCCCCTGCGTCCATCGCCGCTGCGAACACTTTCGGCAGCCAAGGCATCAAGGTTTGACGGTAAGGCTGATGCAGTCGGTCTTCCATCGCCTCTTTTAACGGTTGGAAGTTGCCTGTTGCCAACGCCGCCATGAGCAAGGCGACGCGGCTGACATTGAAGACGGCATCTTGCAAGGGAACTTGCGACGGCAAAACTTGCCTCGCCTTTTCCGTCGCCAACTCAAAGTCGGGGATGAGCAACGCCAAATGCAACTCGGCGGCGGGGATAAGTCGCACCCATCGGACTTTCGGGCTCGCCATCACCGCCACGACGACGCCACCTAAAAGCGCTGCCGCCACATTGTCGGCATGTCCTTCCAGTTGCGCCGCCATCGTTAGCAACTCATCCGTTGTCAAGGGTGAGCCGAGAAGTGCGTTGGCAGCGACCAACGCCCCGACCCGCGCCGCTGCCGAACTGCCCAAGCCCCGCGTCAGCGGGAAGCGGTTGTCCAACCGCAACACGAAACCCGAACGCAACGGCGCCGCTCGCTCTGCGCCGATGTGGGCGACCAGCGCCTTGATGGCTTGCACGGCAATGTTGCGCTCATCACGCGGGACGCGTTCTTTGCCTTCGCCCGTCACTTCCACGACGATGCCCTCGTGGGGGGCGGAAAGGGCGACGAAACTGTGCCAAGCGAGGGCAGCACCCAACGCATCAAAGCCGCTGCCCAAATTCGCCGTCGTCGCAGGCACGCGCACGGTCACTGTCGCCATCCGTTGCCACCTCGCCCAAAATTTTGCGGGGCATTTTGCCCACGCCAACCTGATGGGGAGCGTTGCGAATGCGGTGGACTGTCATCGCCCTTTCGCTCGCCGTTCTCATCGGCTATTTGCCTGTCGCCCTGCTCGTGGCGGACCCGCCACCGCTGATGGGCGATGAAGCCTACTATGCCCGCGTGCCCATTGAGATGCGCCAGCGGGGTGATTGGCTCGTCCCTCACTTCAACGGCGAACCCCGCTACAAAAAACCGCCCCTGCTTTATTGGCTCGTCGGCGTCAGTTACGCCCTTTTCGGCGTCAGCGAAGCATCTGCCCGATTGCCTTCCCTCCTCGCCATTTTTGCGACGGCAGCGTCGCTCGTTTGGTTCGGAAAGCAGGTGGGGGCAGCGATGACAGGTTGGTTCGCTGCCACCATTTTCCTGCTCAATCCGATGACGGCACTGTTGGGCAACTGGGGTGCGCCCGAAGCGATGCTCACTTTCGCCATCACGATTTCCGCCCTCACGGCGTTCGTCGGCATGGAGCAAAAGTCAAGGGCGTGGGTGATTGTCAGCGGCACCGTGGCAGGTTTGGCGGTGATGACGAAGGGCGTGATCGGCATCGTCATCCCGATGCTTGTTTGCCTGCCGATCCTTCGTCGCCTTGCGCCGTCAACGGGGATGCTTCGTCAGGCGGGGCAATTCGTCGCCCTTTGGCTTTCTGCCGCCTTGCTCGTCGCTGTGCCTTGGTTTCTCGCCGTCAGCCTTCGGGAGGGCAGCGCTTTTTGGCAAGTCTTTTTGCTGCGCGAGCATGTTCAGCGGGTGGCGACGCCGATGGAAGGGCATCGCGGTCCGATTTGGTTCTACCTGCCCGTCACCTTCCTCGCCCTCTTTCCTTGGAGCCTTCGCCTGCCTTTCGCTTTCGTCCACGCCCTTTCATCCCTCACCAGTCGCCAGTCGCTAATCGCCAGTCGCTCTTCCTGCGAAGTTTGGATGGCATGGTGGGCGCTAAGCGTCGTCGGGTTGTTTTCGCTGGTGGCGACAAAACTTCCGCATTACCTTTTCCCTGCCTTGCCCGCCCTTGCGTGGCTGCTCGCCCGCCAATGGCAAACGCCTGCATCGCGGGGTGAATGGGTGTTGGCGGTGCTTTTGGGTTTGCCCATCGGCGCAGCGATGCTTTTCCTCGTCGCCATCACATTGCCCGATGCCTTCATGGCGTTTTTGGGGCGTTATGGCTTTGCGCCATCCATCGGCGAGTTTGATGAGTTTCAATCCGTCCTGACGCTCGTCGGCTATGCCTTTGCGGTCACAGGGGTTGCAGCGGTGTTGCTCATCTCCCTCGCCCGTTGGCGGGACGAAAGTTGGATGGCATCCCTTCGGCAATTGGCAGCGGCGAACGCTGCCGTCTTGGTGCTCCTTTGGCTGATGTCCGTTTGGGCGTTGGCGCATTTTTCGGGGGCGCATCGGGCGGCACGGGTTTGGCAGCACGCCAAAGCGATGGCGACTTTCGGCAGCGACACGGAATGGGCGGTTTTCTATGCGGGCAGAAAAGTTCCGATGTTCGGCGACGAAAAAAACCTGCGCGACTTTTTGCGTTCCCATCCCGACGCCGCCGTCTTGGCGCGAGTGGACGAAGCCGATGCGTTGCGCCGCTGCGGGCTGATGGTGCGGCGCTTTGGCGTTTGGTGCGTCGGGCGAAGATAGCGAAAGGGGTGATGGCGATGGATTGGTCAGTTTTTGGCGGCGTGAAAGTGGGGCATGTGACGGACGCCGAAAATGCGACGGGCGTGACGGTTTTGCTCTTTGAACGGGGGGCAGTGGCGGGCGTGGAGTTGCGGGGCGGGGCGACAAGCACTTTCAACACCGATCCCGCTTCGCCCTTGCATCTCGTCTCAAACATCCATGCCGTCGTCCTAACAGGTGGGAGCGCTTTCGGGTTGGAAAGTGTCTTTGGGGTGATGCAGTGGCTCTCGGAGCGCGACATCGGCTTTGACACGGGCATCGTGAAAGTGCCCATCGTCGTCGGTGCTGTCATCTTTGACTTGCGCGTCGGTTCGGCGACGGTGCGACCGACGAAGGAATGGGGCTATCGCGCTTGTCAAGGGGCATCCGCTACCGAAATGCGACAGGGCAACATCGGGGCGGGGACAGGCGCAACGGTCGGGAAAGTGCGGGGCTTGGATTTTGCGATGAAAGGCGGATTGGGCATTGCCTTTGCGAGCATCGGCGACGCCGTTTGGGTGGCGGCGCTCGCCGTCGTCAATGCGTGGGGCGACATCGTGGACTTTCGGACAGGGCAACTGGTGGCGGGCGCTCGCAACCGAGCGACAGGCGAATGGTTGGACACGGCGAAGGTGATGCTGAGGGGCGAAGTGGGTTGGGGTTTCCAGCCGATGCTCGTCGGCGAGAACACGACCCTCGTTTGCGTCGTCACCGATGCGGGGTTGACGAAAGTGCAGGCGACGAAGGCGGCGCAATGGGCGCAAAACGGCTTGGCGCTTGCCATCCGACCCGCCCACACGATGTATGACGGCGACTTCGCCCTCGTCGCCTCCGTCGGGACGAAGCGGTGCGATTTCCATGCCCTTTGCATCGCCATCCAACACGCCGTCGCCGATGCCGTCGTCAACGCCGTCCGTTTCGCCGAACCTCTTCACGGCATCCCTGCTGTCCGTTCGTGGCAATAAGCGCCTTGTGTCACGAACGGGGATGGGCTTTCTCATAGATGCGGCGCAAGTGGGAGCGGGAGAGGCGGGTGTAAATTTGCGTCGCCGCTAAGGAAGCGTGACCGAGCAACTCTTGGATAGCGCGCAAATCGGCGCCGCCTTCCAGAAGGTGTGTGGCGAAACTGTGGCGAAGGGCGTGGGGCGAAACTTTTAAGCCCAACACTTTGCGGGCGTAACCTGTGACGAGGCGGTGGATTTGCCGAACGGTCAGGGGCGTGCCCTTTTGGCTGACGAACAAAGCGTCGGTGACTTTTTTGGCGCGCCGCAAAAATTGCGGTCGGCTCTCTTGCAAGTAACGGTGCAGCCAATGCAAGGCTTCGTCGTGCAGTGGGACGAAGCGTTCCTTGTCGCCTTTCCCTTTAACCCGCACCAAACCTTCGGCGAAGTCCACATCCCGCACGGTCAAATTTGCCAACTCGGAGACCCGCAATCCCGCTGCGTAAAGCAACTCCAACAATGCCCGATCCCGAATGCCTCGCGGTGTTTTGGGGTCGGGGGCTGAAAGCAAGGCGTCCGCTTGCGTTTCGTCCAACACCGTCGGCAGTTTTTGGGGCAAGCGAGGTTGGCGCAATTCGGCGGCAGGGTTGGCAGCGATGCGCCCCATTCGGGCGAGGAAACGGAAAAGAGCACGAACCGCCGACAATTTGCGGGCGATTGTCCGTCGTTCGTAACCTTGCGCAAACAGGTGGTTGAGGAAGCGTCGCAAGGTCACCACTGTCACTTGCCGCCAATCGTTGATGCCTTCCATGCCCAGAAAACTGAGGAAGTCCGCAAGGTCGCGGGCATAAGCGCGCAAAGTGTTCGGTGACGCATGGCGCACGATGTGAAGTTGCCGCAAAAACTCGTCCACCGCTTCCGTCAAGGATTTGCCTTCCATCGTTCCGTCCCTCGTCCCGCGTCCCTCGTCCCGCAAGTCACGGGGCAACAAGGCGGGCGTTCACCTCCGTCGTCTGGTTGACGAACGCTGTCCGTTGGACGAACTGAAAACCGTCCCAAATTTCGCTCTCCTTCGTGTAGCCCAGCGTCACGGTGATGCGGCGTTGGCGGACGATGCCGAAGTCGGGGTCAAACCAGTAAGTCCCTTCCATGCGGGCGCCGCCCGTGACGGTGATGCTGCCGCCCCGAAATCGCCAAAACAATCGGATGGGCATTCGCATTTGCACGGTGATGCGCAGGCAATCCACCGTTCCGTCCCTCGTCCCGCGTCCCTCGTCCCGTCCGTTGACTGGCTCGCGTCCTTCCAAGCGATAGGTGACGGTGAGTTGGCGGGGCTCGTTGGGGGGCTTCAAGCCGATGAGGATGTTGCGGCTCCAAGTTTGCCCAAGACGCACGGCGTCTTTCGGGAAAACTAAAGTGATGCCGCCGACCAACTCGTTCAGCCAATCGTCCAAATTCGCTTCCGTAGGGGACGGCAAGGGAGGCGGGGAAACGGGCAAACCTAACGGCGTGATTTCCGCAACCGTTTTTTCCAAAGCGTTGGCGGGCAACGGTTCGCCGTTGACGACGCCCCGAACGATTTCCGATGACCAAATCAAGTTGCCGTTGGGGCGAATGGCTTCCACGCGCTCGCGGACGATCAACTCCGTCTTTTCCGTTTCCGCCCGCCCGTCTTCCAAGCGACGGGAAGTCATCTGGATAAGCCATTGCAAAGTCAAACTGACTTTCGGGTTGAAGCGCAGCGTCCAACTGTCCTGAGCGGCGACGCTTATCGCAAATGCCAACAACGCTGTCCATCCCCAAAGGTTTGCCTTCATGCCCACGCCTCCTTGCCATATCGCCACCAAAAAAGCAGTCCGCCCAAAAGGACGCCCATCAAAGTTTCCATCCCGATGACCGCGCCGTTGCTTATCAAGGGGGCGAGACTTCGTTCGGCAAGGCAAAGCAACGCCCCTTGACAAAGTTCGCCCAGCAAAACGGAAGCGCCGACACAAAAGGCGGCAGCAGGTGCGCTTACCCAAAGCCAATGTGACCGCAGCCAACCAGCAAAGCCACCTGCGATGGCACGGGAGAGGACAAACGCCGCAAAGGCGCTTCCATGCAGCCACCCTTGCAACCCGCCACAAAGCGCCCCGACAAGGAACGCCCGCCCGTCGGGGGCGACAAACCCGATTAGCGCCGTCGCTATCAGCAACAAATCGGGGCGCCATAGCGGTGGCAACAACGACGGCAACAACATCGTTTGTGCCCAAAGCAAGGCAAGCGTCCCCACAGCGATGGTCAGCCATCGGCGCATTTCGCTCACCCTTCGGGCAATTCCACTTCCCGCAAAAATTGCGCATTCTCTTCGGGCAAGGCGACATTGATGAACATGCCCGTCCCCATCTCAAAGCCAGCGGGTGTCGTCAGGCGGGGCAGGATGCGCAAATGCCAATGGAAATGGGGCTCGTTTTGCTGGTAGTGGGGGGCAGTGATGATGGCGAAGTTGTAGTCGGGATTTTTCAGCCCGAAGTAGAGTTTGCGCAAGACCGTCCGCAGCGTCGCCGCAAAATCGCCCAATTGCTCGTCGGGCAATTCGCCGAAGGACGCCTGATGAACTTTGGGCAGGATGTGGACTTCAAAGGGACCGCGCGCCGCGTAGGGGACGAAGGCGACGAAATGGGTGTTGTCCACGACAATCCGTTCGCCCGCTTCCAACTCGTGGGCAAGGATGTCGCAATAGACGCAACGCCCCATCGCATCGTAGTGGCGTTCGGCTTCGTAAAGTTGCCGACGGATGGGGACGGGGACAAAAGGCGTGGCGACGATTTGGGAGTGGGGATGCACCAACGAAGTGCCCGCCCGTTCGCCGTGATTGCGGAAAATCAGCACCAGTTCGTTGGCGGGATTTTCATTGAGGGCTTGATAGCGCGCCCGATACACCCGCACGACATCCGTCACTTGCTCTACCGTCAGCAGTGCCAGCGTTTTGTTGTGCTCTGGCGTTTCAATGACGACTTCGTGTTGACCGACACCTTCCATCCGCAAGTAAAGCCCACGCCGTGACCGTTGTGGTCGTCCGTCGGGCACCAAAGCGGGAAACTTATTGGGCACGACGCGCACCCGCCATTGTCCTGTCGGGGAAGCGCCGTCCCGCAACGCAAACAGTTCGCCCGGCGTCAAGTGCTCGTTGCCGGGGCAGAAAGGACAATGGGGGTCGTGGTCGGGCAAGGGGGGCGGGTCGCTGCGTCCCTTGATGAGATCGTGGGGGCGCTTCGCCCGCTCCGTTGCGATGATGACCCACTCCTTCGTCGCATAGTCCTGCCGCAACTCTGGCATCGTCCATCACGCTCCTTCGCCGACAAAGTAGTCGGCGGCGTTATCTTTGGGCTCATAGCCAAGCCATTGTTGGGCGTTACTGATGTCCCAGTGGCGCTTGGGGTTGTTGGACACGGCGAAAAAGATGGCGAAGGGCATATCGCTGTGGAGGGCTTTAATGACCAGTTGCGCCAAGTCGCGAGGGCTGCACCACATCGTTAGCATCGCCGGCTCCTTTCTCAGCAATTCGCTGTCGTAGGGCTGAAACCAGCCGATGCGCAGGCAAATCATGCTCATGCCGAACTGGTCGGCGTAATAGCGGGCTAACGCTTCGCCGAACACCTTTGTGCAAGCGTAAACGGTGATGGGTCGGACGGGCATTTCGGGCGTCACCCAAACATCGGGTGGGTGGTTCAAAATCGTCTGGCAAGTGCTGGCGAAGACCACCTTCCGCACGCCCGCTTGCCTTGCCGCTTCAAAGGTGATGTAAGTGCCCAGAAGGTTCATCGGCATCAGGCGGGTGACGAAATCATCTTCGGTGGGGACGGCAGCCAAATGGACGACAGCGGTCACGCCTTCGCAGGCTTTTCGCATCGTCGTCAAATCGCGGATGTCTCCTTGCACCACTTCGTCGTCGCCTTCGGGCGTCATCGGTTGAATGTCCAGTAACCGCAAGGCGAAATGTTCCCGCAGCAGCGGTGTGATATGGGTGCCGACAAGACCTGCTGCGCCCGTGACCAAAATTCGTTCCCGCAAGTCCGCCACTCCTTTCACGCAAGGATGTCGTAAGTCGCCCAATCAATCGCCCCGTCGGGACAAATGCCCCGCTCAAAGAAGTCCACTAGTGCCCGAAAAGTCATCTCGCCGATTTGCAGGTAGCCATAAACGCCTGCGCCTGCGATGTGGGGCGTGATGTAGCAGTTGGGCAAAAAGCGCAAGGGATGGTCGGGCGGAAGGGGTTCGGGGTCGGTGACATCCAAGACGGCAAAGATGGGGCGGGTTTGCAGCACCCGAACCAAAGCGTCGGTGTCCACCAGTTTGCCCCGCGCCGTGTTGATGAAAATGGCGCCGTCTTTCATCAGCCGAAAATGGTGTTCGCCAATCATCCCAACGGTCGCGGGTGTCAAGGGGGCATGGAGTGAGACGAAATCGCTTTCGGCAAAAAGCGACTCCAAATCGGTCAAGGTCGCGCCTAACTCATTGGCTTGCTCCGCTGTGACGAAGGGGTCGTGAAGGAGCAGGCGGACATCGCGGAAGGTTCGGAGCAACCGAAGGACTTCCCGCCCGACACGGCTGGCGCCGATGATGCCGACGGTGCTGCCGTTGATGGTCGGAAAATTGGTCGGCAACAACGGGTCACGCCAGACACCTTTTTCGCGATAGGCAGCGATGTGGTCAAAGAGGCGCCGTGCCGCCAACACCATCAAAGCAATCGTCATCTCCGCCACATTGACCGCCAACGCTTGGGCGCAACTGACGACGGTGATGTGGCGGGGGATACAAAAGCGCTGAACGGTGTCGTCGGGAAAAAGGAACTTGACCGAACCCGCCATGTGGACGATCAGGCGCAATCGGTTTGCCCGCTCCCAAGTCGCTTCCGTGAAGGGCGGGGCGCCCCAACCCGTCAACACGGCGTCCACATTGCCGATGCGTTCCGCCAACTCGTCGCTCGTCCAATTTCGGTCCATCTCGTTGGCGATGACATGAAACCGCTCGCATAACGCCTGCCAAGTTTGATGGCGCATTTTCATCTCCCGCTGGCTTTTCGGGACGACGCAAAGCACCGTCACCGATTTGTCCATCGGGTTCGTCACGCTCCTTCAGCGCGGTCGCCCCTTTTCGTTTGCCGTTTGTTCGTTTTCGTCGTGTCTGAGAGGCGCCCCAACAAGTCCCTTGCTTCGCATTCATAGCAGTTCGTAACGCCCCTGAATGCCCTTGACGCCCGTGATGGGGCGGCGAAACCAAAGGTGACCGAACTGGCGGGCGAGGCGGCGGGCTTCTTCAGGATGCTCGTCAATGAGGTTGCGCGTCTCCTTTGGGTCTTCGGCGAGGTTGTAAAGTTCGTCGGGCTGACCATCGGGACGAATGATGTAACTCCAAGTCTCATCACGGATGCAGCGGTCAACGGCTTCGTGGTAGCCGCAGATGACGGCGCGCCGATGGGTGTCCGTCTCGCCCCGCAGCACCGCCGCAAAAGATTTGCCCGTGCAAAGTTCCGCCAAATTCGCCATGCCCAGCAATTCCAACAGCGTCGGCAACAAGTCGGGGAATTGCACCAACGCCTTCGTGCGCCTCGGCGTCAAGTTGGGGGCATAAATCAGGAAGGGCACTTTCAGCAACTCGGAATAGAGGCGGTCACCGCCTTTGAGGAACTTGCCATGATCGGCGAGGGGATGACCGTGATCGGCAAGAAGGACGACGATGCTGTCGTCCAAGTAGCCCAAATCGTTCAGGGCGTCAAAGAGCCAACCGAGGCAGTGATCCACGAAAGCGCATTCGCCCGCATACAAGCCACGAATGAAACGAATTTGTTCGGGTGTCGCCCAATCGGCGGCGTTGCCGCCCATCGGCAAAATCAGGCGCGGACCTTTGTAGGCGGGGTCGGTGTAGGTGTTAAAGCGGGGCGGTGGGTTCCAAGGTTCGTGCGGGTCAAAACTGTCCAGCCACAAAAACACCTTGCGGTGAGTGCGGTTCTTTTTGAGCCAATCAATCGCCAACTCCACGACTTGGGCGGGGAAGTAGTGGCGCTCGTCGGTGAAATCGTCGGTGTTCGCCAAAAACTGGGCGACCCGCTCTCGCCATTCGGGCGGATAATGCTCGTTCACATAGTCGTCCACCTTTCGGCGAGGCGGGTTTGAGGCGTAAGCGTCATACTCCTGCCCGCGAACCCAAAGGTAACTGTGGAAGCCCCGATGGTAGTTCATGCTGGCGGTGCGCCAGTAGGGGCGAAAGTAGTGGTAGTTGTCGCTGACGATGCCGCAAATGTAACCTTCCGACCGCAGAAGTTCAGCGAGAGATTTGTCAGACGGACTAAGAGGCTCCCAACCCCGATAGGGCAAACCAAACATCCCCGTCATCAATTCGTAACGGACGGGAATGGTCGGCAACCCGCACGGATAAGCGTTCTCAAAGACGACGCAGCGTTGGGCGAAGGCGTCAATATTGGGCGTCTGGCATGGGGGCACATCGTCAAAAACAGGTTGCCCGCCGTGATAGCAACTCACATGGTCTTGCCGAAAAGTGTCCAAGCAAATGACGATCAGGTTCACCCACCGTCTCTCCCTTCCGCCATCTTTGCACGGCATCACCGCGTCGGTCGGTTTTCACCCATCACTTCCCGCACTTCATCGCCTTCGCTGATGGCGTCCAGTGAGCCGTCCACGACATCGCAGACGGCATTGGTGTCGTTGACGACGAGGACACGCAATTGGGCGCAGGCAGGCAAAGTCACCCGCTCCCCACCGACATTGCGGACGGGATGGACGGCAAACCGCATCCCTTCCCGAACGCCGTCCAATCGCCCCAAGTTGATGGCGATGAAGGTCGTCGTGATGCCTGCCACCTTGCCCAAGACTTTGCCCTTCAGCGGGTCGCGTTCGGTCATCTTGACTTTCAGCAATCGGCTCAAGTAGCCCATCGCAGCGCGCAAAGCGTTCAAGTCGCGTTGGCGTTGGTTGTCACGGCTCAGCATGATGGCGCCGAAAGGCGTGCCCGTCAGGGCAAAAGTTTGGTCTTTGTCGGAGGCGAAACTGACCAGTTGGGCGGTCGTCGTTTGGGTGGCGTTGTCTACGAACTCGGCGAAAAGGACGGCGCCCGTCTCTTTGTTACGGATGAGGAAGCCGCCGATGTTGATGCGCCGTCGGCGCAATTCGCCCAACAACGCCGCCCATTCCTTCGCCGAGCGAACAAGGTGGACGGTCACCTTCAACTCCACGCTCTCCCGCAAGATGGTGCCTTTGGGCGGGAGCGAACCTTTGTGGATTTCGTCGGAAGCCCGCTCCCACTGTCGCTCTTCCACTTCCCGTCGCACTTCTTGCGGTGTCGCTACGATAGTCATGCCCGCTTCCGTCAAGGCGTTTTTGAGGAGCGGTTCCACGAAAGCGCGCAACGATGGGTCAGGAACACCGTCAGAGAAGACAACGATGTCGCGGAGAAGCACCCGCGCCCCTTGTGGGATGCCCAGTTTCACCCCCGCGTTGGCGTCAACGAGGGCTTTGGGGAGTTGGGTTAACGAGTTCGTTTGCCCCAAGCCGTGACCCATCAGGCAACTTGCGACCATCAGCGCGATGACCCATCGCTTAACCATCGTCGCTCACCGGCGGGCGTCGTTGAAAGGCTTATCGCCCACCGCCGATAAGTTTGACAGGGCGCTTTGACTTTTGGCGCACCAGCAAAACAGTTCGTCGGTCACGATAAACCGTTCGCCAATCGTCTGGGCACAACCGCAGCAAGTTGACGATGGGCGCATCGGGCGGGGCTAAGACGAGGGTGACGCCGTAGCGGTTGAGCACCGTTCGCCATCGGGCATAGCCGCCATACACCGCCATGAAATCCCGCATCACCGAGAGCGGGTAAAAATCCGCCCGCCCGTCCACGAAGACCCGAACGCGCCCCTTCGTTTTCCACGCCACATAACCGCCCCAGTCGTAGCGCGTCAGGCAATTGCCCTTGACGGCGTGACGGTTCATCCATGCGATGGCATCGTGTGGGTAGGTTTTCCGCTCTTCGCGCACGAAGGCACTGGGCGAAAACTTGCCGACAAGGATGGCAAGCGCCAACACGATACTCGTCGCAGCGACTGCGTTGGGCAGCCAACGGGGCGGTGGGTTGGATGAAGCGGGCAACAAAGCGGCGATATGGCGGGCGACGAAGGGCGCTATCAGCAAGCACCAAAGGGCAATCATCCGAACGCCCGAAAGGGCGTTAACGGTCAGGAACGCACCCCAAAGAAACTCCAGCGCATCCATCCGCTTCGGCGACCACGCCCCCATCGCCACCCACAAAAGCAGCAAGCCCGCCCAAAGGTAAACGACGGGATGGCGCATCGCAGTGGCGGGCTTCCACTCTTCAATTGGCAGTTGGCTGCTCTGGGCGATGTTGACGATGACTTGCTTGACGCTGTGCCAACCGAAGGGGGTGAGGTTGATGGCGACGAGACAAAGCGCCAACGCCATCAGCATTTGCCGTCGCCAATGCCGCCCCAAAGCGGGTTGCCATCCCTTCCACTCGTTCCACGCATCGGCAACGACCGCAAGCAGGAGCAAAGCGAAGGCAATCGGGTAGAACGAATGCAAGTTCGCCCAGAGGGCAAAGAGGCAAGGAAGCCAGAAAGGGAAGGGAAAACGAGGCGATAGGTCAGGGGAAGGCGATGGCTGGGAAGCACCCGTCCCGCGCCCCGCGTCCCGTGTCCCATCCGTTTGTTGACGGCAACGATAAAGCCAACACGCTAACGCTGCGATGAGCAAGTAACTGAAAAGTTGCGGGCGAACGCCGCCCATCGTCGGGAAAGCGCCGAGGGCAAAAAGGAGCGTCACCCAGACGCAGGTGAGGGGCGGGGCATCCATCGTTGAAAAGACGACCAAAAACGCCACCGCTTTCAGCAACACTGCCAAAAACTCCAAACCCATCACACCCACCCATCGTTGCAATGCGGCGAAAAAGAGTTCCGACAACCATTGAGCGTTGACCCAAACGGCAGGATGGGTGAAAGAAAAGGGGTCAGGGAAGTGGACGGAGCGACGGCGCACGATTTCGTCGCCGACGGCTAAATGCCACCACATGTCGGGGTCTAAGTTGGGGTGCGCCGCCGCAAAAAGCGCCACCAAAACCGCCGTCACGGTTATCAATGCCGTCCGCCGATCCATGCGCCATCGCTCCTGCTTTCAAAGTCACCCCTGATAGGTGCTCCAACAGTGCAAGGGACAAGCGCCCTTGCCTGCCTGAGGGTAAGGGCACTAAACTTTGGGACGCCAAACGCCCTTTTGGCGAGAAATTGGCACAGTCCCTTTGGCGCTGATAGGAGGCAGGCAATCATGGCGAAGTTGCTGGCGACTTTGAATTTGCCCCAAGACTTGAAACGCTTGACGCCCGACGAGCGAAAGCAACTGGCGCAAGAAATCCGCGAGACCATCGTCCACACCGTCTGCAAAAACACGGGACACTTGGCGTCAGGGTTGGGTTCGGTGGAAATCTTTCTCGCCATCCACACCGTCTTTGACAGCCCCAGAGACAAGATTGTCTTGGACACAGGTCACCAAGGTTACCCCCACAAACTCTTGACGGGTCGCTACCATCGCTTTCACACCCTCCGCCAACTGGGCGGGCTTTCGGGCTTTCCCAAGCGGGACGAGAGCGAACACGATTGCTGGGGCGTCGGTCATGGCGGGACGGGGTTGTCGGCGGCGATGGGGTTTGCCATGGCGCGCAAGCATTGGCTTTCTGCGGGTGTCCCGCCCGATGACCCTCGTGTCAATTATCATGTCGTCTGCGTCGTCGGCGATGCAGCGTTGGAGGAAGGGATGGCATGGGAGGCGCTCCACAACATCGGACACCACAAGCCCGATTTGGTCATCGTCCTCAACGACAACGGCATGTCCATCGCCCCGTCCGTCGGCGCCATTGAAAACTACTTGCGCAAGCATCGCCAGTTGCCTGCCGATTGGTTGCGCAAGTTGCGCTCCGAACCGCATTACTTGCAATTGAAGCGGATGGTGGAAGAGGCGCTGTCCAAGATGGGGACGGCAGGCGAGGTGACGCTGGAAATCATCCGCCACATCAAGAACAACATCAAAGAGTGGCTCATCCCACCGGGCATGCTTTTTGAGGAGTTGGGCTTCACCTATCTCGGACCTGTGGATGGGCACAACACGGAAGTGCTGATAGAGTGCCTGCAGGAAGCCTTGCGCATCGGCGGTCCCGTCATCATCCACGCCGTCACCAAAAAAGGCAAAGGCGTCCCGTATGCGGAAGCCGACCCTTGGAAATATCACACGCCCCCGACACCCTTTGACCCGCACACGGGTGAAATTCTGGCGCCCAAGGAAACCATCCCGACTTACACCGCCATCTTCTCGCAAACGCTCATCCAACTGGCGGAGCAAGACAAACGCATCGTTGCGATGACGGCGGCGATGCCCGACGGGACGGGCTTGGATAAGTTCGCTGAACGCTTCCCCGACCGCTACTACGATGTCGGGATGGCGGAACAACATGCCGTCGGTTTTGCGGCGGCGTTGGCGTTTGCGGGGTTGCGTCCCGTTTGCGCCATCTACTCCACCTTCCTGCAACGCGCCTTTGACCAAATCCTCCACGATGTCTGCCTTCAAAAAGCGCCCGTCGTCTTCGCCATTGACCGAGGTGGCATCGTCGGCAACGATGGGCACACCCATCACGGCATCTTTGACATGGCTTACCTTCGCTTGATGCCCCACATGGTGCTAATGATGCCCAAAGACGAAAACGAACTACGGCACATGATTTACACGGCACTGCGTTACGAGGATGGACCGATTGCCGTGCGCTACCCGCGCGGGAAAGCCGTTGGCGTGCCGATGGACGACGAATTGCGGGAACTGCCCATCGGCAAAGGCGAATGGCTGCGGGACGGCACGGATGCAGTAATCGTCGGCATCGGTCCCATCGTCTATGCAGCGTTGGAGGCGGCGCAACGATTGGAGCGGGACGGTTTCTCCGTCGGCGTCATCAACGCCCGTTTCGTCAAGCCGATTGATGCCGAGTTACTCGCTGACGCCGTGCAGCGGGCGGGACGGTTGATCGTCGCCGAAGAGCACACCCTTTGCGGTGGCTTCTCCAGCGCCGTCTTGGAAACGCTTTGCGATTTGGGTTTGTCGCATGTCCCTGTCCTGCGCATCGGCATCCGCGACCACTTCGTGGAGCACGGGAAGATTGAGGAACTGCGGGCGCTGCTGAAATTGGACGCCGACGGCATTTACGAGCGGGCAAAAGCGTGGCTGGAAGGTGAGACGAGGGGCGAGGGACGAGGGACGGAAGTGACGGTTGAGAAATTGCCAGCGAGGCACAAGTGAGAGGGCATCGCCTTTTCTCGCATCGCCTTGAGGTGAGCCGAGATGCCTTCACCTTTTCCTGGCATGGACCCGTTCATTGAAGGGCAAGCGTGGGAAGAATTCCACACAGCGTTCATCGTGACTGCCCAGCAGGCACTGATGCCCCAGTTAGTGCCCCGTTACATCGCTCGCATTGAGCGGCGCGTCATCGTTGACCACGCACCTGAGGGATTGGAAGAGCCAGAGCGCTTCATTGTGCCTGATGTCTTTATCGTGGAAGAGGTGCCGTCCGCATCGGTGGGGACGGTGACCACAGTCGCGCCAAGCGCCTTGAAGGAAGCGTTGGAAGTTGTCACCGAAGCGGCTGGCAAAGCGAAGGAAGTGCGGTTAGCGGAACTTCCTGAATGGGAATATCGGGAGCGGTTTGTGGAGATACGGGTGCGGGAGACGGGGGAGTTGGTGACGGTCATTGAACTACTTTCGCCCACCAACAAGCGAAAGGGCAGCGTCGGTTGGAACCTTTACCTGTGCAAGCGAAAGGAGTTGCTTTACAGCCGCGTCCATCTGGTGGAACTGGACTTACTTCGGGGCGGGGAGCGGATGCCACTGGTGAATGCGCCCAAGACGGATTACTTGGCACTCATCAGCCGATGGGAATGGCGACCGAAGGCGGTGGCAATCGGTTGGTCTTTGCGAGAACCTTTGCCGACCATTCCCATCCCGCTGAAGGGGCGGGACGAGTGGGCGAAGTTGGATTTGCAGGAAGTTTTCACGACGGTTTACGATCGGGGCGGTTACCGCTACCTGCTGGACTACAACCGCCCCGTTGAGCCACCGTTGAGCGACGAAGAGCAAAGTTGGGTGCAGGAGAGGCTAAAAGAATTTGCCGAGATGGCGAGGTGAACCGAGATGCCTTCGCCTTTTCCTGGCATGGACCCGTTCATTGAGGGGCAGCGATGGGAGCATTTTCACGGCGAGTTCATTTACGAAATCCATCGGGCACTCATGCCCCAACTGGCGCCCCGCTACATCTCTGTCGTCGGCGAGCGGGTTTATGTGGAGCGGGTAGCGGAGTCGTCAGAGCGAGAGATGGGGGAAGGGGTTCGGTGGCGACAACCCGATGTCGCCATCGTGGAAGTCACTCCCACTGCCACCGCCGTCGCTGCTCAAACGGTCACCGAAGTGCTCCTTGAGTCCGAACTGACAAGGAACGCCGTTGAGGTGGAACTCTTTGAGCCGATGGGCATGGAATATCGGGAGCGGTTTGTGGAAATTCGCCTTCGGGAGACGGGGGAGTTGGTGACGGTCATTGAACTCCTTTCGCCCACCAACAAGCGCAAAGGCGGCGTCGGTTGGCACGAATATCTGAGCAAGCGGCACGAAGTTTTGTTCAGTCAGGTGCACTTGGTGGAATTGGACTTGCTTCGTGGGGGCGAGCGGATGGCGATGAGGGAGCGGCAGGGAACGATGGCGGGGGATTATCGGGTTTTGGTGAGCCGATGGGAGTGGCGACCGAGGGGCTTGGTTTGGTCATGGGGATGGCGAGAACCTTTACCGACCATTCCCATTCCGCTGAAGGGGCGGGACGAGTGGGCGAAGTTGGATTTGCAGGAAGTTTTCACGACGGTTTACGATCGGGGCGGTTACCGCTACCTGCTGGACTACAACCGCCCCGTTGAGCCACCGTTGAGCCACGAAGAGCAAAGTTGGGTGCAGGAACGGCTGAAGGAATTTTTGGCGGCAGCGCCGTCATGAGTTCGGTGATTGCGTTGGCAGGTCAAAGATTGCCGTGAAAAACCTTTCGGCGAAGGAGGGAAGGGCGATGTGGAAGCGTCGGGACTTTTTGAAGTGGCTAAGCGGGGCGGCGATGGCGACGGTGACCGCTGAGGCGGTGAGTGCCCCGCCGTCAGAACCGTTGCCGACCCGCCTTCTCGGACGGACAGGCGTCAAAGTGCCGATGTTGGGCTTGGGGTTCGGACCCGTCGGGATGGGGTTGAGCGAAAAAGAAGCGATGGAGTTGATGGAAGCGGCGGTGGACTTGGGCGTGACTTACTGGGATGCGGCGCCGACTTATGGGCGGGCGCAAGAGTTCATCGGCGAGGTATTGCCGAAATGGCGCGAACGCATTTTTCTCGTGACGAAGACGGCGACCGATAACGGGCAACGCGCCCTTGCCATCTTGGAAAACTCCCTTCGGCAACTGCGGACGGACTATGTGGACTTGGTGCATGTCCACAACATCGGCGATTACGACCCAGAAAAAGTGTTGGGCAAAGGTGGCGTGTTGGAGGGATTGCGGGAGGCGCAGAAGCGGGGTTGGGTGCGGTTTGTCGGGTTGAGCGGGCACTTGCGACCATCGGTCATGGCGAAGGTGCTAAACAGCGGCGAGTTTGATGTCGTCATGCCGGCGATGAATTTCGCCGACCGCTTCACTTACGACTTTGAGGGCAAGGTGTTGCCCATCGCCCAAAAGCACAAAGTGGGCGTCGTGGCGATGAAGGTGATGGCGGCGCCCCAGTTTGGCTACCACAAACCCAACCCCGGCAAACTTGCCGACCACGCCGACCTTGCCATCCGTTATGTGCTGAGTTTGCCTTTTGTGGCGTGCGCCGTCGTCGGGATGTTCACATTGGACGAACTGAAGCGGAATGCGGAAGTCGTCCGCCATTTCCGTCCCTTGACGGATGAGGAGCAAAAGCGCCTTGAGGTCATCGGAAAGCAGTTGGCGCAACGGTGGGGAACGCATTACGGCGACCCGACTTGAAACGAGGCGAAAAAACGATGAAGGCGACGCTGATCGCTTTTACCGTCGTCGGGTTGGTCCTTTTGGCGGTGTTGCTGATTCGGTTGTTGCGCAGGGTGCGAAGGGTTCCGACCGATGATGCCGACCCATTTTCCATCCCCAAACCGCAGCGGATAGAAACTGCCATCGCCACTTTGGAGCAACTTTTGGAAGAGACGGACGATCCCGTCATCCGCGAGGCGCTGCAAAATCGCTTGGAGCAACTGAGGGCGGAGCGACAGAGATGGCAGCACGGAGGGCGAAAAGGCTGAAAGGAGCGTGACGGTGATGGTTCGGGCAATTTGGATGTTCGTCAGTTTGGCGATGATGTTGGGGGCTGGCAGCCTTTTGACGGCGCAAATCCGTTCGCCTTACGAGGCGCACCCGCACTATGTCTGGGCGATTTCGCCATCCTTTTTCGTGCCCCACACCCGCCATGACGAGGCGGAAGTTTTGGAAAACGCCATCGGCATCTTGATGGGCATCGGCGATTTCTGCTGGCACGAGGGCTTCCACTTCCAACTCATTCGCATCCAGAAGGCAGCCGTTGAGTTAGACCCGACCTTTGGCGACGCCTATGAAAATGCCGCTTGGCTTTTGGTCAGTTACAACCGCAAGGACGAGGCGCTGGCGTTGCTGAAGCGCTACCTGCAAAACTGCCCCGACCGTTACGAGCCCTATTGGGAGTTGGGTTGGTTTTACTTCCACTGGCAAAAGGATGCCGAGGCAGCCATCCCTTGGTTGGAGAAGGCGGTCAAGTTTCCGCATCCGCCACAAATTGAACACACCCTCGCCCACGCTTACGAACGGGCGGGGCGACTAAAAGATGCCCTGCAAGTTTGGGCAAACAAGTTAAAGCGCTATCCCAACGACCCTGTGGCGAAACGGCACCATGAGCGGTTAAGGCAGCGGTTGGAGCAAGAGAAGGCACAAAAGCAACTTTGAAAGGGCGGGCAAGGGCGAAAGCGTGAAGGTATTGGGGGCTGTCAGCCACGACGAAAATGAAGGCGTGAAAGCGTGCCAAGCGTGAAAGTGTGAAGGGGAGCAAAAAGGCATGGCGGAAACGCAATGGGATGTCATCGTTGTTGGAGGCGGACCTGCTGGCTACACGGCTGCCATCCGCCTTTGCCAACGGGGCTTGCGGACGCTTCTGATAGAGCGGGGCGAGTTGGGCGGTGTTTGTCTCAATCGCGGGTGCATCCCGTCCAAAGCCCTCATCCACTGCGCGCATTTGTGGGCGCAACTGAAACGGGCGGAGCAATTTGGCATCCACATCGGTGAAGCGCAATTTGATTGGCGGCGGATGCGGGCGTGGGCGGATCGGACGGTGATGACGCTGCGGAGGGGTTTGCAAACTTTGTTGCGCCATCACGGCGTGGAAGTGTTGCGAGGTGAGGCACAACCTGAAGAGCCAACAGTTGTCCGCTGTGTGACGGCAGACGGCGAAGAGCGACAGTTTTTCGCCCGCGCTGTCATCTGGGCGACAGGTTCATCGCCGATGATGCTTCCTCACGCCGAAGGCGCTTGTGTCTTCACCGAAGAGGAGGCACTCTTTTGGGATGCCTTGCCTGACCGCCTCGTCATCATCGGAGGCGGCGCATCGGGCGTGGAGTTGGCGTGGCTGTTCAATGCGTTGGGCGTAAAGGTGACGCTGGTAGAAATGCTCCCGCACTTGTTGCCGATAATGGATGAGGAAGTGGCGAAGGCACTTCAGGGGGCGTTGGAGAAGCAAGGCGTCACTGTGCGGACGATGACGAAAGTGACTTGCATTGAGAAAAGTCCGACGGGCGCTATCGTTGTGGGCGAGGATGGTAGCCAGTGGGAGGCGGATGCCGTCGTTTGTGCTGTCGGGCGGCGTCCCAACAGTGCGCCCTTGCAAAGGCTTGGTGTCGCCGTTGACAAAAATGGTGCTGTCGTGGTCAATGAGTGGCAGCAAACGAATTTGCCGACAGTGTTTGCCATCGGCGATGTGGTGCATGGCAGTTGGACGGCGCATGGCGGGATGGCGGAAGGGGAGCGAGCCGCCGAGGCGATCGCAAGTTGGTTAGCGAAGGGTCGTTTGCCGCCGATGCCGCCTGCTTTCGTCCTGCCTTTCGCTTGCTTTTGTGAGCCGCAAATTTTGCGGGTAGGGCTGACAGAAAGGGAAGCGCAAGAGCAAGGTTACGCCGTGAAGGTCAGTCGTTTTTCGTGGCGGGCGTGCGGGGCTGCTGTCGCAATGGATGAGACGGAAGGGTTCGTGAAAGTGGTTGCGGATGAAGTGACGGGGCGAGTGTTGGGCGTTCACCTTTTGGGGGCAGGTGTGGCAAACTTAAGCGGCGAAGCCGTTGCCATCGTCGCTCAAGGGTTGACAGCAGCGCAAGCCGCCGCTTTCCTTCGGCAACATCCGACCCTGAGCGAAGGGATTGGGGAGGCTTTCTGGGCACTTTTAGGCTTACCGTTGCACAGCACTCATCGGGCAACTGGGAGGCGAGCCTGATGCCCGGTTACATCTTGGTCGTGGACGATGAGGATGCCGTTCGGTCGGTCATCGCTGAAGCGTTGCGATTGGATGGCTTTGAGGTGCGGGAAGCCAAGGGCGGGCAGGAAGCCTTAGAGCAAGTCATCCTTGACCCGCCCGACTTGTTGGTCGTGGATGTGCTCATGCCTGAGATGGACGGCTTCACCCTTTGCCAAAAAATTCGGGCGATGCCCGAACCGCTCAATCGCTTGCCTATCATCTTGCTGACGGCGCTGGACACGACTTTGGGCAGGCAAGTCGGTCAAGAAGTGGGGGCAGACCTTTACCTGACCAAACCGTTTAGCCCTCGGCAGTTGCGGCAGAAGGTGCGTCAAGTGCTGGCAGCGCTGAAGGCGCAAGAGTAAGTCGGTCGTCAGCCGCCACCATCGCTGCGACGGAGGGGAAGGACGATGAAGAAGCGGATTTTGGTCGTGGATGATGAGGTTGCTATCGTTCGGATGTTGAAAGACCGATTGGAGTCGGCGGGGTTTGAAGTGCTGACGGCTTACGATGGCGCCCAAGCCGTAGAAGTGGCGCGTCAGGAACGCCCTGATTTGATCATCATGGATGTGACGATGCCGCGCATGGACGGGCTGACCGCAGCGAAGCAACTTCGCTCCGACCCGACGACGGCGCACATCCCCATCGTCATGCTGACGGCACGGGGACAGGAAAGCGACGAACAGGCGGGTTACGCCGCTGGCGCCGTCCGCTACTTCACCAAGCCCTTCAGCCCCCGCCAATTGGTGCAAGAGTTGCGGAGTTTGTTGGGTGAAAGCCCTTCTGAATCGGCATCGTGACTTGCGGGGCAAGAGTGGAGGAGGTGGCAAGGGCAATGCCTTTTCCCCAGCGACCCCGTTATTTGCTTGTCGTCACCCAAGATGGGCACGCCAAGCGGACACCCATAGACGAAATCAAACCCCGTCGCCGAGGGACGAAAGGAGTGATGGTGGTTCAGCAGGGGCACCGCTTAGGGGGCGTGGCATTGGTTGGGGACGATGGCGATGTATTGGTTGTCACGCAAAAGGGACGGGTCGTGCGGGTGGCGGTGAAAGAAATTGCCGTCCTTTCGCGGGCGGGACGGGGTGGGCGAGTTGTCTTGCTGGAAAAGGGTGACCAAGTTGTCGCCGTCCTGACCTTGACGCCGTGACAGGAGGGCAGCCTTCATGGAACGCCGTTGGACACTCACATGGCAATCTACGCCTTCCCCCATCCCCCGCTTGCTCTTTGTCGGGTTGGGCACGATTGGGTTGATGGCAGCGCGCTTAGCCTTACAACGCACCGATGTCCAAGTCGTCGGGGCGGTGGACGCCGATCCCGAAAAGGTCGGACAAGATTTGGGCTTCTTGACAGGTTGGGGGCGAACGCATGTCCTTGTCAGTGGCTCCTTGGCGGATGCCTTAGCAGCGGGACAGCCGACCGTCGCCATCGTTGCGACAGTTTCTCACCTTTCGGAAGTCCTTCCCACTTTGCGCGCCTTAGTGGAAGCGGGCGTCCACATCGTCGCTTCGTCGGAAGAGTTGTTTTTCCCTTGGCTGGCGGGCGACGAAGAAGTTTTGGCGTTGCATGAGTTAGCGAGGGAGCGAGGCGTGGCGATTGTGGGGACGGGCGTCAACCCTGGGTTCGTCATGGACCGATTCCCGGCTTTCCTCGCTCAAACCTGCGTCAACTTGCGCAGCCTTGTCGTTCGGCGCATCGTGGACTTGGCGACGCGCCGACCCCAGTTGCAGCAGAAAGTTGGGGTCGGCTTGACGCCTGACGAGTTTGAGCGCTTGGCGTCGGTAGGGAAGGTAGGGCATGTCGGGTTGCCCCAATCGGTCGCTTTTTTGGCAGTTGCCCTGAACATCCCCATCTCCCATCTGACCGAAACCCTCCGACCCTTGACAGATGAGGCAGGCATGGTGCGAGGGATGGAGCAAGTCGCTTCGGGATGGGAAGGGGACTATGAGCGGGTTCGGTTGGAATTGCAGATGGTCATGGGGGCTGCCAATCCCCGCGACGAAATAGAGATTGATGCCGACCCGCCAGTGCATCTGGTCATTCACGGCGGCATCGCTGGTGATGAAGCGACGGCTGCCATCCTTGTCAACACCGCCACTTGGGTTGATCAGTTGCCGTCGGGTTTGCATAGCGGCGCCGCGTGGTTTCCCCGCTTGTCCGCCTTTCCGACACCTGCAGGGCAGGAAGTTCCGTAGCCAAGTTGAAGTCGTTTTAGAAGCCGATTTGAGTGGCTGCCTGCTTGAGGATTTCGGCGCTTCGGCGCAAAGCGGCGTGTTCGTCGTCGCTGAGGCTCGGTTGCAAAGTTGCCAAGACACCCATTTGACCGACAAGGCGGGGCAGCGACAATGCCACTTCCTTGACGCCTTCCACTTCTTCGTTGAGGATGGAGACGGTGAAAAGGGCTCGCTCGTCGTGCAAGATGGCACGCGTCAAGCGAGCCAAAGCCGCGCCGATGCCGAAGTAAGTCGCCCCTTTGCCTTCAATGATGCGGTAAGCCGCCCGACGCACTCCTTCGTCAATGCGTTGGCGCATTTCGTCCGTCAAGGGGCGACCGATTTGCTCGGCGAAATGGAGCAAAGGGACGCCACCGACCGTCGCATTGGACCAGCAAAGAACTTCCGAATCGCCGTGCTCGCCGACGACATACGCGTGGACGGAGTGAGGCGAGACGCCCAGATACTCACCCACCAAAGTGCGGAAGCGGGCGGTGTCCAAAATCGTCCCCGACCCGATGACCCGTTCAGGGGGCAAGTCTGAAAGGCGGGTCGCCACCTGCGTCATCACATCCACAGGGTTGGTGGCGATGAGCAGGATGGCGTTGGGGGCATAGCGAGCGATTTGCGGGATGATGTCGCGGAAGACTTGGGCGTTGCGGTCCAAAAGTTGCAGGCGCGTTTCGCCGGGGCGTTGGGCGACGCCTGCGGCGATGATGACGACGGCTGCCCCGTGCAAATCGGGATAGTCGCCCATCCGAACGGTGACGGGATGGGAAAAGGGCGTGGCGTGCAGGATGTCTTGGGCGTGGGCATCGGCGAGGCGTCGGTCAATGTCAATGAGCACCAAGTCACTTGCCACGCCCATCAGGGTTATGGCGTAAGCCGTCGTGCTGCCGACGAACCCACTACCGACAATCCCAACCTTCATCGCCATCATCCCCTTTCTGAGCCAACGCATCATCGCACGGCGACGGCGGAGAGCAAGGATTGCCAAAGCAACAGACCATCCGTTGAACCGAGGAACGCTTCGGACGCCCGTTCGGGGTGAGGCATCATGCCCAACACATTGCCCCGTTCGTTGATGATGCCCGCAATGTTAGTGACCGAGCCGTTGGGGTTGGCGTCGTCAGTGATTTGACCGTCGGGGGTGCAGTAGCGAAAGACAATTTGCCCGTTGCGTTCCAACTTTGTCAGCGTCTCTTCGTCGCAATAGTAACGCCCGTCGCCATGGGCGATGGGTATGCGAATGACTTGCCCTTTGCGGTAGCGATGGGTGAAAGGCGTTTCGGCATTCTCCACGCGCAGGTGGACAAACTTGCAGATAAAGTGCAGGGAGCGATTGCGCAGCAAGGCGCCTGGCAGCAAACCCGCTTCCACGAGGATTTGAAAACCGTTGCAAATGCCGATGACCAAACCGCCCCGTTCGGCGAATTCCGTAACGGCGTCCATGACAGGCGAGAAGCGAGCGATAGCGCCGACCCGAAGGTAGTCGCCATAAGAGAAGCCGCCTGGTAAAATCACGGCATCAAAACCGCTCAAGTCGCGCCTTTCGTGCCAGACAAATTCGGCGTCGCAACCCAGCACGCGGGTGATGACATGGTAGCAATCGCGGTCGCAGTTGCTGCCAGGGAAGACGACGACGCCAAACCGCATCGCCGTTGCCTCCTTCGTTGGGTCATCGGGCATTGCGCCATCGGACATTTTTCGGTTGTCCAACATTTTGGCGTTTGAGCGATGGGGCGTCCAGAGTTGACGCATTGGGCGAGGTGCAAAAGGCTGATGTCAGAGACGCAAGAACCGACCGTTGACGCCGAAGGGTTGCGGGCATTGGCGCAGGAAGTGTTCCGACTGGAAGCCGCTGCCATCTTGCGCCTGACGGAGCGATTGGGCGATGCCTTTGAAAGGGCTGTTCGGTTGCTCCTGCAATGTCAAGGGCATGCCGTCGTCACGGGGATGGGCAAGTCAGGTGCTATCGGCAAGAAGATCGCCGCTACGCTCTCCAGCACGGGCACACCCGCTTTGTTTTTGCATCCTGCTGAAGGCATTCACGGCGATTTGGGAGCGGTGACGGGGCGGGATGTCGTGTTGATGCTCAGTTACAGTGGCGAGACGGACGAACTGCTGACCATCTTGCCCGCCTTGAAGCGATTGGGCGTGCCCCTCATCGTGATGACGGGCAACTTGCAATCCACCTTGGCGAACGCCGCCGATGTCGTTTTGGATGTGTCGGTGGAACGGGAAGCGTGTCCGCTGAATTTGGCGCCGACGGCGAGCGCGGCGGCGATGCTGGCGATGGGCGATGCGTTGGCGTTGGCGGTGATGACTCTTCGCCGCTTTACGCCCGACGATTTCGCCCGCTTGCACCCTGGCGGGACTTTGGGTCGGCGGTTGCTGTTGCGGGTGCGGGATGTCATGCGGACGGGCGAACGGTTGGCGGTCATCCATGTGAGCGAACCGACGAAATCTGCCTTCGCCGCCATCACCAAAGCGCGGGCAGGCGCTTGTGTCGTCGTAGACGATGACGGCAAATTGTGTGGCATCGTCACCGATGGCGACTTGCGTCGGGCACTCTTGCGGGATGTGAACCTGTTCCATGCCCCCGTCACGGAAGTGATGACCAAAACGCCAAAGGTCATCCACCCCGATGCCTTGGCGACGGAAGCGCTGCGATTGATGCAAACCCATCAGATTGACGATTTGCCCGTCGTGGACGAAGGGCGTCGTCCCGTCGGGATGGTGGATGTGCAAGACCTTTTGCGTGTCGGCATCGTTTAGGCAAGGAGGCGTTTTTGCCCCTGCGACAGCGTTAAAGTCGGCGTCAGCGCCCGATGGTTAGTGCCGCCACTTCGTCGGGTTCACCGACAATGACCAAAGTGTCGCCCGCTTTGATAGGTTCGGTCGGGGCGGGATGAAAGACGACCCTGCCATCCGACCGACGGAGCAAAACGATAGAGAGGGCTCGTCCCTCCAAATCGCCGACCGTCCGCTCCACCCATCGGCTTCCTTCGTCCACAGTGATTTCGGCGACATGGAAAAGGTGCTCGCCGACATAGAAGGCGTGGGCGACGAAACGGCGGACGGCAGCCGCCACCAATGCGGGGGCTGCGATGGCGGAAGTGGACACCGCTACCTGCACACCCAGAAATTTTTCCGCCCGCTCTGCTAAGGCATCGCTGAAAAGGCGCAAGGCGATGCGCCCCTTCGGGTTCAACTCGCGGGCGACTAAAGCGATTTCCAAATTGGTCAAGTCATTGCCCGTGCAAATGATGACGCAACGGGCGTGCTCTATTTGGGCGTCCCGCAAGGTTTCGGGTCGGCGGGCATCGTCAGTGATGACGGGCACGCCTTGCGCCCGCAGTTGCCTGATGAGATGGGCATTGTCATCGTCCACGATGGTGACGGCGACAATCTCTTCTCCCAACCGCAGCAATTCCTGCACCGCCCGATAACCGACCCGCCCGATGCCGATGACAACGATGTGGTCGCGGTAAGTGCTCGCCATAACCCGTTGCCACTCCTCCTCGCGGTAACTCTTGGCGAACAGAAGGATGCCGAAGCGGATGACGGCTTCGGTGAAGATGCCGACGCCGACGATGGGCACGACGAAAAAGACGGGGCGCACCAGCGCCGAACGGGGAAACTCTAAGGTCGGGTTGAGGAAGATGAGCATGAGGGTGGCGTAAAGGGCTTCGGCGAAGTCCAAGCGTTTGGGACGATAAAAGAGCCAAAGCCAAAGGGCGCCCCAAAGGGTCAGGGCGAAAAACGCCAACAGCGACAGCCGAAACTGCCCCAAAAGCAACAAGGTGTCGCGAAAGTAGGCGCGGATTTGATGCCATCGTTGGCGTCCCGAAACCGTCATCCCTTGCCACCGACCCAAAGGAATGACGAATGTCCGATGAGGCAATGAGCATTATGCCATCGCCCCGAAGCAAGGGCGTTTTGGCGTGGCATCCTTTGAGGGCGGAGGGCGAGGTCGGATGCAGCCTCCTCAACGGAGTGGGCGCTTGTTTGTCGTCTCAGGACCGTCAGGGGTCGGCAAAGGGACGCTGGTGGCGGAAGTCCTGAAGCGATTGCCCAACCTGCGGCGGGTCGTCACTTACACGACCCGACCGCCCCGACCCAATGAAGCGTCGGGGCACGATTACCACTTCGTCTCGCCCGAAGAGTTTGAGCGGTTGAAGGCGCAAGGGGCTTTTTTGGAATGGGCGGAAGTTTACGGCAACTTTTACGGTTCGCCCCGAAAGGAAGTGGAACGGCTACGCCAGCAAGGTTACGATGTCGTCTTAGTGCTGGATGTGCAGGGGGCATTGTCGGTCAAGCGCCAGTGTCCCGATGCCATCCTGATTTTCATAGAGCCGCCTTCGTTGGAGGAATTGCGGCGGCGCATGGAACGGCGGGGCACAGACCCGCCCGAAGTCATCGCCCGCCGATGGGCGAAGGCAGAGTGGGAATGGCAGCAAGTTGTCCACTTTGACCATCGCATCTTGAACGACGATTTGGAACGAGCCGTCCAAAAACTTGTCGCATTGATGCGTTAGTGAAGCGTGCGAGGGGGCAAGGTGATGCACTTTTGCGCGCTTCCATCCTTTCACGCCTGAGAAAGGAGAGACGGGAACGATGCCATCCATCCCCCATGGGGGCGTTTTGATCAATCGGACGCTTCCTGACGAATTGGCTGACGAGGAGCGGCGGCGGGCGAAAGGGTTACCGTCCCTGCCTGCCGACCGAGACACCCTTTGGGACGCCGAAAAAATCGCCATCGGCGCTTTCAGCCCGTTGACGGGTTTCATGACTTTTGAGCAACTCAAAAGCGTCGTGGACGAATTTCGGTTGCCATCGGGCGAAGTTTGGTCAATGCCGATTTTGTGCCCCGTGCCCGATGAGTTCGTGGACAAGGTGAAATCTGCCAAAGAGGTGGCGTTGACCGACCAACACGGTCAACCCATCGCAACAGTCCAAGTGCGTGATGTCTTTCGCCCTGCCAAACGATGGTTGGTCAAGGGCGTTTTCGGCACCGACGACGAAAAGCATCCCGGCGTCGCAAAGGTGTTGGGCGAACCCGACTGGTATTTGGGTGGCGAGGTGACGCTGTTGCAACCGCCTGAAAACCCTTATCGTCAATGGGAGATGACGCCAAATCAGACACGGGCGTATTTTGAGCGGATGGGTTGGCAAACGGTGGTCGGATTTCAGACGCGCAATGCGCCCCATCGCGCCCACGAATACTTGCAACGGTGCGCCTTGGAGTTTTGCGATGGCTTACTCATTCAGCCCATCATGGGCACGAAAAAGGGCGACGATTTCCCGACGGAAGCGATCATGGCGGCTTACGAGGTTTTGGTGCGCCAGTTTTATCCTGCCGACCGCGTGTTGCTGTCGGGCATCACGACTTGGATGCGGTATGGCGGACCGAGGGAGGCTGTCTTCCACGCCCTCTTCCGCAAAAACTATGGTTGCACCCATTTCATCGTCGGGCGCGACCATGCGGGCGTCGGCAACTTCTACGACCCTTATGCTGCCCATCGCATCTTTGACGAATTGCCCGATTTGGGCATCACCATCCTGAAGGTGACGGCAGCGTTTTATTGCGAGCGGTGCGGTTGCTTGGCGACGGAGAAAACCTGCGGGCATCCCGAAGCGCGCCGCAACATCAGCATGACGGCGCTGCGGACGATGCTGCGCAACGGCGAAATGCCGCCATCCGAACTCATCCGACCCGAAATCGCTGAGACCCTGCGACAGTTCGTCGCAAATTGAGGGAAAAAACCGAATGGGAGCGACGACGATGAGCGATCGGTTGTGGCAATTCCTCAAAGAGACCTTGCCCAAATTGGGGCGGGTGGAAGTGACGGCGCGCCGCGCCGTGGAAGGGACGCTGACGGGACGGCACAAAAGCCCCTTTCGCGGCTTTTCGGTGGAGTTCGCCGAACATCGCCCCTATTTCCCCGGCGACGACCCGCGCTACTTGGACTGGAAGGCGCTGGCGAAACTGGATCGTTTGTTCGTCCGCCAGTTTGAGCAGGAAACGAACTTGCGCTGCTACCTCCTTTTGGACGCCAGCGGCTCCATGGCATATGCGGGCAACGGTATCAGCAAGTTAGATTACGCCGTGCGGTTAGCGGCGCTGTTGGCTTATCTCGTTTTGCGGCAGGGCGATGCGATCGGGTTGGCGATTTTTGCCGATGGGTTGCGCGCCTTCGTCCCCGCCCGACGGGCGACGCATCACTTGTCGGTCATCTTGGAAGCGTTGGGGCGAGCGGAATCAAAAGGGCAGACGCATTTGCGTCGGGTGACGGAAGAACTGGCGGCGCGATTGAAGCGTCGGTCTTTGCTCGTTTTTCTTTCCGATTTGCTGGATGAAGATGGGGCATTGGCGAGGGCGCTGCACTACCTTCAGCGGAAAGGGCACGATGTCCTCGTCTTCCATCTCCTTGACCCCGACGAACTCCAGTTTCCCTTCCGCCTGCCGACGACTTTCGCCGACATGGAAGAGCCCCATCAGTTGCCCGTTGACCCTGAAGCGGTTCGGCGAGCCTATCAAAATCGCCTAACAGTTTTCCTTCGGGATTGTCAAGGGGCGTGTGGGCAAGCGGGGGCGCATTACCTTCGCTTGACGACGGACACCGACATCCCGACGGCGTTGGGGCTTTATCTTGTCTGGCGGATGCGCCAGCGGAGAGTGCGCTAACGCACCTTGATTTGCCACCGACGGGACGGGAAGAAGAAAACCCGATAAACCGTCGGCTGGGGGGTCGTGTTCAAGTAACCGAAGGCATCAAAAGTCAGTTGGTAAGCGCGTTGATGCGTCTCCCGAAGGTTAAACACCAACTCCACCGTCGTTTGCCCGCCCGGGGGCGAGCCATTGAAAAAGAAGCGGAGGCGACGCCCGACCCGCTCAGGGGGAGCGATGGGAGGGGGCGTCACCTGAGGCGGCTCGGAATCTTCCACCAGTTCGCTTTCCAACACCAGCAACCACTGATTAACCGCCACCGCTTCGTAGTTGGCGAAGGTGAGGGTCAAGCGGATGGCTTCCCCTGTCGCCACTTGGGCGGGGGCGTTCAGTTGGGCAGTCAATTGGGCGGCTTCCGGCGCTTCGGGTCCCCTCAACCAGGGCAAAAGGACGAAACGAAAGAGGAGCAACAATCCGACGGCAACCCCTGCGCCCCACCCCAAAGCCCGCAGCAAGGGGTTCGCCATGAAGAGTTGCCATGCGTTGGGTTGAAGGGCGGGGCGATTTTCGGGACACGCCCAAACATGGTCGGGCTCAGGGATGTGGAAGCGCCCCAATTCATCGCCGTAGGTGTAACGGATGCGGGCATTGGTGCATTCCCAAGTCATCGTGTCAGCGAATTGACAATAGCGACACTTGCGCAAGTTCTCGCCACATCGGGGGCAACGGATGGTGTTGGGTTGGGGGGTGAAGATGTGACCGCATTCGGGACAGCGCCAAAGGATATTTGCTGTGGGTTTGGTTGATGCGCCCATCGGTTGAGCCATCGGTGACGACCTCCCTTTACCTGCGAACGCCGATGGCAATTATGCCGCAATCACCAGACGAATTGCACCACGCCGACCCCATAAGGCGGCAATGGCACCCGCACGAGGGAGTCGGGTTTTTGCTCGGCATAAGTGGGGGCATCCCGCTCCCGAAGGAGGCGCACCCGCACGGAGCGAGCCTGTCCGACCCCGATGGCTTCCAACCCCACTTCTATGCTCATCGGTGCGGTGTTGACTAACAGGACATTCCCTGCCGTTGCCGTCTTGCCTGCCAACAGCAGGCACGGGGCATAGTTGCTGGCGGCAGCGACCAAAGTCGTGCCTGTCGGGAAATAGGTGTTGCATGCCCAAACCGCCCAGTAGGAAGGTTGAGGTTCTCCTTGCTCGTCCAGCAAGCCCCAACCCGTGCCTACCAAGCGATAATGCACCAATGCTTCCGCCTTGCCCGCTAAGGAAGCGAAAAGGGTCGTTAACCACGCCATTTGGAAAGGCGTCCCGACCCGTCCATCGGCAGGACGCCCTTCCTTCGTTTTAGCCGCATTGAGGGCGCATTCGCTCACCTGCAAAGGAATGCCAGAGGGCGGATACAACCGCCGCAGCCATTCATCCAGCCGATGGAGGGGCACTTGGTCGGGCAAATCAGCGCTGACGGTTTCCCGTGCCGCCCGCATCAATTCTTCGTCGCTGGTGCTGGCGGTGTGCGAACCGTAAAAATGCAGGGTCAAAAAATCGGGACGAGGCGATTGGGCGAACAAAGTTGTCAAGCGCGACCGCCACGCCGCTCCCTCGCCCCATCCGCCGATTTGGGCGTTGGGCACGAGGCGTTTGATGGCTTCTTGCAAGGAGGCGAAGTAAACGGCGATGACTTCGGGACGCAAATTCAGCGGCGGTTCAGACGGGCGATGAAACACTTCAAAGAGGCGCACTTGCTCCGCAAGGCGTTGGGCAAAGACAAGGGCTTGCTGCTGAAACGCCCCTGTCGGCAAGTCTTCAGGTTTTGCAGGTGTCAAGGTGACCAGCGGCACCATCCCCAAGCGCCGCACTTGCTGCGCCCAAGAGAACACTTCGCGGATCGCCGATTCAAAATCCCGTTGTTGCCATTCACTGGTCACGATGCGGGCGATGCCCAATCGCAGGTCGGCAATGCGTTTGCGGGCGGTGCCATCCCGCAGCAAGGCAAGCGCCGCTACATCCCAATGGGCACCCCAGCGCAGCAAAGTCGTCCCTTGCTCTTGCCCGAAATCCACGACAGCGCGGACCGTGATCGCCGAAGCGATGGGCGCGGGCGTTTCCACCGCCAAATCGTCCAAGAGGAAAAAGAAGGGCGGGAAAGGTCCGTCGCGCTCTATCCGCAAGGCGGTCAAGTAGCGGACGAAGACCGTTGCGGGCGTCCCGTCATCGTCGCGGAAGGCATCCCAACGGAGTCGCTCCGTTTTCCATTCGTTGGGCAGGGGCAAGGTAAGCCGAAATAGCCGCTCGCTTCCCTGTCGCTCGGCGACAAGGGTCAAAGTGACGGTCGCCGAACTGCCGTCACCCATCCAGACAAAAGTCAAGCCCATTGCTTTGCGGGCGCTCAAGGCTGCCCCATCCAACGAGAAGACGAAGCGGGCGGTATCGCCTTCCTGCCCTTGACGCCACAAAAAAAGTCCCGCATAGCGTCCCGTTTCGGAAGGTGTCAAACGGGAAAGTTCCAATTGCGCCAGTGGGATGAGGGTGTCGCCCTTTTGCCGTCGGCTTTCCACAAACCATTTGCCCGTCCCTTGCTCAAAATCGTCCAGCACCCATCGGTCGGTTGCCGAAAGTTGTTGGGGGCGCTTTTCCTGCGCCATCCCTGTCAAGGTGACAAACCCAAAGACAATCAGCAACCAAGCCCAACGCATCAACCGTCCCTTCCTCCTTGAGTTGCCGACGAAATTGTGAAGCCAAATGGTCATCCCTTTGGCGGGATGACGAAGGGAGTTTTTGTTCGGGTCGGCAAAGTTCGCCCCGACAATTCTGCCAACGCACCCATCACTTGCCAAGCGAAATCTTCCAAAGCGTCTCGCCGCCCATCGCCCGCAAAACGCAAGGGTTTTCCGACCCGCACGCGCAAGGGAGTTGGGCGAGGCACATAGCAACCTTTAGGCATCAATCGCTCGCTGCCGATGATGGCGACAGGCACGACGGGACTTTGACTCCACGCCGCCAACATCGCCACGCCCAATTCAGGTGGGCGCAAAATCGGCGTCGGATTGCGCGTGCCTTCGGGGAAAATGACGACACAACGACCGAGGCGCAGTAAGTGCAACGCCTTGCGCAACGCCCGTCGGTCTGGCGCGCCCCGTCGGACGGGAAAAGCGCCCAATGCCCGAAGGAAAGCGGCGATGGGCGGGATGCGAAACAACTCTTCCTTTGCCATGAAAGTCAAGGGGCGGGAAAAGGCGCAACCCAAAATCACAGGGTCTAAAGTCGCCGTGTGGGTGGACGCAATCAAAACGCCTCCCACCGACGGCAAGTTCTCGGCACCGTCCACCCGCAGGTCGCACAGTGCCCTTGCCCAAAACCGACAGAGGTGCCAACCCAGCCAGTAAAGGGCATTCATCCGCTCCATCGTTTCTTCGCCCTTTGTCGCCATGTATCAAGCCGACGGTTTTCCGAGTATTTGGGCGAGAAGCCGCTCCCCTTCAAAAAGCAGCCGCATCGTTTGCAAATTGTCCTCACTGCTACACAAAGGTTTTCGCCCTTGCTCTGCCGCTTCCAACAAATCGCACAGCGCCCACAAAAAAGCGTCGGGCACATAGCGGTAAGTGCCCCGCAAAACGACTTCCCCTCGCTCACTAACCCAATGCAACTTTGGCGGCTCCATCGTCACAGCGTTGTCGTAGCGTTCCGTCCCGATCAAACTTCCTTCCGTCCCGTGCAATTCACACCGCCAACCTGTCGCAAAAGGCGTGCAAGTTGTGTCAATAGCAGTGGCGACCGCACCGTTTGGATAGCGGGCGAGGAAGGTGACGCACCATCGGAAACGGTCATCGCGCTGCGCCATCGCCGCTTCTATCGTCGGCGTTTCGCCCATTAGCCATCGCAGCAAGTCCATCGTGTGGACACAGAAATCGTGCACCATCGCGGGATAGCGGTTGGGAAAATCGGAACGAAGCAGTAAAGCGAAAGGCTTGCCGATTGCCCCCGCTTCCACGAGGCGGCGGGCGGCAAAGAAAGTCGGGGCGAAGCGGGCATTTTGATTGACCGCTAACAAAACTCCCGCTTTCTTTGCAGCCTCCACCATCGCCACGCACTGCTCCCAAGTTGCCGCCATCGGCTTTTGCAAAAGGATGTGGCAACCATATTCGGCAGCGGTTTGGACGGCAGCCAGTTTGGCATCAGCGTGGCGCTCCCAGTGCAAAGTGATGTCCACGACATCGGGACGCTCCCGTTCCAACATTTCGCGGAAGTCGGCGTAAACGGCGGGAATGCCCCAAAGGCGTCTGGCTCTTTCTCGTTGCCCTTCGTCCACATCGGCAGCGGCGACGACTTCTATCGGCAAACCTATTTGTTGCCCCTTGCGGTAAGCGGGCAAGTGGGCACTTTGGGCGATGCCCCCGACGCCGATCAGCGCCAACCGCCAACGCCGACGCAACGAAAAGCGGGGCACTCGGTCTATCCGCAACACTTCGTCCGCTGTCATTTCTCCCCGCTCCCTTCATCCACTTGCCATAGCCACACCGTTTTGTCACGGCTGCCTGACGCCAGCAAAATGCCATCGGGCGAAAAGGCAACGCACAAGACGGGCTCTTGATGCCCCCGCAAAACTTGCGAAAGTTTGCCCTCATTCACCTGCCAAAGGCGCACCGCCCCATCGTAACTGGCAGACGCCAGCAGGTTGCCTTTCGGCGAGAGGGCGATGTGAAGGATCAGGTTGTTTGGGTCTTTGATGGTGCGTTGAAGCGTCCCATCAGCAGTCCGCCAAACCCTGATCGTGCGGTCCCAACCGCCCGTTATCAGCCATTGCCCATCGGGGGAAAAGGCGACACCCCGCACCCAGTCGTCATGTTCCATCGTGGCGAGGGCTTCCCCGTTGTCTATGTGCCAAAGGATGACCTTGCCTTCGTAAGTTGCCGTCGCCAGCAACCGTCCGTCGGGTGAACACGCCAAAGCCATCACGGGGCTGCGATAGCGACCGATCGTGCCCACCTGTTCGCCATCGCTCATTCGCCAAATCCGCACCGTCCTGTCAGCCCCGCCTGAGACGAGGAAGGAACGCAAGGGGATGAACGCGACGGCGTTGACCCAGTCGGAGTGTCCTGTCAAGGTGCGGACAAGTTGACCCGTTGACACTTCCCAAACTCGCACGGTCTTGTCGCCACTTCCCGTCACCAACCATTTTCCGTCAGGCGAGAAGGCGACGGACTTGACCCAATCGCCGTGTCCCTGCAGCAGGTGCGAAGTTTTTCCATCAGCGACCCGCCATAACCGAGTGGTGGCATCACGACCGCCTGACGCCAGCAAAGTGCCATCGGGCGAAAAGGCGATGGCTTGCACGCCGTCAGTGTGCCCCGTCAGGACTTTCGGGAAGGGACGCTCCCCCATCAATTTGCGCAGCCATCCAACCATGCAAATACGCCCTCGCTTGGGTTCGCCCCTGCGTCGGCTTTTCTGGCGCGCCTGATAGCCCTCGGAAGGGAACACCAACTTCATGGCTTTGGCTTTTCGCTTTCCCTTTGCAACTCCTTCAGCCGCTTGATGAGGTCTTGCCCATGCGTGCGGACATTGACTTTCTCGTCAATGGCGCGGACGATGCCCTTCGGGTCAATGAGGAAAGTGACGCGCTTGGACAGTTTGCGCTCTTCGTTGAACACGCCGAACAACTTGGCGATTTTACCTTCAGGGTCGGCTAAGAGGGGGAAGGGCAATTTTTGCTCGGCGCAAAACTCCTTTTGCGTCTGGGCGGTGTCCACGCTGATGCCCAAGATGACGGCGTTCAGTTTCGCCAGTTCGTTCGCTGCGTCCCGCAGCGATTGCATTTGAATTGTTCAGCCGGGCGTTTTGGCTTTGACGAAAAACGCCAAGATGACCCACTTGCCTTTGAAGTCGCTCAACTTGACGGGCTTGCCATCTTGGTTGACAGTTTCAAAGGCGGGAGCGGGTTCGCCTACTTTGGGCGGGCGGGGCGATGGCGCTTCCCCTGCGTTGCCCATCAAGGCGAAAGATGCCAGCATCAGCCAACAAAGCATGACGGTCCACCTCCATCGGGTAATCCAAAAGTTCGCCCACAACTTTAGCGCAGTCGTGCCGAAAACAGTGACGAAGATGCGCAAGCAGTGGCAAAGTGTCTTACACGCCGTTGGCGGGACGAGGGACGCGGGGCGCGGGACGGAACATGGGAGGACAAGGCTGCCTTGACGGAGCGAGAAAAATTTCGCCTTTACCGTCAGACAAGGGATGAGCGTCTGCGGGAGGAACTCATCAACGCTTACCGCCCGCTGGCGGAACATATCGCCCGTCAGTTTTTGCACACGGGCGAGCCATTGGAAGACCTCGTCCAGTGGGCACTCATCGGACTGATCAAGGCGGTGGATAACTACGACCCCGATGTCGGTGTCAAATTCGTCACTTACGCTTGGCACCACATCAAGGGCGAAATCAGCCATTACCTGCGCGACCAGGGCAAACTCATCGCCGAACCCGCATGGCTGCAGGAAGCCCGCATCAAAGTGGAGCGCGCTCGCAATGAGTTGCACCAGCAACTCCGCCGTGAACCGACGACAGACGAACTGGTGGAAGCGACAGGCTTGAAGCCCGAAGTCGTCCAGCGGGTTTTGGAAACGGAGCAAACTTTCCGCACCTTGTCACTGGACGAAACCGTTAGCGACGAAACTGACGACGAAGGGACGATAGAGTTGGAGCGTCTGGCGGGGGACGAAAGCCTTGCGGACGCCGAGCAGCGCTATCTGATCCGCAGCGCCTTAAGCAAATTGCCCGAACTGCAGCGCAAGGTCATTGAGTTGTTTTTCTGGGAGGACATGAGCCTGACGGAAATCGCAAGGCTGTTGGGCTATTCGGTCACCTACATCAGTTACTTGCGGGAGCAAGCCATCGCGGCGCTTCGGAAGATGTTCGGGGTGGCGCCGAGAGGACAACCCAAACGCTCCCGCCATCGGAAAGGCAAAAAGGGGGAAACGCAATGAAGGAGGTCGGCAAAGGGATGGGCACGCCACTGCGCCTTTACAACACCCGCACCCGCCAGAAAGAACTGTTGCAAACCCGTGAGGCGGGCGTCGTGCACCTTTATGTCTGCGGCTTGACGCCCTACGATAGCATGCATGTCGGTCACGCCCGCACTTTTGTCGTCTTTGATGTCCTGCGCCGCTATTTGGAGCACAAGGGTTGGCAAGTCGTCCATGTCCAAAACTGGACGGACATTGATGACAAAATCATCCGCCGAGCCCACGAGTTGGGCGTCTCGGCGCGGGAAGTCGCCGAACGCTTCATCGCCGAAGCGAGCGAAGATTGCCAATCGTTGGGGCTGCTTCGCCCCCATCTGATGCCCCGCGTCACCGAGCACATTCCCGACATCATCCGCGCCATCCAAACCTTGCTGGACAAAGGCTTCGCTTACGCAAGGGGCGGCGATGTCTATTTTGATGTCAGCCGTTACGAGAGCGAGTTCCACGATTACGGCTTGCTTTCGGGGCAGACGCGGGACGAATTGATCGCAGGTGCCCGCGTGGAGCCCGACGAGGACAAGGACGACCCGATGGATTTCGCCCTCTGGAAATCTGCCAAACCCGAAGAACCCTTCTGGGAAAGCCCATGGGGTTTCGGGCGACCTGGTTGGCATATGGAGTGCTCCGTCATGTCGCTGAAGTATCTCGGTGCGCCCTTTGACCTTCACGGCGGCGCCAACGATTTGGTCTTCCCGCACCACGAAAACGAAATCGCCCAGTCCCAAGCGCTGACAGGCATCAAGCCCATCGTGACCCATTGGATGCATTCGGGCGTCGTGACCGTCGGCGGCGAGAAGATGAGCAAGAGTTTGGGCAACTTCGTGACCTTGCGGGACGCCTTGAAACGGCACGGCAAAAACGCTTTGCGGTTGCTCTTTTTGTCCACGCACTACCGCTCGCCGCTGGACTACACCGAAGAGCGAGCCGAAGGGGCGAAAGCCAGCCTCGGTCGCATCCGAATGGCGCTGGAGACCATCCGAAACCGACTGGCATTGCCGACGGACGAAGCGACCGACGCAGCCCAGAAACGAACCGAGCAACTTTGGGAGGTCGTCCGTGAAGGGACGCGCCTTTTTTACGAGGCGATGGACGATGACTTGAACACCGCCGAAGCCATCGGCTATCTCTTCCGCATGGTCGGCGCTGCGTTAGTCACGGGCGTGACGGTCAAAGAGATGCCATCTGCCTCCGAAAAGGAAGCGCTGCTCGCTTTGCGGGAGCGGTTGATGAGTTTGCTCGGTGTGCTGGGCTTTGACCTCGCCGATTTAGAAGCGCCCCAGCGGTTGGACGATGCCCTCAGCGAAAACTTGCTGCAGTTGCTCGTGGAAGTTCGCCACCAGTTGCGCCAGCGAAAACTTTTTGACCTCGCCGACCTCATCCGCTCCCGATTGGGCGATTTCGGCATCACTTTGGAAGACACCCCGCAAGGAACGCGTTGGCGCCGCTCGTGACGGGCAGGCGGATGGGCAGGTCGGCAAATCGGCAGTTCGGCAAGTTGGGTTGTCTAACGGAGCGGTGAAGGGCATGAGACGCTCGTGGCTGTTTTGGTTTGCCGTCGGAAGTTTTGTCGGCATCCTCGTCAGTTTGTTGGTGGCGGGAGGGCTTTTCTGGGCGTGGCAGCGGTCAGACCGATTGGCTTCGGGCGTCATCGTTGATGGTGTGTCCATCGGCAACTTGCCCATTCCCCTTGCCCGCCAGCGCCTGCAAAGCGCGTTGACAAAATGGCAACAACTTCCCGTCACCCTCGTCGTCGGCGAAGAACCAATCCAAACTTTTAGCGCCCAACAATTGGGCATTGCCCCCGATGTGGACGCCACCTTGCAGGATGCCTACCAAATCGGTCGTCGTCCCTCGCCCCTTGACAGTTGGCGAGAACTTTTGGACGCCTCTAACCACGAGCGAACGGTCAATTGGCGATGGCAACTCAGCGAACGGATGGCGGTAGAAACGCTCCGTCGCCTTGCCGACCGTTTGAACCGACCTCCTCAACGGGCGTGGGTTGAGTGGGAAAATGGGCAAGTCCGAATCATCCCGTCGCAGGACGGTCAGCGATTGGACATCGCTGCCACGCTGGAAAGTTGGCGACAACGCCTTGCGGAAGGGCGATGGCGCACCTTGCCCCTCGTCGTGAGGAAAGAACGCCCCGAAGTGACGACGGAGGATGTCGCTGTCATTGATGGCGTCGTCGGGGAAGCGACGACTTTTTTCAAAGCATGGGAACGAAACCGAAGCCACAACATCCGCCTCGCCGCCCAACGCCTTGACCATGTGTTCATCCCGCCCGGCGAGACGATTTCCTTCAACGAACTCGTCGGTCCGCGAACGCGCCGTCACGGTTTTCGGGTTGCCCGTGTGTTGGTGCGGGGGCGCTTCACCCAAGATTTCGGGGGCGGCGTCTGTCAAGTTTCAGGGACGCTTTACAACGCCGCGCTGAAGGCAGGTATGAAAGTCGTCCAGCGCCATCGCCACAGCCGTCCCATCGGCTATTTGCCAGCGGGCTTGGATGCGACGGTGGATTTCGGCAAACTGGACTTGCGCCTTCAAAACCCCTTCCTGACGCCCCTTTACCTTCGCACTTTCGTTCGGGGTGGGCGATTGACCATCCTCATCTTGGGCAAGCGGCAAGACGGCGTCACCTATCGCCTCGTTCGGCAAGTCACCCGATTTGGGACGAAAAGCGAAAAGCAAATCCCCGACCCAACCCTGCCGCCGGGACGCACGCAAATCGTGGACAAAGGCAGCATCGGCTATCGCGTGACGGTTTGGCGATGGCGGCTGGAAAACGGCGTCATCACCGAACGGGAACTTATCAGCCACGACATTTATGCCCCGCAACCCCGCCTCCTTCGGGTCGGCATCTCGCGGGGGATGAACCATCAGCCAGCCCCCGAACAAAAACCGTCAGAGCAAATTTTCCAACCCGTAAGTGACGCCGGGCGGTAAACTCCGCACCCGCTCAATGGCGATGAGGACGCCGGGCACGAAGGCTTCTCGGCTGAGGGCATCGTGGCGGATGGTGAGCACTTGCCCTGTCATCCCCAGCAACACTTCCTGATGCGCCACCAAGCCGGGCAGTCGGACGCTATGGATGCGGATGCCGTCCATCTCTCCGCCCAACACGCCACCGATGAGCACTTCGGGTTGAGCGACTTTCGGAGGCGGGAACGGTTCACGGCGCGCCTGCCGAATCAACTCCGCCGTCCGCAATGCCGTCCCTGATGGCGCATCGGCTTTGCCATCGTGGTGCAACTCAATGATTTCCACCCGCTCAAAGTATCGGGCGGCTTCGGCGGCGAACTTCATCATCAAGACAGCGCCGATGGCGAAGTTGGGGGCGATGACGACAGGGATGCGACGGCGCTTTGCCAATCGGTCTACTTCGGCAATTTTCTCCGCCGTCCATCCTGTCGTCCCGACGACGGCAGAAACGCCCCCCTTCAGGCAAGTCCGCACATTGTCAAGGACGACGGAAGGATGGGTGAAGTCAACGGCGACTTGTGCCCCACTTTCCTGAAGGGCTTTCGCCAAATCGTCCCGCACTGTCACGCCGACAGGTTGCCCCAACAGCAACGCCCCGACATCTTCACCGACATGGCGGACATCCACGCCCGCCACCAATTGCAAGCGGGGATGGCGTAAGACCGCTTTCGTCACTTCCTGCCCCATCCGACCACAACATCCGACGACGCAAACTCGGATGGGCGATGCCGAAGATGAATGACCAATGCCCAATGCGCCAATGGCAGTGGATGCACCCTTCGCTGACCGCCCAACTCGTCGCGCCACAAGCCATACCCCCTGTCAATGAGCCAATGACCAATGGCTAATGACCAATGGCTCAATGAGCCAATGACCAATGAGCCAATGAAGCGATGACTGAGCGTCCCGCTGCTACTTTGTCAGCGGGATTTTTTCGGTTCGTTCGTTGCCCGCCCCGTCCCGCACGCGCAACTCTATCGCTTTGGCGTTGGCGGGCAACTTGCTCAAGTCCACGACGACGATTTCGTAAGGCTCGTCAAAGACGCCATCTTCGCAGGTGGCAGCCACCCATTCGCCCCCTTCGGCGCGGTATTCGGCGCTGGCGACGAAGGTGTTGTCGTAGCAGGGCACCAGCAACCGATTGCCGTCCCGCTTCACCGCAGACACCGAGACGATCGGCGGTGTGTTGTCCACGAGGATAGGACCGACGACTTGCTCCGCTGTTTGCGGGTCGTCGGGGTTGGCGATGCGGTCGCTGGCGACGATTTTCAGCCAGTAAGTCCCGTCGGGCAACTTCGTCGTGTCCCAAGTCTGGCTGGATGCCGTCGTGCCCGTCGGCGATGGAGGAGATGGTTGCGGTTGTTGCGATGGTGGTTGTTGGGAAGTTGGCTGAGAGGCGGGTTGCAGTGTCGGTTTTTCAGGCGGTTGGGGTTCATCGTCATCGGATGATTCGGTCTTGGCAGGTTCGCCCTTGGGCGGTTCAGCGGGCTTAGCGGGCGTCGGCGTTGCCCCATCCGACAATCGCTCCCAAGTCTTTCTGCCATCCCGCGACAGGAAGACTTCGTAAGTCAGTCGGTCTCGGTCGGGGTCTTCGCCCCGCCAGCGGATGGTCACTTTGCCTGAGACGATGGCACCATCGCTGGGCTCTTGCACAGTCACTTTGGGCGGTTGGTTTTTGGGGAAGTAGACGAGGGAAACGCGCCGAACGACGGGCGCTTTGCCGTCTTTGCTGGCGCGCAGAATCAACCGCAGTTGCAGGTAGCGGGCAGTCGGGCTTTGGACGACTTGCCCTGAAGCGACAAAACCGGGCGTCCAATCGCTCCAAGTTTCGTCAGGGTAAGCCGTATTGCCCGACCTTGACTGGATAATCAACTGCGCCCCTTGGGGGATGTCGGCATGAAAGCGCAAGACGCCCCATCGGGCGATTTGCTGGGCATCCAAGATGGGCGACTGGTAAATCCCTTCGCGATTGCGCTCCAACGCCACAACTTCGCCCGAACCTGATGGGATGGCGCAAATCAATGACCGATGATCAGAGGGTTGTTGGTGGCAGGCGACTGAAAGCAGGTGGGATTGCTCGCTGTCATAAAGCCAAGTCGCAACGCCGTCAGCGGTCAAGCGATACAGTTTGCCCGGCGAACCCGTCGCCACCAAAACGCCATCGCCATCGGGAAACATCGCCATGATGTGGCGTTCGGGGTTGAAGCGGCGCACTTCCCGCCATCGCCCATCGGGCTGGACAAGATAGACAATTGCCGAACCGCTGGTGCCGACGAACAAGTTGCCCTTGCTATCCACCGCCAACGCTTGGACGGGATTTTGCGGGGCTTCAAAGATGGGCGTGACCGAACCGTCAGGGTTAAGCCGATACACTTTCCCGCGCGGGTTCGTCCCGATGTAAAGCGAACCATCGGGGGCTTTGGCGAGGGCGATGGCGTGGCGTTCGGGCAAAGTGACAAGCAAACGGGGTTCGGGCTTTTTCGCCTCCAACGCCCACACCTTGCCTTCTGGTCCTGTCGCCAAAACCGCCGTGATCTCTTGTGCCTTGTCCCTTGCCCCTTGTCCCTTGCCCCCCATAAAGGCAATCGCCCAAACGGTCGCCGAAAGTTGGGCGAGGCGTTGGGGCTTGTCGGTATCTTGGGGTAACCGAAAGACCATCCCTTTGGGTGCCGTCGCAAACCACAAAGCGCCGTCGGGCGCCCATGCCATCGCCGTCACGACGGCTTCTTCGGGCACTTCCGCCAAGACGGTGCGTTTGCCCTGTCCATCCACCCGCAGAACTTGCGCAGGTCCAATCGTCCCGACGATGACCGCTCCGTCGGGTGCGGGCAGAAGGCAAAAAGCGCCGATTGTCTCGTTGGGGTCAAAGAGGGTGCGAGGACGATAGCCGAGGGTGACCGTGCCATCCGTTGCGACGATGGTGCCGTCCAATTTGCCCTTTAGCCAATCGTCGCCCTTTTCCAACACCCAAACTTTGGGTTGGCGGGCGAGGGGTTGAGTGCGTTGCCCTGTCGGAGCAGGTTGGCTGGGCGGTTGAGAAGGTGGTTGCCCTTTTTGCTCGGCGGCTTCAGGAGATAAGCGGCGCACCTCTTCCCAATCGGGCGGTTGGGGCGGTTGCTCCTTGTCCATCTTCTCTTCCCGCTGCAAAGTTCGGATGATGCGCCACCAATCGGGCAGGGAGTCTTCTTCCTGCCACTTCCAGCGCGCCAACTGGATTTCCCACCATGCCCGCTCTATCGGGTCTTGCCACTGGCGGGCGATAGGAAGCAATGCCAATCGCGCTTGCCATCGGTTCAGCCATTGGGCAACCTCTTCTTCGCTGCCTTCACCTGGGTTGGCAGGGGGCGGCTGTGCACCGCTGGGGGCGGGAGGCATGGGGGGTGCGGGCTCCAGCATGGGTGGGCGGGCAGGCGCTTCCTTTTCCCGCTCGTCCGTTTCAACGGTCAGGGAGATGGACGCCAAACCTGTCAAGATGCGGTCAAAGGGGAAGCGTTTCTCCCGATAATCGCGGATGGGCACGATGTCGCTGGAACCCATGTTCATCAAGGCTTCCATCGTCGCTGCGGGCAAACTCTCCCATCGCTTGCCCGCAATTTCCACGCCCGAAGTGAGTGGGTTGGTGGCGATAAGGACTTCGTTGTTGGCGTAGACATCTTGCAGTTGCTGCCACAGGTCCGACAGGGAACGGGGGCGGGGACGGCGATACCCCGATTGCTGGCGCACCATCTCGCCCATCAATCCGCCACCGACTAAAAAGCGCATCCTGCCAGGTCGGGCATTGGCGGGCACTTCCAATTCCACCGTCATCGTCCGCTCAAACCCGCCCCAACCCTTCAACCGAAGGGAGACGGGGACTTTCTCGCCCGGCTTGACGCGCGTTTTTCGGGCGGTCACGCGGTCAATCCATGCCGTCCGCCGCTGCGGGTAGAAGGCTAACTCGGCGGAAAGATGGGTGAACTTCACCTCGCCGAAACGGTTGTTAGTCGTCGCTTCCAAGATGTCCGCCAACTCCGCCAACGGGGAAGTGCGGGCGCCGCCCAAGACGATAAACAGCAAGCCGCCCATCAACCCGCCGCCTTCGTTGGCAAACCAGTTTTCCCGCAGGATAGGCGGGAAGCCCTTTGCTTCCACCCGCAAGCGCATGTGGGTGCAACCCTCTTCCGTCGGGCTGACATTGGTGAACAGCGCGCCCAGCAGGCTGATGTAAGCGCCCAAAGGCAACAACTCCCGATGCTGCACCAACTTCAACTGATAGGCTCGCTGCAATCGTTGGGCGAAGTTCTCCATCCGCACTTGCATCGGCACTGTCTCCGCCAACTTGCCCAAATCGCCCGCGACGGCGAAGGTGCGGTCTTGCGTCAATCGCCCCCGCTCTTTCAACCCGACGCCCAACTTGAACGAGAAATCGTAGGCAGGGAAGATGTCCAAGATGTAGGCGCTGGTGACAGGTAACTCCGCCTTGCCCAAACTCATCATCGGATGCCCGAATGCCCAGAAACGATCGCCCTCCACCCAAGTGACCGTCCCGATGGCAGTGAAGTCAACATCGCCCCCGACCAGTTGCACGCCCAAAGCGCTGCCGGGACGGATGGGCGCATCTTTGACGGGCAAGTTGGACGAACCACCCGCACCCTCCAGCACGACGAAGTTGTAAGGCTCTAACAGCCGTTGCACGAACGGAAGCAAAGGGCGGGGCACGCCCCGAACCAACAAAGGTGTGGCGACAGGGACAAGCAATCCCTCATCGGGACGAAGGTGCTGCCGGAATTGCTCTGCCTCCCGCAGGTTCGTCGCCAACCAAACCCGATGGACACTGCGACCATTGACGACAATAGGTGAACCCTTCGGGCGCAACACGCCGCTGGTCAAACGGGGCGACGGGAAGCGCTGCGGGTCGGTGCACGCCAGCATCGCCGTGATGGGCGTGACGCCACAAATCGGCTCTTTCGGAAAGCCCCAACCGAAGGCAATCGCACCGACTAATTTGCCGTTGATGAAGATGGGGCTGCCACTCATCCCCGCAATCACGCCCGATTTGCGCTGCACCACCGTCCCGCCGTCTATGCGGATCAAGATGGCGTCAAAGTCAAAATCCGCCCGTTCCAAAACGCCCAAGACGGTGACGGGAAAGCGCTCAATCTCCGTGCCCCGAAAGACACTCAACCCGTAGCCTTTCATGCCCGGTCGGATTTTGCTGGGCGGCAGGATGTCACTTTGACTGATGGCTTTCGCCCATCCTCCAAAAAGCGCCAGCAAGGCAAGCAACCAAAAGCCACGCCATCGCATAAGTCGTCCCCTCCTAAGGCGCAATGGGTCGTGCAACATTATGCCGACGGGCAAGTCCGTTGTCACGAACCGCTCCCGCTTTTTCCCGCCCTTCGCCCAAAAACAAACGGCGCAGGCATTTCATGCGCCTGCGCCGTCGGAAAGCCTATGGCAGACAACACCCGCTCTTTTCGTCGTCATCATGAAACGGTTTCGCCTACCACAACGGTCTCCGCCACTTGCTTTGCCCGTTGCGTCTGCGCCAGCGGCAGCACCTCCTCAATCTCGTCTTGGCTGACCATGACGATGCAATCCCACGGGCAAATCTCCCAGCACAACCGACAACCTGTGCATCTCGCCACATCAATGACGCACACCTTCTCGTTATACCAAGGCGGAGCGATGGGGCGTTGGACGGTCAAGATGCAGTCAACGGGACAAATGTCCACGCACGCCTCGCAACCCGAACAGTAGTCCGTCTCAATCCACGCCTTTTCGCCTTTCTTTTTGTCCTGCCGTGCCGCTTTAGCGGAAGTCGTCGGAACGGTTGGCATCGGTTCGTCCCTCCTTTGCCTCGGTCGTTCAAAGGATAGCACGCTCGCCTCGTCAGCGTTGGGCATCAACCTCTCGTCGTCAAGCCCAGTTCCTCGCGCAACACCGCTTTGATTTGCTGGACAATTGCGTCGGCTTCCTCGCTGCTCAAAGTTCGGTCATGCGCCCGCAAAGTCAAGGAGAAGCCGACGCTGCGGAAACCTTCGGGCACGGGCGCCCCGCGATACTCGTCAAAGACCGTCACCCGCTCCAACAAATCGCCGCCCACCCGTCGGATGAGTTCCAGCACCCGTCCCGCTTCCATCTCCTCAGGCATCACGACGGCGATGTCCCGTTGCGTTGCGGGGAACTGGGGCAAGGGTTGGTAAGTGCGTTGCCATCTTGCCCTCGCCATCAACACCTCAAAATCCAACTCGGCGGCGAAAACAGGTTGCGGCAAGTCATTGACCTCTCGCCAATGCGGATGGACTTCGCCCAAAATGCCGACGATTTCATCGCCTACCTTGACGATGGCGGTGCGGTAGGGATGAAGGGTCGGATGCTCGCCCCGCTCAAAGTGCGCCTCTATGCCCAGCCAATCCAAAAGGCGCTCTATGATGCCCTTTAGGGCGTAAAAGTCCGCTTGCCCCGTTTCCGTCGGCAAGTTCCATCGGACAGGAAAGGCGTTGCCCGTGATGGCGATAGCAAGCCGACGGGGTTCGGTGCTCGCCATGTCGCCGACTTTGCCCTGCCGATACACTTTGCCCAACTCAAACACCCAAACATCCCGCACGCCGTTGCGAAGGTTGTGGGCGACGACGGAAAGAAGCGACGGCAGCAACGCCGTGCGGGCGATGGTGTGGTCTTGCGTCAATGGGTTGCGCAACCGCAGGGCGTCGTCACGGGACGAGGGGCGTGGGACGAGGGACGATGAGGTGGCGTTGATGCCCCACGCCTCTTGCGCCGACGGGTTCGTCAAACTCAGCGTCACCACTTCCCGCAAACCCAAGCGCGTCAGGAACTCTTTGACGGCGTTCTCCGTTTTGCGCCGCTCGCTTTCGCCTGCCTTAGGCGCAATGCCTTTCGGCAGCGTCATCGGGATGCGGTCGTAACCGTAAAGGCGCGCCACTTCTTCAATCAAGTCGGCTTCGCGGCGAATATCGTTGCGGAAGGTCGGCACGAGACAATGAACGGTGTCGCCATCCACCACAACTTCCAACTGAAGCCGCCGCAGCAATGCCGCTATTTCCTCAACGCTCAAATCAACGCCCAAAAGTTTTCGGACGCGCTCTGCGCGCACCGAAACTTGGGCGGGGGCGAACCGAAGGGGATAGACATCAATGACGCCCCGACACACCGTCCCGCCTGCGATCTCCGCCATCAACGCAGCGGCTCGGTCGGCAGCCCGCACCGTCCCGTTGGGGTCAACCCAACGCTCAAAGCGGTAGGACGACTCCGTTCGGATACCCAAGCGCTTGGAAGTGCGTCGGATGTTGGTCGGGTTGAAATGCGCCGACTCAATCAGGACACTTGTCGTGAAGGGCGAGATCGCCGTCTCCAACCCGCCCATGATGCCCGCCAAAGCGACGGGTCGCTCGGCGTCGGCGATGACCAACACCTCGCTGTCCAGTTCCCGCCGAATTTCGTCCAGCGTGTAAATCGTCTCGCCCGCCCTCGCCCGCCGCACGACGATGCACCGCCCCTTCAGGGTGTCAAAGTCAAAGGCGTGCAAGGGTTGACCCAGTTCCAAAAGGACGAAGTTGGTAATGTCCACGATGTTGTTGATGGGACGGATGCCGCACAACTCCAATTTGCGCTTCAGCCACGACGGGCTTTCCTCCACCTTCACGCCCAACACCAACCGCGCCGAGTAGCGGGGGCACAAATCGGGCGCTTCCACCGTGACGGAAGTTTGCTCGTTGATAGGTGGGTCGCTTTCAGGGACGGAAAAATCCAACGGCGTCAAGGGCAAACCCAACATCGCCGAAAGTTCGCGGGCGACGCCGTAAACGGAAAGCCAATCGCCCCGATTGGGCGTGACCTCTAAATCCAACACGACATCACCGTCCACCGCCTCAACGCCTTCCACGCCCAAGCCCGCCATCTCCAGCGTGTGGGCGATTTCAGCGACATCGGCATCCGTCGGCACGAATTCCCGCAGCCAAGACAACGGCACTCGCATGGACGAACCTCCTCACGCATTTCGCTTCGTTATCGGTCAGCCGACAGAAAGTTTGACAGCCGCAAAGGCGGGCGAAACGCAAGGCGACTTTATGCGTTCGCCATCTCGCCGTCTCGGCTCTCCAAGTCAATCCGCCAAAGATGTTCGGGCACTAAGCCTTGCTGCTTTTGGAAGGTCTCCATCGCTTCCTTGCTGGGCGCCGCAAAGACGCAGATGAGTTGTCCCGCTGTCGTGCTGGCGTAAGCCTTCTCGCAACGCACCTCGCCGTCCGCTGTTAGCAGTTGTCGCACCAAGTTCTCCAACTGCTTGCGCGTTAAGCACGCCGTCGTGTAAACGCCGATGTATTTGGGCACGCAAATCACCCCCGAAAAAACGAACCGCCAGCGAAGCAAAAGGAAGCGTCGCTGGCGGCGGAGTCAATTTGCTCCAGAAGTGCCGTGCGGTGTCAGAAATTGTGTTGCACGAAGGCGTTGAGGCGGTGGTCAATGCCTGTCGCTTGCCCTTGCCACTTCGTTGTCCAGAACAGGTAGTTGACGCCGACTTCCACATTGCCGCTGAGCCGCCAACGGTGGTGCAAATACCAAGCGAAGTTTTTCGTCCGATCACCTGCAGGCACATGGGCGTCTTTCGGGTCATCAATCGTGTAGCCGAAGGCAAGGCGTTGCTTGGGCGAATACTGCCAACCCAATTCCAGCCAGCCACCTTTGCTTCGGATTTCGCTGCCAGCGGGGTTAACACCTTGCCCAATCCCGCCCCGAAAGTCGCTCAAGTTGCGCCCCGTCCAAAGTTCGCCCCGCAAGTTCCATTTCGGTGACAGTTGCCATTGCCAATCCAAACCGATACTGTGGCTGGTGAAGCGGGTTTGACCAGCAACAGGGTTAGTGACGCGCTCCCAAGCGTGGTGCGCCCACAAGCCAATTTCGCCGTTGCGGAACTTCCATGCCAACCGAACTTGCACGTTGGGCAACCCGCTGTCTTCGCCGTCCCGAACGCCGTTGTTGTCCAAGTCTTTGCCGTCCACTGCACCTGTCAAGCCCAACGCCAATGCCCAACGCAACGGCTTGTCTTTGGGTTCGTAACTGAGGCGAATTTGCGCCCTGCGTTCCACATCAGCGTATCGTCATTGGGCGATGGAAAGAGGGGCGAAATCAAGTCCCAATTTTGACCGAGAAGCAGACTGTAACTGCCCCGCTGCAGTTGCAAGTAAGCGTGGCGGATGCGGGGCAATGGGCGCGATTAGGGCGTGGCTCTCTGTGCGTTTTGCCAGTCCATCTCAAACTTGCCCGTCACATCCCAACCCTTGACCAAATTGGGTGGTGCAATGAAGTTGATGCCGATGCGCGTCAAGCGGGGATGGACTGTCAGTTGCTGATTGCCCGTCC
>Ga0079998_113841_pt2 | contig 60543 bp, 64 predicted proteins | sample PerSpoBPS_BMetaG_FD_69201 | JGI IMG/M metagenome (GOLD analysis project Ga0079998, IMG submission 69201) | Thermal spring microbial communities from Yellowstone National Park, Wyoming, USA - Perpetual Spouter B (PS_B) MetaG (SPADES assembly)... | ecosystem: Environmental > Aquatic > Thermal...
GACCTAAGGAGGTTTGTCAGAGGCTTGGCATCAGCTATTCTACTCTATCTAGATGGGTTAGAGAAGGAAGGATCAGAGCTATTAGAACTGCCGGTGGCAAATATAGAGTTCCTGAGAGTGAGGTTAAAAGAATTGCTGAAGGTCTGCCTATTAGCAAAGAGGTTAGAGCAATCGTATATGCTCGTGTAAGCTCAACCGATCAAAAGAGCGATTTGGAGAGACAGATAGAGTATTTGACGCAGTACTGCTCTTCTAAGGGTTACAAAGTTGTTGATGTGTTGAGCGATGTAGCGAGTGGGTTGAAGACTGATAGAAGAGGTTTGCTAAAGCTCTTTAACTATGTTATCAATAGACAGGCGGACGTAGTTGTAGTAACGTATAGAGATAGATTAACGAGGTTTGGCTTCGAGTATTTAGAACACTTCTTTAAGCAATATGGCGTTAGAATCGAGATTGCCTTTGGAGAGGAGCCCAAAGACTCTTATCAAGAGCTTGTAGAAGACTTGATAGAGATCGTGACGTCTTTCGCTGGAAAGCTCTACGGGTTGAGAAGCCATAAGAAGAAGAGGCTTGCTGAGGGATTTAAGAAGTTGCTAGAAGAGGTTGAGAAGAGTGAGTGAGCTTATTAGAACAGTTGTTGTGCCAAGTGTTAGGCTTACTGAGAAGAAATTTGAAGTATTTAGAGAGCTTGAAGATCTCTATAGGCAGGTTCTCATAGAGCTTGTGGATTATGGCTTTAGAAGCAATATCGACTCGTTCACTAGGTTGAAGAAAGATAAGTATCATGAATTGCGTGGAAAACTCCCTCAACTACCAAGCCATTATATTCATACTGCATGTCAAGACGCTTCTGCAAGAATTAAAAGCTTTAACAAGCTCAAGAAGAAGGGTTTGGCGAAGTCTGAGAAGCCTGTGGTTAATAGAGTTAGCATCTGGCTAGATGATCATCTATGGAAACGTATAGGATATACTACAATTCTCATCTACACTCACAAAGGCTGGGTGTCAGTAGAGCTTTCTCCACACAAGCTGTACTGGAGATATATCAACAGTGGATGGATATTGAGGACACAGCCGAAGATAAAGCTTGACCATAGGCATAAGAGGCTACTAGTATACTTCGTGTTTGTTAAATCTGTCATATCTATTGATGTTAATGAGAATAACGTGACTGTTAAACTTCTCAATAAGGTGTATATTCTTGAGACAGAGATTAAGAGGATCACCCTTGGGTATGCTAGATATAGAGAGGCTGTGCAGAGTGTTAAAGGCAATGGATACGCTAGTAGAGCTATTCATGGTAGGGAGCGTAAGAGAAAGAGAGATATTAGATTGAAAATTGCAAACATTATCGCTAATACGGTTAACTTGTTTAAGTCTTTCTTTCTATTTCTTTTAAGGATTCTTCCAGGATATCTAGGCCTTTGTGGAGTAGTTCTTCCTCGATTGTTAAGGGTGGGTGGAGTCTTATGACGTTTAGGAAGAGCCCGGCGCGTAGGAGTAGCAATCCTTTTTCCCTAGCTTTTTTGATTATCTCCATAGTCTCCTCGGTTGCTGGTTCCTTTGTCTTTCGATCCTTTACTAGCTCTATTGCTTGCATAACCCCCAGGCCCCTGACATCCCCTATAAACTCGTATCTATTATGCATATCCTCCAGCCTCTTTCTTATCACTCTACCTAGTCTCTCGGCTCTCTCAACTAGTCTATCTCTCTGGATGATCTCTATTACCTTGAGCGCTACAGCGCTAGAGACAGGGTTTCCACCGTAGGTTCCTCCGAAGCTCCCTGGATTCGTTTTCTCCATAACCTCCCTCCTACCTATTATAGCTGAGAGGGGCAGTCCATTAGCTATCGCCTTAGCAGTTACCAATATATCGGGATCTACATCGAAGTGCTCTACAGCCCACATCCTCCCAGTCCTACCCCAACCCGTTTGGACCTCATCATCTATCAATAGTATCCCGTGCCCATCCAGGAATTTCTTGAGCTCCTCAACATAGTCGGTTGGAGGCACTACAAAGCCTCCCTCACCCTGAACCATCTCCATGATGAACGCAGCTATTCTATCGGGGGGAACTCTTGTGTGTATAAACCAGCTTCTTATATAGTCTAGACATGCCAAGCCACAGTATGGGTACTCCTGTTTGAAGGGGCATCTATAGCAATATGGATATGGTATAAACTCCACCCCGGGCATCATAGGCTCTAACCTAAATTTATAGGGGCTATACTTCCCCGTGGCTGTAAGTGCATATCCATATGTCCCCCTACCATGGAATGAGTTCTCATAGGAGACTATCACATATCTATCAGTAGCCTGCCTAGCGATCTTAATGGCATTCTCAATAGCTTCAGAACCGCTGTTCTGTAGGAGAACCTGCTTCTCTGAAGACCCAGGGGCTATCTTGGCTAGCTTCTCAGCAAGCTCCACATAAGACCTATAATTAGCCACCATGAAGCTGATATGCCATAGCTTCCTCAACTGATCCTCAGCAGCTCTGATCAGCTCCGGATTTGCGTGGCCAAGAGCTGTGACGCCTATGCCAGAGGTAAAATCAATATATCTATTGCCATGGATATCATAGAGAACAGCATTCTCACCCCTCTCAATAGTTATTGGATGTAGAAGAGGCACCCCCCTCATAACATATTTACTGCGAAGATCTAGATAAGGATCCGACGACATAAAATAATACCCAATATAATATCCCTTGAACAGCTAAAATCCACGGCAAGGAAGGTGTTGAAACAAATATTATAATACACAACACAGACATTAAACTCCAATCATCATAAATGATTCCCCTCTAAAGCTGGAGAGATCATCGTGACATTGCTGTAAACATCTATATGGCGTAAAGCTAGATCTTAATGTTTAGCATATAGGATTAACAAAAGATAGCAATATAGTTGCAGCCAAGCACTATCTAAATTTTAGAATACCTCTCCCTCGAAATCCGCGTTATCTAGATCTGTGATATCTGCTGAGACCATAGCCTCGTTAAGAGCTAAGAAGCTGAAGATCTCTAGGGTTAGTAGAAACGGCAGTATCGATGCATATGCTGAGAGTATTTCATCAGCTTCCTCCTCCATACCAGCCCTTCTAAGCTTTTCAGCTCTCTCAAGATCCCTCTTAGCTATATCCCTCCACTCATCAAGCCTAACCCATGCCTTCGATGTGGGCTCATAGACCTCTCTCTTAAAGATAAGCCCTCTAACCCTCTTCTCAACCAACCCTTCGGCCTTGAGCCAGCTCAAAATCTTGAGAACCTCCTCGATAGAGAGCCCCGTTGTGCTCGAGATCTCCTCAGGAGATCTAGCACCCCTAGCAATAGCCTCTAACACAGCATACCTCTCAGGCGTATACATAATAAACCCCAAACTATTATAATTAGCCTTTGCTTATAAACCCCCACCTGACCTCTTCCAACCCTAAAGATCGGGGCTTTCAATTGTAAAAGTCGCTCCTCTTAAAGTTGCTTCTATAAAATCCTAACCCATACCATAGATCAAGAGAGATGTGTTTAGAGTTGAAGGGGTTATATACAGGCTTGTAGATCTTTATTTATTAATTTTCATAGTTACAGATTCTCATTGGTGTAACTATGAGAATGATTGTTCGTAGCTGGTTAGCTGCTGCAGCTGTGATAATAGTTGTTGTAGTTGCTATAGGTGTTGTTGGTTTATATCTATATTCTGCTTGGAGGGAGCGTGATAGGGCTTTAGATAGGCTTGTAATAGTTGTTAACCCTTTGCCCCGTGATAGGGTTGCTGCTGAGGCTAGGGAGCTGGAGTCTTTCTTAGAATCTAGGCTTGGGATTGATGTTGAGATATATTTCCCGACGAGCACTTCTGCGATCATTGAGTCTCTTAGGTTTGGCCATGCACAGCTAGCCCTTGGCATCGGATCTCTTCCAGCTGCTCTCGCCCTCTATGTTGCTGATGTTGATATGCTGTTGGCTGAAGTGAGGGAGGTTATAATAAACGATACGATTGTCCATACACCTTACTACTATTCCTACTGGATAGTCCTTAAGGATAGCAAGTATAGGGGGTTAGAGGATCTGAGGGGGAGGAGAGCTTGCTTCCCGAGCGAGCTATCAACATCAGGCTATATCTTCCCAATGCATAGGCTTGTGGAGCTGGGATATCTAAAAGCTCCAGTAGATCCTAAGAGCTTCTTCGGCGAAGTGATCTTTGCAGGAGGCTATGCCCAGTGTTGGGAGGCCCTGAAGAACGGGCATGTCGATGTAACCATTATGGCTGGTGATGTGCCGGCGAGCCTGTATTGGGAGGCGATGAATAACAGCAGGGTTCTAGAGATGCAGGGACCTGTGCCGTCCCACGTTGTGCTGATAACAAAAGGGCTTCCGAGTGATTTGAAGCAGAGGATCAAAACTGCTCTTCTAGAGCTAAATAACAAACCGGATCTCATGAGGAAATTTGTATCAGCTATCTTCGTTAGATTCGATGAGAGAAGCCCTGAGGAGCACTTAAAAAACCTGTTAAACGCCCTAGAAGCAACAGGTTTAAAGGATAGGTATCTCAGGCTATACACCAACACCTCTAGATAGCGGGGCGGTGGATTGCTAGCACTAACCCAGAATCTGGTTGTCGAGCTTAGAGGGGTTGCGTTTAGCTATGGAGATAAAAGGGTTTTAAATGGTGTGGATCTCGAGATTTCCTATGGAGAGGCAATAGCTATTATGGGAAGAAGTGGTGCTGGGAAGACAACCCTCCTAAAGATCATTGCAGGTCTTCTCAAACCAGAGAAAGGTGTTATTAGGATCCTAGGATGTGATCCCTCAAACAAGTGCTTCGATAGCGTGAGGGGTAAGATAGCCTATATACCACAGACGCTTGGACTGGTAGAAGGTGGATCAGCAATCTACAATGTCCTACTAGCTAGGGCATATGAAAAGCCCCTAAGATTTATAACAGGGATCTGGGGTAAGGAATATATCTCCAAAGCACTAGAGGCTCTAGAGGCTGTTGGGCTGCTGGAGAAGGCTAGGGTTAGGGTTGAGAGACTAAGCGGGGGTGAGAGGCAGAGGGTTGCAATAGCAAGGGCTATTTTCCAGGGAGCACCAGTTATTCTAGCTGATGAGCCAGTCTCTAACTTAGATCTCGAGACTGCTAGGGATGTGGTGGAGCTTTTAACAGGGTTGAGGAAGAGGGGGGCTACTATAGTGGCCGTTATGCATGATAGGGATCTAGCCCAAAGACATTTCGATATGGTATATATCTTGAAGGGCGGTGTTCTCAGGGTGCTATCATGAGAATCATAGTTGCTTTTCTCATACCAACTGCTATACTAGCATATATCCTCGGCCTGATAGATCCTGGGCTCTGGGCTAAAGCAGGTCTAAATATATCTAGATTCATACCTCTCCTAGGGGTTAGAAACGATCTCTGGGGAGACGCTCTCACAGCTGTCTATGAAACTCTGATCATATCTGTCTTCGGCGTCTCCTCCGGAGTCCTCATAGCATATCTTCTCGCCCCACTAGCAAGCCCTCTCCTAGCTCCTCGCACCATAGCCATCGCTGGAAGGATACTCGCCAACTCAGCCAGAACTGTGCCAGCAATACTCTGGGCAATATTATTCGTAATACTTGTAGGGCCAGGAGCAAAAGCAGGTGCACTAGCCCTTGCAATATATACCTCGACATATCTAGCCAAGTTCTTCTACGAGGCCCTCGAGTCTGTGGATAGAGAGCTACTCGATTCTCTAAAGGCCATGGGTCTCAAAGGATACACACTAGCCTTCGCACTATACACACATATCAGGAGACAGATTATAAGCAGCGTACTCTTCATGCTTGAATATAACGTCAGAACAGCATCCATACTAGGATTCGTGGGCGCCGGCGGGGTTGGATATTATATACTACAATACCTAAGCATCCTAGACTACCAAGCAGTCCTGACATTCTTCATAGCCGCCATAGCCATCGTAGCAGCAATAGACACAACAAGCTATACCCTAAGAACCCGAATATAGCTCCAACTATTTATAAACTACTAGTTACAGCTGAAAGCCTATTATAAATTTACCTGACTCTGCCTATCCTGGGCATTAGTTTCCTATATATAGCGTCGCCTAAGAGGTTAAGACCTGCAACGGTTATGGAGAGGAAGATCCCTGGGAATATCGAGATCCGCCATGCTGATGAAATATATGGCTGTCCCTTATATCCCTTTATTATGATTCTTCCCCAGCTGGGTAGATAGATTGTTGCAAGACCAACCTACTCCCTGTCTTAAAAGGCGAGGTTTCGGTTGCAAGGGTTCAAGGGGTGAGATGTTAGGATCTTTATGCCTTTTCATGTATCAGTATATTTTTAGTTACACCTCTATTTAATCTATATTTCCTTGTTTCTTCTTCAACGAGACGAATATCTATCAGAATATATATACCTTTTAGTAACTATACTTGGTGAAGATGTGTTTTGAAAAAGAGTTTAGCCATAGCCGTTGGTGTTGTGATCATTGTAGTGGTTGTGATATCTCTATATCTCGTATATTCGGGACTGCTAGGTGGTCAGCAGATGTATGGGTTTCCGCTTGTCCCTCGATGGTTATTGATTGTCATTGATATTCATTTGCTTTGGATTGCTTTGCTTCTTGATCCACAGGGATGTTATAGCATCCCTGTGGTCATCGAGGGACTTCCACCTCCCCCATAGAGATCTTGGGATCTCTATGGGTTCATGGGTGGCGGTTGAGCCCAGCGGCACTGGGCTCCCATCTACCCTTGGATCTCCGAAGCCCTTCTGGGCAGAGCCCTCATACAGGGCTTCGGTCTCGGGTACTCCAATGGTCATCGCATCCTGAAGTCTCTCCACACCAAGATCTAGCAGGGATATCACCTCATCATCAAAACAACTATGGATTGGATACTTATAAGCTTAAGCTGGAGAACAAACCAATGAACATGAGCACTACAAATAATAATGAAAGCCAAAACAGCCTTCCATCCCCAAACATAATACCTCACCAAATGCTAAAATATATCAACATCGCCCCTCTAGTAGAGTACAGATCTATAAGATCAGCTGTCTTAAGCTACAACGATACAAAGCCTGGGCTGTATCTTTTTTATATTAATATGAATGTTTTTATGTTCATTTGTTATCTTAGCTTAAGCTTATAATCATCTAATCCCTAGCCATTTTGATGATAGGATAATAATCTGTGCTATATCTTGGTGTGCAGAGACCTCGGGATGCTATGATGCTCAGAGCACCCGAGGCCGAAGCCCTGTATGAGGGCTATGCCCAGAAGGGCTTCGGAGATCCAGGGGTAGATGGGAGCCTCTTTCCGCTGGGCTCAACAGCCACCAGTGAACCCACAGGGGTATCCAAAACCCTGTGGATCAAGAAGCAAGACAACACAAACAAAAGAAAATCAATGACCATCGAGGGACAAGCGGAGTAGGTCAGAAGCTAAGTAGCTTTTTCTAGCATAGATCCTGGTCTTATCAGTTGCCGCTATATTTTTCCGATATCTTTAGAAGTTGTTTTCTTTTGTAGTTTTTCAAGGTCCTGATGTATTACATTTCAAATATATAGGTTTTCTATAGATTACTTATTAGCTTTCTATGTCTTTTGGTTTGGTGCTTGTTATGAGTGCTGATGTTAGGGTTTTCTATAGGGAGGTTAGAGAGTCTCTTAGATCTATTGAGAACGAAATTGTTAATCATCCTTTTGTTAGAGACTCTATAGAGGGTAGGCTTGGTGTTGACGCGATTAAGAGGTTTGCTGTTAATCAGTGGTATATAGTTAACCATGATCTGAGGTCCCTGGCTATCATGCTTTCAAGGGCCAGCGATATGGATGAGCTCTTGTATTTCAGGGATGCCATTGATGTTGATTATAAGGCTTTGCAGGGGCTTGCAGATCTTCTCAAAGAGCTCGGTGTAGAGCTTAGAAGACCCTCTGAGATGGATGTAAGCCCATATGCTGTTGCATATACACATTATATATCTTGGCTAGCTAGCTATGCAAGTATAGGGGTTATAGCATTTGCATTCGCAGTGAACTTCCCAGCATGGGGTGAGGCGTCAACAAAGCTCGGCGACGCCCTGAAAAATAGATATGGCTATAGAAGCCTGGGCTTTTTCCAGGTCTTCAGACCACCATATGAGCCCTTCATAGAGAGATCTCTAGCGATAGCCTCGAAATACTATCCAAGGGATAGAGAGGCTATGAGGCAAGCAGCAATAAAAATCCAGCGATATGAGAAGATGTTCTGGGACAGCATATATAAAGAATAGTCGATACTATCCCGTTTCTCAGCAGATGGTGATTCTCCACCATCTTCTTCTCAACGGTCTCCCCGAGCCCCCTCACCGCAGAAGCTCACCACCAGTCGCCTGATGACTCATCACCCTACGGCTCTCGGAAACTCGGGGTAACCAATAAGTATATATCTCTGAGGTTTATAAGCATCAGCATACCTCATAGCGTTAAGAGGTCTCAGAAACCAATGAACATAAGTACTACAAATGATTATGAAGACCGAAACAGCCCCATATCATGATCAAAAATCCCTTCTACAGACCTTGAGACCATGGCATTCTAGGTAAATAATATTTTCCTTAGCTAAGATCTTACGGGGCTTATATGGTGGGGGGTAAGGTTCTTATAAGGTTTGGGAAGTGGTCTCTCAGTAGGAGGGTCGATAGAAGTGGCGGTAAGAGTAAGACTAAGGGTGAGGGGTAGAAACGATAAATATGTGGAACTGGTCGTACTTGCTAGTGGAGGTGCTGAAGTTGAAGAAGGACTTGTAGAACCCTTGATAACAGATATGACAACAGGGCAAGCCTCGTCCTTTAGGGCGGGGTACGCTTGTATTTTTAAGCTTTCTAGGTAGATATCTATGGCATGATGAGGTTATTTCTTTGAGGGTTTGGGGGTTAATGTCTCGGCTGGGCACCCTGTTAGCGTGCCCCGATGTCCCTAGGGGGAGACCCCGAACCATACCCCCAACCCGATGATCGTAGAGATAAAGCCATTAATCCCCCACCAGAGGGCTAACACCCGAGACCCCAGCATAAATAAGATGATCTACTATAGAATTGAAAGGGGAGGGGTCATAATAGATGCTCTAGGGATAGAGGTTATAAGCTTTGCAAGGGGCTCTGGAGACATGCAAGGGATCCCCCTGAAATGATTAGAAGGAGCGCTCGATAGGGCGTCTACCTCTATGCTTCATTTTAAGCGTTTTATTGTTTAAGCTGCTAGGATTCCGCTCTTAACGACTTTAAGATGCTTAGTATATTTTAGTAAATGAGCTATGGAACCATATCTACACAATATAGCTCTAATATCAACTATAATGTGGCTTTAACCGCTAAGAGGTTAATGAAGATCCTCTCGATAGCCATTTCAATCATTATAGGAAAATTATGTAATTATGTTATAGAGTATATATCGGTACTTAAGCGGCTGCCCAGCTTGCTGGCACTGGTCTCCCTTAGGAGCCCACCCACATTTCGTGGAGCCATAGGAGACTTCATGGGCGAGCATCACTTGGCCCGCCTCACAGTGGATCACACTCCTGTCTCTGACGGTTATCACACTGTTATCAAGGTGAAGGCTTATATCTCTTATATCTATGGTAGCTGAAGAGTTTATAAACCCATTGTTGGTTTAACAGTCCCTGCTTATCTCTTGCTATTCTCGAGTCATCTTTATATAATTTTAATTAATTAAATAGATTTAACCTAGCTTTCCTGGGATCTGATATCTATCGAGGATCTCTCTGATCTCATTAACCTCTAGAGCATATATCTCGTGGTTTGTGCTTCTCAACCTCCTCTCCACATATATGTAGAATTCTTTTCTGTTCCTGCTAACGCCTATTAATATATATATAGGTATATAGCTGGAGATCCTCACATCTTCTCCTTTAACGCATATCGAGGACAGGATCTCTGAGAGTATCCCTCTCGTTATCGGGTTTACAAGTGCCTCTTCCAATGTGTGGGGTCTTCTGATCCTCATCTGTATTGCTGCCTTTCTAAGGCTTCTTATATCGATCTCCTCTTCCTTTTCAACTTTCTCCCTTACACCTCTATAGATCTTTAGGATCGATTCTAGGATCTGTGTGGGGCCTGCCCCCCTAGCAACTACTATTGGTGCCTCAACAGGCGGTGAGGGCTCTAACCTATATCTATCTCTATACCTCCTCATGGTGAGGATCAGGGGCAGTGGGTCTTTTGACTCCGAAGCGATCACTAGATCTACTAGAAACATGTTCTCAGGGCAGCTATCGAAGCTTATGATCGAGAATGGCCACCATGCTAGCAAGAGCTTTCTCTGATCCGCAGCATCTATTTTCACACCTGGTTTTAGAAACATGGCGAGCCATTATATTGGTTTCTTGGGAGATATATAGAGGCTATTCCTCCATATAGCTTATCTCCCTATATATTCTATCCCTATCCCTATCATCTATTGGTTCTCCTGAGAATTCCACTATGACCCTCTTTATCCTTGGGTCTATAGTCATTATCTCTCTAACGATTCTCTCTCTAAGCCCGTCTAGATCCTTCACGCTCTTCCTAGGATCTACTCCTAGCGTGGCTACTATGTATATATGATCTGGTGTTATGGCATAGCTCTTGAGATCATCGATATCCACAACCTCGCTGAACCTCGAGAGTGTGTTTAGAACCCTTAGCATAACATCCTTCGGAGCAGATCTCCCAACCAGCACCTCTATATTCTTATATATGACATATGCGGAGGCGGCAAGAATTATAGAGGCTATTGCCATTGAGCCGAGGGCATCTATATATGGATATGTTGCTGAGAGGATAAGCGAGGAGAGTGCTGTGAGGTTCCCGCTGAGGGAGAATAGATCCTCGATTATGAGGGCCATGACTATTGGCCTTAATTTGGACATTCGATTCCTCCACATATGCTTCGCCCTATATACAGCTGTGAGTATAGCTATATCTATAGCTACTGCTACGCCTATTAGAGAGCTCCCACCGAGGATCTCACCATATACTCTTGTATCTCCTTGTAACGCTTCATAGGCTTGGATGAATATGTTGTTAGCTATAGCTCCAACCAATATGGAGATAGATATTATGCTAGCTATATAGGGGAATCTTGCGAAGCCAAACGGATACTTTGGGGTGGGTTTTCTATTTACTAGAAGGGCTCCCATATATAGGACGAGGCTGTTGATCGAATCGCTGAGTGAGTGGAGCGTCTCAGCATACACAGCTAGAGATCCTGTGAGTATAAATGCTACCAGCTTTAACCCGGCCTGGATCGAGTTGAGAGCTACGGAGAATAGAAAGATCAGAGGGCTTTTCCTAGAGCCAACCATATATCGTTTACACCGCTTTAGCCAACATTATTATAGTTTATGAGGGCTAATAAACATGTGATCCTCTATCTAAAGAACCTCCCAATAATCTCTGGGATATCCATGTATATATATCTGGTCGAGGCGAGCTTGGGTAGGTAGAAAGCAGCCTTGGCCGAGGGCGTTGCTATACATCTATACCCAAGGCTTCCCAGAGGCGATATAACGCCGCAAATGCCTGCAAACACCTTGACACCCCTCGATATGAGGAGCTCTATAACCCCTTTTCTAGAGAGCTCCTCATATACATGGTGGGAGGTGAAGATCCAGACGGGTTTATATGCTCTAACGCCCTTTTCAGCGATCATCAAGGCTAGATCCTCTATCAGCTCTGCAGAAGCGTGTGGACAGCCTATGAGGACGGCATCCACATCTTCGCATGAGGATTCCTCCACAGCCCTTGAAAGATCTTTATTGTCTATTGTGATTCTCTCAACACCCCTAAGAACCTCCTTATTGATCTTCTCAGCCTCTGGTGAAATGCCGTCTATTAACACGAGCCCCATCCCACCGCTTGAGCCTGCAGCTGCTAGGAATCCCTTGACCTCCTCGTGTCTCGAGAATCTTATGCCCTCCACATATGGTATCCTCTTACCAGCTATCTCACCCACAACCAGGCCTAGGGCTCCGAAGCCTGAGAGGCTTCTAATGTTAGTCAGTACCTTTATAGCTATCTGGGGCCTTCTATTCTCGTCGATAAGAAGCCCTGCCCTATAGGTCTTCCCCAGTATGGCTTCGAAGAGGGCTAGGAGGCCTCCCTCTCTATTGCTTCTAGCACCGTAGATGCTGTTGGCTATAAGCACTGCATTGCTCTCAGCCCATGCGAGGATCTCTCTCGGTTTTGGCTCTCTATAGTAGTAGGGGGTGCATGTGAAGGCCCTAGCACCCATTGCCCTGAATATCTCTAAAACCTCCCTCTGCCCCCTGATAAAGCCCTCGCCATAGCTGAAGTAGTGGGAGCTATCATCATCCACAGAGCCTGGGTTCGCGGTTGTATATATGGAGAACCTAGCACCCCCCGAATATAGATCTCTTAGGAGGGATAGACCTGCCTCACCTATATTGGCGTAGCCAACGCCGGATATGTGGGCATGGGATATGGGGATAAGCCTGTCGGCCCCTAAAGCCTCGCCGACCTTGACAACCACCTTAATAGCCTTCTCAAGAACCCAGCCAGCCTCGCCGGAGTAGATCTTCTCCTCCTCTTTTGTGAGATACAATGCCAGCCCTAATTAGACTACACCCAACGGCTATTATATCAAAACCGATCAGTCGCCGCGGCGATAGCCTTCAGGCTAACCTAGTAGACCAGAGATCGAAATCCGCTTGTCCCTCGATGGACATTGATTGTCATTGATTTTCTTTTGTTTTGTGTTGCTGTGTTTTTTGATCCATAGGGATGCTATAGCATCCCTATGGCCATCGAGGGACTTCCACCTTCCCCATAGAGATCTTGGGATCTCTATGGGCTCACTGGTGGCTGTTGAGCCCAGCGGCATGGGGCTCCCATCTAGGGTTGAAACACTGAAGCCCTTCTGGGCAGAGCCCTCATATAGGGCTTCGGTCTCGGGTGCTCCAAAGGTCATCGCTTCCCGAGGTCTCTGCACACCAAGATATAGCAGGGATATCACTTCATCATCAAAACAACTATGGATTGGATATTTATAAGCTTAAGTATAGACAACAAATGAATATAAAAGCATTCCTACTACCATGAAAAAGGATGGTGGTTCATCGCCTTTGATATTTACTGATTTCATGGCTCTCAGCATATCTCATAGCGTTAAGAGGTCTCAGAAACCAATGAACATGAGCACTACAAATAATAATGAAAGCTGAAACAGCCCTCAAAGGCGTGAAGTATATTTGCTAGTGTGTCGCATAAATAATGACGGCGTTGGTGATCCAATGATCGGTTTCTATGGGCTGCTAAAAATGATCCACCTAACATGTTTCGCAGCATGGTCAGCCCTCACCCTCGGGGGGTATTTGGTGCTTAGATCATCGCCAAGCTGCGAGGCAATAAAATCATATAGCAGACTCGTATATCTAGAGGTTGCTTCAGCCCTCGGGCTATATGCATCAGGCATCTCCATGGCATCCATAATTGGGTGGCCCAGGTGGGCTTATATATCGTCGATTATAGTAATGCCTCTAGGGATTATAGAGGCTTTACACCTCCGAGAAGCTCGACGCTCTGTGGATAGGTGCGAGGTTTCACATCTATTCACGTTGATTAGATTTCTAACACCTATTTTCACAGCATATTATATATTAATGCTATATATAATGGTTTTCAAACCAATATAGAGGATTATCTCCTATAGATGAGATCAATGGGCATTATTGTAGATAAGAAGAACATAATTATGGCAATCCACCTCACGATAGGTTCCGATACACACACAATAGTACGATTAATGATAAGCATATCAGAGGATGGCTAGGTAGTGTCGGCAATCATGCTGGGAGTGCTAACACAAAGAACGCGAAACTACAGATAGCACCCCGAGAACACCCTCTAAGCAGAGACCACCTAAGGAAATATAGCACACTACTGTTATTGGTTGGAAGATGAGGAACCCAATAAAGACCACTTTCCTGCAGAGCTCTCTTGCGTTCGTCAGGTGGGACAACAAGATCGTGATAATAGAGGACGTGCCAGAGATCAGGATCCCACATCCACACGTGCAGTATCTATACACTAGGAGGTCGCCGGATCCTTCTCAGAATATAACCCTAGAGGATCTCGTCGTAGGCGCCTTAAGATCTAGAGCTCAGTACATAGTGATCGGGGAGGTCAGGAGCAAGGAGATGGCAGCGCTCGTCCAAGCTGCAGCAACTGGACATGGAAGTGCCACGACTTTCCACGCTAGCGATCCCGATAAGTTCTTCCTCAGGATCAAGAGCCCCCCTATAAGTGTGGAGCCAGCCTTCATGCTTGTGATCTCATCCCTCTAGTATCTAGCCCCAGTTCTAGTGCCAGGCACGGCTAAGACTAAGAAGAAGGTTTTCAGGGTGTGGGAGATAACATCGAAGATGAGGGACACGGACTATGGGAAGATGCCAGGGGCTGAGACGATCTTCAGGTTTGATCAGGAGAAGTTTGATTTTGAGCCAAACGACCCCGTAGAGGTTGTGAGGAGGAGTGAGAAGCTTAGGGAGATTGGCAGGGATGCATATGGAGAGAAACATGCTGAGAGGTGCATGGCATGGGAGCTGAAGCAGAAGGCAGATACAATATCCTTTATGCTGAGCTACCAAGATACATTCTCGGACTTCGCATCAATCACAAAGGGTGTGATGATAAGATCCATAGAGCTTAAAAGGGAAAGGAGAAAGTGCATAGAAGGAGAGGTATCGATCTAGCTCTTTTTAAATGAATAGATGAGTAGTGTAGCTGTTAGCATTAATAGAGATGTATATGGTAGTTGAGATATTAATACCATCAAGATCCAGGGCATCGTCTCATATACCTCCGTCCCCGCATATATGATCCTTCCCGCCGTTGTTTCGTGGCTATAGCTTGATGACACCACCGCTAACACCCTCTCAACTATCTGTGATAGTGCTGCTAGTATTCCTATGGATATCACTAGGATCCCTGCAGATCCCTGTAGCATGGCTAGCATATGTATGCTGAAACCCCTCCTCCTCATATACTTTGCTATGGAGAGTGCTGAGGTTATGAGGGCTACGGATGATGAGATATATATTGGTGCTGTGTAGATCCTCAAGCTATCGAGCATAGGAGATCTAAGCCTCTCCCCAAACGCTTCCAGGTAGTATCCTGTAAAGCCTATATAGCCGCTCACATCTCCCCTGAGTATGTAGATGGGGGTTGAGAGGTATATGATGATAAGCACAGAGGATAATATAAGAGATGCTGTAGATGCTATAGCCATTATCATAGCTAGCCTAGCTAACAGGCTTACTATCCCTGATCACCTCCCTCTGTATGTTCAGAACCCTGCCCATGTGGATATACTCGACCCTTATGAATGCGTATCTATACCCCCTCAGATCTATCTCCACAGCCTCCCCAGGCTCAAGGCACCTGGATATCCTCGACTCCCTCCAAGGCTCTCCAGCCCGTTCAGCCACCATAGCTGTTATGTTTGTATCAACACATCCTGGGTTTGGATTGTAGATCATAACCACACCATCCCTAGCACTTATGTTCAGCATCTCGAAGCTGTGGAAAGCCGTATAATTCCACGAGTAGAGCTTGGCACCCCATTCCAGGGACGCTACTATCCTGAGATCTATTCTGCTGATCCCAAGCCTATTCATATCCCTCCAAACATCACGGGGGATCTCGATCAAGAGCCTATCGCCGAGAAGCTGTGGACTACATGCATTCGAGGAGTTGCCATAGTAGTATATACAAGAGTCTATAGAGACTATGCTTGTGTTTTTGAACAAAAACTCTGCGATCAATGATGAGTTAGAGATCCAAGCACCCCTAGCCTCGACACTAGGTATCGAGAGACCCTCGATAATTGTGGGGCTGGGTGGGACTAGGAATATGTATATGCTGGATCCTAAAGAATATATAAGGATCATGTAGATCGGGGTCATAGCCCACGAGGATCCACTAAACAACCTCCTATAGTTGGTAACAACATAGAGGGCAGGAGGTAATAAGATCAAGGGGATCCAAATATATCTAGGCACTACAAGGATGAGCACACCCCTCACAGATGAGAGCGGCACAGGCTGGTCTGGGATGGGGTTAGCATCTCCCTTGGTAACCAGGAAACCCTTCTCAAAGCTGACGTTGAACACTCTGTGGACAACACAGTACATCGGGGATGAGCACCAGATCACAACATCTCCTATGGAGTAGTTGATACGCATAAACACAGCAAGATCCATTGGCTGGATGGAAGGAGCCATAGAGCCAGAGACAACAAGGGAGAAAAAGATAGGGAGCCCGAGAAACCTGCCCGCAGATAGGATTACAAGCACAGCCATCGAGGCATATAGCAGGATAGAGGAGAGAGAAGCCATAGCAGACACCAAAAATCAGCTTAAAATAATATCCACAGGATAGCTAACCACAACCCCGTCCTGCCCAGGTCTTGTTGAGTAGTTCAGCCATATCTGTATAGATGCAGATGCACCTGATGAATAGACAGCCACCAATCTTATATAGCTTGTCTGGGATGCTGGGAGAACGATCTCAGATGTGGATGTTGATCCAGCAATGATATCCAAAGCCGTGGAGCATCCAGATGGGTTGCATAGATATAGCCGAAGAACAGAGAAACCAGAATAAGATGGAGGAGCTCTGAGGGAGAGCAATCCATAGTAACCCTTGAAATCGAGATTAACAACATTAAGAACACGGTTATCAAATGATCCGCCCGTGCCCTGAAGCTGGTAAACCCTACCAGTAACAATAACCTCAGATCTAGAAGCCCTGAGATTGCCAAGATTATCGTAAACCTCAACCCTACCAGATCTGAGGATAGTGCTGTGCTGACCATCCCGAGGGTAGAAGACTGTGAAAGATATCCTCGTGCCAGCCGATGTAGCTGATCCAAGCAAGGTAGTGCCATTATAGAGCCTAACAACCCAGCCGCTGGGAACATTATCAACATACACAGCCCTAGGATCATTATAAGCTACCACAAGCTCATCAACCCAACCCTGGGCTCTGCGGGCAACAACACCCACCGTGTTGAAAGAGATGGGAGAGCCATCACTATAGCTTATAGAACCTATAAGCGCACCAGTATCAGTTCTATATAGATAAGCGGTTAGAGTATTAGGTGTCCAGTAAGCTACCAGGAAATACCATGTGTTGGTCGAAAGCCCTAGACCAACCGTGTTAGCCACGAGATTGCATGTCCCACCAACACATCTCAGTATATTCAATAGCCTGTTGTTCCCAATGGCTGCGATGTAGTAGTCTCCTGTTGTTCTATCGTATAGGGTTATACCAACATATCTGCCAGCTCCTAGGTTGTTTGACCTCACGTAGGCACCTACATAGAATGTTAATGTGTTAGAGACTATTGGTGAGCTGTAGTAGGCTACTTGGTAAGCTGGTCCAGCGCTGCATGTTATTGATCCACCTACCCATCCAGTTGTTGATCCAACCCAGCATGCTGATCCAGTCCAGTCTGTTGGGACACCGCTATCAAATGTAGTGTAATAGACAATGTCCTGCGATATTTCTAAGCTATATGAATATGGAAGCGATACTGTTATGTTTGCTGATGCCCACTCAGACCCTATAGATACTGATACACCTGGGGTCGAGGGGTCTTGGAGGACTATCGGGGGTGGGACGGGCTGTAGAGAGACTACTAAGCGGTAGTATGTGAATACAGAGGAGAAGACAGGGGTTAGGAATATGGATGAGAGGATGAGCAGAAGGAGAGAGGATATGAAAAAAGGTTTTTTCACCTTATACCATTTCATCCCACTACCTCCTAGGGCTTCAGAGCTATTACGGTGGTACTGTCGGCGGTGTCTCGCTACTGGGGCTGTAGATCAGTTGTAGGCTGGCTGATGTCGCTGAAACGGATGCGCCCTCTGGAATGAATATGTAGAGGTCTATCCTCCACACCGCACCAGCAGGTATAGTTGCTGATGCCGATGTGTCTCCAGTAGCTAGGAGGTTCACGTTAGCCACGAGAGACCCACCACTCGGTGCGTCATAGATGAGGAGCCTTGCCTGAGACCCTGCTGGGAGGCTTGCAGCTGTATTGACCCTTACCGTTATGTAGTAAGCCTTGCCATCTGTGTTCTGTATGAGGCTCACATTTCTGTAGTAGTTGTGCTGCTTAGTTGGGTGCAGAGTTAGGGTTAGGCTAGCACCATCAGAACCTATAGTAACACCTATAGTGTTGCTAGTGTATGGGCTGCCACCACCTCCGAGGTCACTCTGATTAGCATTGCTACCAGCTAGGAACTTAATTGGAGGGCTCACAGGCGATAGATTAACAGTTAATGGGTAATAGACGAAGACGCTGGCAAAGGCGTATGATAGGATTATGGCTATTGCTAGGGCTACTGATAGGGCTAGGGCTGGTTTCTTCAATCTAGTACCCATGAAGTTATTAAAAAAAAACTTATAAATGTTACGCCTTCTCAGATGTTCTTGTCTTTGTTTTTATTTTCTCTAGTTAATGGCTTGTTTTGGGATTATGAATTATTATCCTGGTATCCCGTCCTTTGTGCTTGTTGTTATTGTTTTTAGGGGCCGGTCTTGGGGTGGTTGTTTTGCTCTATTCTTTTGTTATTGTTTTTATGTTTTGGATCATTTTTAGTCCTGATCCTGTTAGTATAGCTATTGCTCTCTCTGTATCTATCCCCATCTCTCGTGCCTTCTTGATCCTAGCAACACCTCTAGGGAATGCCCAAGATGCGGGTATGTTGTGGAGACCCAAGAGGGGCATAACTTCGAATGCCCTAGATGTGGATTAAAGATGAATAGGCATAGGGTTGCATCTATAAACATTAGGAGGAGACACCTAGAAGGCAAGAGGAGATAGAAGAGAAAACCTAGGGTGTGGGGTTTCCCCACAGCGATGAACCTGAGGAATCGATTAAGGCGGAACTGTGGGCTGGAGTCGTCCAAGGCGGTGGATGCAAAACGCGGCGAAGCAGTGAAAGCTTTGCCTGACGCGGTGAAGCCAAGGAAAGAGTGCTTAGCAAATAAAGACTGATGAAACCCGAACTTCTCTCTCAATTCTATAGCCTTTTTATCCACTGATTTATCTACCGGGGTTTAGGTTTCATTGGGCTTAGTTTTGCCAAGCCCTCTTCCCATGGCTTTATCGCCCTCAGGATCCCCTTTCACCGGGATCCATATCACAGGGCTCCACCCGCTTTGGGTGACCCCTACCCACAGTTCCGCCTTAATCGATTCCTCAGGTTCATCGCTGTGGGGAAACCCCACACCCTAGGTTTTCTTTTACCTCTCGGTATCTGTGTAAGTCCCGCTCGGGTCTCCACCCTCACCGCATTGTAGATCTCTACAGAAGAACCCGGCGACAAACCTTATAAACCAAATATGAAACTCAGAATAGCACCAGGAGGCGAGGAGAGTGTTAAGGTGAGGTTCTTCGATCAAATATAGATAGAGGCGTACATGTAACAGTTGAATCGGATTTCGAGATTGCAAAACATTCTCTGAAGCTAATTGGCGAGAGCATCAGGACGATTCCTTTTAAAAGCTGTCTCTGCAGATATTATGTTGATTGCTGAAGCTCTTGATCGTAAAGAGAAGTTTTTAGTGTAGCTTGGCACTAAAGTAGTGGTGGGGACAGACTATGGGAAGGGTTTTTATAGGCCTGATAAGGGATCATAGGACTAGGGTTGGAAGGATAAAAGGTTTTAAGAGGGATATATGTGGCCGTAAGAGTGAGGGTGAGAATAGCTAGGAATGGAAAAGAGATTGTTGCGAGTGCCCTAGCAAACAGCGGGTATGAATCCGAAACCCCGCAGGTGCTACTACCTATAGAGGCTGCTGAAATACTTAGCCTATGGCCTCCAGAGAAGAATCTCGAAGAGACAGTCTTTGACACAGCAGGTGGCCCACTAAGAGTTTGGGTGGCCTCGAGGGTTGTTAAAGTTAAGGTAGTTGTGGAAGATATAGACATGTCTTTTGTTGAAGCTGACGCCGTTATATCGCCTATAGCAGATGAAATTCTGCTGAGCGATAAAATGATAAGCGAGCTAAATATAGCTTTAGAAGATCCCGGAAGAGGGTACTGGAGATTCACGTGGGAAGGGAAAGAGGTTAAGAGAAGAAGCGAACCGCCTAGATACTGGAAATAGTGCAGCGATCATCAAATCCAACGTTATAGCCTTGAGAAGTGAGAGACCCCTACTAGCATTTAGATTTGCAACCAAAAGCCTTATCCTTCAGAGCGGGGAGGAGGTCAGAACTGGTTGTGGGAGCAGCCGAGTCTCTATTCCTGGGATGCTAAGGGTTATCGCTGGGCACACATGCTAGAAGATGCTAACGAGGCTTTAGAAAGGCCTGAAGGGCAAGGGTGTCTCTAATTTCACATAGATCTTAGTTTTGACAATATAGATCTTCGATCGTTTTGCGGAGAAAGATATTTAAGCTCTTCATCATATACTGGGCTGCGGTGGGCGGAGAAATGGTTCAGCAGCCCCAGAACGTGGTTCTAGTGGGTAAGAAACCAGCTATAAACTACGTCCTAGCCACCCTAACACTGTTCAACCAGGGTATGGACAAGGTGGTTATAAAGGCTAGGGGAAGGGCTATAAGCAAGGCTGTAGACACAGTAGAGATCCTTAGGAGCAGGTTCCTAAAGGACAAGCTATCTGTTACGAGCATTAACATCGGCAGCCAAGAAGTTTCTAGAGAGGGTGGCAGGACCTCGAGAGTATCTACGATAGAAATAACAGTTGCTAGAAAGGACTAAAACCCTTTTTTATCCACAATATCTTCCACAGCTATAGATACTCTATAGCTACTCTTTAAAGCCTGATCAGGATATTATTACTAGGTGTTTAGAATGCCGAGCAGAGCCTTGATCATAGGGATAGTAGCTGTGGTAGTGATCGCAGCATCTATAGGCGTCTGGCTACTATCCGGGGGAGCTCCCCAGATGCAGCAGAAGAGAGAAGTGAAGCTGGTTGTGATCACAAGGCTTGCTCCTGAGGAGGGGAATGCTCTTAGGGAGAGGTTTCTTAAAAGCGAGCTAGCATCTAGAGCCGGGATTGTCGATGTTGAGTTTAGGAAGGAGGATGTTGGTAAGTGGAGATCCTTCGTTGAGAGCGGGGCCGTGGATATATTCTTCGTGGGGGGCTATGCTGTCTATTCCTCTCTATGTAGAGATGGATATCTAGAGCCTATAACCAATAGCGAGATAATATCGAGGGCGAGCTCTATAGGTGCTCAAATGTTTAGAGATGAGAGGGGCAACATATGCTTCCTCTCAGCCTCTAGAACGATCTTCAGCTTCACTGTTAACAACGACTATCTATCTAGATACTCGCTTCCAAAGCCAAGATCGTGGGAGGATCTGGCCTCTCCCAACTTCTCAGCCTCCCTACTCAAAGAAGATCCAGCTATATCGTTCCCAACACCTTCTAAGAGTACAACAGCAGCGAGAACGATACAGCTGATCCTGCAGAAATATGGTTGGGATAGGGGTTGGGAGATACTAACTATAATAGGGGCTAACTCAAAGATCGTTGAGAGCTCTGAGAGAGCTAGAGACGATGTTGCCTCAGGTGTTTCGGGAGCAGCCCCGACAGTGCTGGTATATGGCTTGAGGGCTGTGAATGCCAGTGGTGGTAAGGCCGAGTTTATAATAGCTGAGAAGGGCTTGCTACCAGATATAAGTCCTGTGGCCATAGCGAGGAATACGAAGAACAAGGCCGCAGCTGAGGCATTCATACTCTGGCTATTAAGTGATGAGGGGCAGAAGGCACTTGCAGAGCTATTCTACTACCTACCATACCAGCTGCCTAGGGGCACCGCTCTCGAGGAGATCTATAGGAGGGCTGAGGGCAACATATATCCATATGACCCGGAGGATGCTTCTAAGTGGGAGTTCTCAGCCATATACTATTTCGAGGCATCTATAGCGGATCCCGATGCTAATAGCCTTCTCAAGAGAATATGGACTAAAGCTGTATCTCTATACCAGGCTGGGAAGCTTTCTCAGAAAGACCTAGAGGATCTAGTCCACAAAATAGGATCACCCCTCGAGATAGAGTTCAACGGAACAAAATCTGTGTTTACAAAGGAATTCGCCTCCAAGATAAACAATATGCTTACAAGCCCAGCTAATGTGGATGCCTTCAAATCATCTGTTAAGAGGGCGGCTATTACAAGATATAGCTCGATACTATCGAGCCTAGGGTGAAGATGGCTGGCTGAGAAGGGGTTTAACAGGTTATCAATAGCTTTTCTCACAATATTCACAGCCCTTTTAATAGCACCCCTCATATATCTATTCACCACAAGCGCCTCTCCATACTACCTACTCGATACGGTTCTAAACCTCAAGATCCCACCCGATGGGAATCTATATACGGTATATGAGTATAGTGGCCATAAACTCATATATATAGCTGGGTATGACTTCGGTCCCCTTTTAAACTCAATCCTACTATCCCTTGCAGTCACAGCCGTCGTGATCCCCCTCTCCATGTTCACAGTCATAGCTACCCTCAGCATGAATAGGGGTAGATGGTTGATAGGATATCTAATCCCTCTAATAGCATCGATACCCATGCCCTTTCTATCTGCATACGCTGTTATCCATATATTCCACAGGGACTATGGGCTTCTCAACCAGCTCCTAGGCCTCCTGGGATCGGGGTATAGGGTTGCTGTCGACGGGATAGCTGGTGTCGCGATCTACCAGGTGATCCACTTCTACCCACTCTCCCACCTACTCCTTCTATCCTATGCGGAGAACATAGATAGATCTATGTTGGACGCCTCCTCAAACCTCGGTGGGACGATCTGGGCAACTGTCTATAGAATACTCATACCCCTTATGAGGCCTGCTATTATAGCTGTTGCATCTCTAGTCTTCATCCTCTCCCTTGAAGATCTAGTCGGTCCCATAGCCTTTAGCAGACATAACTATGCGAGAAACCTTATATCTTACCAGGCATATTTCGGCTTCATATCTGAATACGGCTACCAGGTTAGCCCCAGGATCGTCACTTATGTCTTGATAATGGTGGCTATATCAATAGCTATTCTACTGATATTCTATAGATATCTTGTTTCCTCTAGATTCGGGGTTATATCTGCTAGGATGATATATATAGATGCACCCGGTCTCTGGGGATCTGTTGTAAGGGTTCTCGCAATAGCCCTTCTAACTATATCTCTAACCCCTAATCTGCTAGTGCTTATATATTCATTCACAGAGGGGTGGTTTTCGAAGCCCCTACCGAGTTTTGCAGGTTTTGATAACTATATCTCTGTGGTTGTAACTCCATACTACTATAGAGCTGTTATAAATACACTTATATATACAGCTATATCTTCGAGTCTCATAACGGTTTTAGGGTATATGGCATCATACATATCTATGAGGTATAGAGGGGTTCAGGCTCTCATAGTCGAGATACTCTCCATAGCTCCCCTAGTGATCCCGGGGGTTGCTGTTGGAATAGCCTATTACCAGATGTTCCACAACATATTCAGAGGATCCTGGTTAGACCCTGTATATTTACCTTGGATCTATCTCCTCGCTACATACACTGTTAGGAGGATGCCATATATGGTTAGACCTGTCGAGGCTTCCCTCCAGAGGATCCCGAGGTCATATGAGGAGGCTTCGGAGAACCTGGGCTCCAGCCCATTTAGAAACATGTGGGGGATAGGTTTTCCGATGTCCTTCACATCGATCAGGGCCGGGCATGCCATATCATCTATCCAGGTTGCCACCGAGGTGAGCACAAGCCTCATACTGATTGGAAGTATAAGCGTGTCAGCCTCACATCCATCACCTATAACCCCTCTGATAGCCGGGCTCATAGTATATGATCCCCAGCTGATCCACAGGGCATCGGCTATCCTTGTGCTAACCCTGGCAGGGGTTTTAATCATATCTATGGCGGTTAGCATGGCGATCTCGAAGATCCTTAGGATCCCTGGGAGGTAGCGTGGTGGAGCGTTAATCCTATATAGTTTCTATACCCATATAACATGGTAGGGATAGGTTGCCTAGATACAAGACAGTCGAGCAGATCCTCAAGATCGTTGGTAACCCTGAGCAGGTTAGGAACATAGGTATTATAGCCCATGTAGACCATGGAAAGACAACCCTCACAGACACACTTTTAGCTGCTGCAGGGATAATCTCTGAGAAGCTAGCGGGAGAAATACTGGCTATGGACTATCTAACTGTTGAGCAGCAGAGGGGCATAACTGTTAAGGCCGCGAATATAAGCCTATACTTCGAATTCGAGGGCAAGCCATATGTGATCAACCTCATCGACACCCCTGGACATGTGGACTTCAGCGGCAAAGTATCTAGAAGCCTGAGAGTGCTCGATGGAGCAATAGTTGTTGTTGACGCCGTCGAAGGGGTTATGACCCAGACCGAGACTGTGTTGAGGCAGGCTCTGGAGGAGAGGGTGAGACCCCTTCTATTTATAAACAAGATAGATAGGCTAATCAGAGAGCTTAGGATGACTCCTCAGGAGATACAGAATAGATTCGTCCAGATCATCAGGGAGGTCAACAACCTAATAGAGACATATGCAGAGCCAGAGTTCAGGCAGGCTTGGAAGCTGGACCCTGTTAAGGGGCATGTGGCATTCGGAGCTGCGAGGGATAAGATAGGCCTTACAATCCCATATAGCCAGAGGAAGGGGGTGAAGATACCTGATCTCATAGCTGCCTATGAGAGCGGTAAGAGGGAGAATGTTGAGGCTCTCCAGAAGAAGATACCTATCCACGAGGCTATATTAGAGATGGTTATAAAGCATGTGCCAAACCCGAGGGAGGCGCAGAAATATAGAATACCAAAGATCTGGAAGGGCTCCCTAGACTCGGAGATCGGTAGGGCAATGCTCGAGGCAGACCCCAACGGCCCAACAGTGTTTCTTATAAACGATATGAGGCACGACCCCCATGCAGGGTTCGTAGCAACTGGCAGGATACTCTCGGGTGTGCTGGATGAGGGGAGGGAGCTATATCTGGTCAACTCCAAGATCTCTCAGAGAGCCCTCCAGGTGGGCATATATATGGGGCCTTTCAGGGAGCAGGTGGGGAGGCTACCGGCTGGCAATATAGCTGCTGTGCTTGGCCTGGACAGAGCTAGGTCTGGAGAGACTGTTGTAGATCCTAGATTCAGGGATATGATGGTTCCATTCGAGAAGATCTCATATATATCGGAGCCCGTGGTGACCATAGCTCTCGAGCCTAAGAACCCTGCAGAGCTCACCAAAATGATAGATGCTCTGAAGAAGCTCACAATAGAGGATCCCAACCTAGTCCTCCGCATCAACGAGGAGACAGGCGAATACCTCTTATCAGGGATGGGCCATGTCCATCTAGAAGTTGCCCTAACCCTCCTCAAAGAGAACTATGGCGTTGAGGTAAACACATCACAGCCCCTGATAGTGTATAGGGAGAGTATAAGGGGTAAGAGCCAGGTTTTAGAGGGGAAGTCTCCTAATAAGCATAACAAGCTCTATATAAGCGTTGAGCCATTGAACGAGGAGACGATAGCCCTTATAGCTTCTGGTGATGTGACAGAGGATCAGGATCCGCGTGAGAGGGCAAAGATCTTAAGGGACAAGGCGTCGTGGGACTATGACGAAGCTAGGAGGATATGGGCTATAGACGAGAACATAAATGTATTTGTTGACATGACAAGCGGTGTCCAGCATCTAAGAGAGGTTAGGGACACGATTATACAGGGCTTTAGGCTGGCCATGAGGGAGGGGCCGCTTGCCAGAGAGCCTGTTAGGGGTGTGAAGGTGATTCTCCACGATGCCGTGATCCACGAGGACCCTGCACACAGAGGCCCTGCACAGCTCTACCCAGCGACTAGGAATCCTATATATGCTGGGATGCTCATGTCAAAGCCAACACTTCTAGAGCCTATACAGAAGCTAGACATAAAGATCCCATCGGACTATATAGGTGACGTGACAGGTGTCATAAGTAAGAAGAGAGGCAGGATAATAGATGTTTTAGAGCTATACGGCAACTGGGTTAGAATAATATCAGAGATACCTATAGCAGAGGGCATGGACCTCGCAGCACTTCTGAGGAGCGTTACCTCTGGCAGAGCACTCTGGGGAACAGAGTTCAGTAGGTGGGCGCCTGTGCCTGATAATATGCTGCCAGATCTCATTCGCAGGATAAGAGAGAGGAAAGGGCTGAAGCCAGAGCCGCCAAAGCCTGAGGAGTTCCTCGGACCATAAGCAATTATAAACATGTTTCACCAGTGGATCTCTATCTAGAAGCTGTGTTACTATAGCTGGCCCTCGTTTTTACGATAAGCCAGGGCTTAATATTCTCTTATACATTATCTCTATGGCTGTCCATGGTCAGAGGGCCATAGTATGACCTGTATAGCGTCTAGGAACCTTTGGAAGATATTTGGGAACAGAGTTGAAGCTTTGAAAGGGGTCTCTATAGATGTGCCATGCGGGAAGATCACAGCTCTTGTAGGGAGCAACGGGGCTGGCAAGACTACCTTCATAAGAATAGCTGCTGGGGTTCTGAGACCTACAAAAGGCTATATAGAGGTTCTCGGAATCGATGCCACAGAAGGGGCTGAGAATGTTAGGAACAGGGTTGCCCTCATGCCCCAAGGAAGTCTTCCCCCCGGCTTCTCAACTCCTCTTCAGTTCATATCAACATATCTAGCCTATAGAGGGCTACCAAGATCCGAGGCTCTGAGGAGGGCTAGGGAGATACTGTCTGAGCTGGGGCTGGAAAGGTATATCAATACCAAGTGTAACGAGCTATCTATGGGAACCCAGCAGAGGGTTGTAGCTGCAGCCGCGATCGCGTCGGAGGCCGAGCTGATCTTTCTAGACGAACCCACGTCGGGGTTGGATCCAATAGCTAGGAGAGGCTTCTGGAGTAACCTGCTGAAGATAAGGGGCAAGGGATCTACGATAGTTATGACGAGCCATAATCCAGATGAGGTAGAGGCTATAGCAGACTATGTCGTTGCCATGGTCTCTGGAAGAGTTGTTGCCCAGGGACCTCTGAGAAGGGTTGTGGAGGAGATAGGCTTCTCGAGGGTTCTCGAGGTATATGGGGATGGGGCAGAGATAGAGGGAGACAGGGTGGTGAGGATAGGGGGTATAACCGTTAGCTATTATAGGGAGGAATCTGATGTGGAGATAGCCTTAAGATCTATATTGAGGGCTGGTGTAAGGGCTAGGGTGAGATCTGTTGGCGTGGCTGATATATTGATACTCAATGGGGGAGATCTATATGGGGTTTATGAGGAGCCTTAGATCTATGATCTATCTAGCAGTATTCAACGGATATATACCCATGAGGAACAACCCACTCTGGGTTATATCCTCATTCCTATCCCCCTTCTCCTTCTTCTTCCTAGTCCTCGTTATAGGTAGGCAGGAGGCTATAAGCTACGCCTTGATAGGGGGCATTGTGCTGTCGATGGCCTCCTCCACATTTGGTCTTCTCGGTGATATAATATGGTATAGATCTAGTCTTAAGCTTCAAGAGATGTTCCTCGCAACACCAACACCCTACTGGTCATATATACTCGGGCTGGCACTATCAGCATATATTTGGGGTAGCCCCTCGATAGCCGGTTTCCTCCTGCTTCTATATATCTATGGGCTTGTGAGAGACCTGCTCGGGCTGGTCTACTTATTGCTTCTCACAGCATCCCTGTGGATCACTGTTTCCTTCATGGTATTCCTTATATCAACCTATATTAGAACTGAGAGGCTTGTATGGCCTCTAGCAAGCATATTGGGCCTTGGACTCTCGGTGTTCCCACCTGTTTACTATCCAATAACGCTTCTCCCCGAATGGGTGAGATGGATAGCGATCCTCCCTCCCACCGCGTCTGCTAGTCTCCTCCTCCAAGTATATTCAGGCGTCCTGCACATCGATCATATATATGTCTATGTATCCGTAGCGAATCTCGCAGCACAGATGATCATATCCCTCGCTGCATTCTCCATGAGGATAAGATCAACATCCAGGTAGATCGGAGTTTCTCTTGAGAATAGCAAGAGAGGCACTCACGCCATGGCCAAAGACATCTCCTATATAAAGGATCTCTCCAGAGGCTCTCCACCTCCTGATAACTGTTAGAGTGAGCAGCTTGCCAGCCCCATGCGGTGATGGAGAGCCGCTATAGGATTGGTTAGCCGGGAGTAGGATCCCGACTACGCCTCCTCTACCAACGATTCCCAGGGATAGATCTAGAAATACTGCTGAGAGATCCCCTTTCCAAGCATATTTAGAGAGCCCTGGGATGCGATCTCTGCAACCCTTAACAATGTTATCCCTAACATATCTCCTAACATGCTCTCCCCAGGGGCTCCTAGGAAGCTCGTTCAGCTCCAGCCATGGGGGGTTTGTAGCAATTATATCTGTTCCCGGCAACCCCTTACCTAGATCCCAAGCTTTTCTTTGATCTTCTATGGGGGGTGAGGTAATAGACCTCTCAGCGCTATAGAGAGTATCCATGTATCCTGTGAGAGTACCAATAAAATCTGTATGGAAGATCCTGGGCGCCTCCTTGGGATCTATGCCAGATAGTATCTTAAAGGCAATGAGAATCCTGGCCCTCGAAATTATAACTGCTATTGGGTTTACATCGATCCCCCATATGCTTCGAAAGGCCTTTAGAGGATCTTCTCCCATAAAAGTCTTAACTCTTAAAGCCTGTACTAGGAAAACCCCAGATCCGCATGCAGGGTCAGCGAAGATCCTGTTAATCAGACCCCCGCTATAGATGCTTGCCCTCTCAACAGCTACTCTGGCAACCCATGGGGGCGTATAGTATTCACCTACATAATATCTATTGCCTCTTCCAACAAGCCTGCTATATATCCTGTCAAAGATATTTCCGAAGGCTATGTCAGCAGCGCTGATCATCTTAGCTTCTCGGGCAATGTCCCTACAGATCCTTATGAAGAGGTCATCGCCTCTCCTGCCAGATCTCCACCATAGTAGGGGATATGCTAAAATCCCATACCTCTCAAGCCCATGACCATAGCATATGCTATCTATATCCTTATCCCCCGCCACATACATACCCACAAATACGTTTACCAATATCTGCAGGGCTGTATGTATAGAGAGAAGCTCTAGCAACCCCTCCCTAGATGATCTAGGATATAGATGTTGTAAAAGCTCTACATATTCATCAACCCTCTCTATATTTTTATCCATGACCTCAATAATCATGCCTAGATATCTATTTATAACACCATAGACTCTATCAACCTTATCAGAACATCTCTCCTCGTGCAAAGGGCTCCATATAGATAGATCTAGAAGTACTAATTAAGCATCTCACGACCCCCTCAGCTCAAGAGTGAGGCTTCCGGCTATAAATAGCGAATCCTTAGATATTGCTGCTAGCATTTCCATCTAGGCGATCGCGATTCGCCTTCTATGTCACATATTTCTCTGACAATCCTCCTAAAAGGGTTTCCTAGCGTAGTATTGCCTGTAGGAGTTACAACAACTGAAAGTCTCTTCCCTAAGGCTGGGAAAAGGTTAGATGATATGCTATACACCCATATTAGCAATATAGCATCTCACTCTATCATAGTTCCATAGATAACATCAACACCTAGCCCCCTTGCTCTTTCATAGGCTTCTTGTCAACATTAACAGCTACTATGATGAGTCTCTTGACGTTTCCTCGCTCGACATCCTCTCATAGTCAATCTGCACTAGCCAGCCAACCCTTTATATTGTTGTGCTAAACATATATTTAATACTCTTATTTAATACTGCAGCATTCAATATTTTAACACGGATCCTCCTAGCTCTTTCTCAGCGTTTATGCTAGCTCTGTAGCATGTGTAGCGAAGGTTTTATCTCTGGTAGGGCTAGGCCTAGATAGGCTAGATCTAGGATGCGGATCGATCTTTTCATAGAGATCGGTGTTTTAGCATTCGTATTCAGAGGATCCAAGGGATCTAGGGGCTCTTCCGCCCCCGCCCGATATAGCTAGGATCGCTAGTGTTAATATGTCATCGATAATGCCAGCTGATATGGGATCTCTATGATGCCCGGGGCCTGTAATCTAAGCTGGACAACATCGGCTAAGCCGAAGATCAATACAGCTGGGAGGAGTTTGACAGAGCTCCAGCTAGATAGAATTACAAGGGCCACAGCTAGATAGCCCCGCCCAGCCCTTATATTCTCTAAAGAGGAGCCGTAGTAACAGATGCTTAGGAGACTTCCCACAGCTCCAGAGGCCGCGCCTTCCAGGGTTAGGAGGATAAACCTGATCATAGCTACATCCACACCTAGCCTGCAGGCCCTGCCGGGATCCTCACCTGAAGCCTTGATCATAGCCCCTGCCACGCTTCTACCCAGCAAAAGCCAAGAGACTATTGGAAGGGCTGGTGAGATAGGTGTTAAGGGGTTCTGGAATATAGTTTCACCTGCTATTGGGATGCTCTTTAGAGTTGGGAATGCTATATCGCTTAGTGTTGACTCTATCTTGGGGGGAGGACTGTAGCCTGTTATAAGCCTATATAGATATGATGTGAGCCCTATTGAGGTCATGCTTATTGATACTCCAACGACGATCTGATCTAGCTTCATATATACCGTCATGATGGTAAATATAATAGAAACCAGCGACCCCAGAGCTATAGCGGATAGAAGCCCTGAAAGGGAGTTAGATGTGTGTAGCGTTACATTATATGCTGTGAAAGCACCTATCAACATAGCCCCTCTACACCTAGGTTGATCACACCGCTTCTCTGCACCAAAAGCTCTAGCGATGCATCTAGAAGCAATGGTGTTGAGATCGCTAACACGCTTCCTATAAAGCCAGATACAGAGGATAGATCCATATTCATCGCCTCCCCATCCTAGTCATTGGTAGAGATGCTATGGGGAGAACACCTTGGATAACATATGAAACTCCCGAAGGGATTGAGAGATTCATCTGAGCCGCCCCGATCCCGTTGACCACTCCGCCTAGATAGATCGAGAGGGGCAGGATCAGCCCGGGCTCGAGGGACGCTATTACAGCGACTGGAATAGCTAGATAGCCATATCCCTGGGAGATAGATGGTAGAGCCCTATGGTGGATCCCGAGAACCTCTGAAGAAACCGCGACCTCACCTAGAAAGCCGCTGAGAAACATGGTAACCATTATAACCCTTCCTGTATCCACACCGAAGTATCTAGCCTTCTCAATATCATCTCCAACAACCCTCAGCTTGATCCCAAGGGTGCTCCTGGCAATCAATATATATGTTGCTGGGACTATAACGACTGGCGATATAAGTACAAAGGCGTTTACCCTCGTGCCCGGGATTAAAGGCTCAACCCATAGATCCTTGCCGAGGATAACTGTCTCTGGGAAGAGGGAGGTGGGGCTTCTTAGAGGTCCCTGCAAGAGGTAGCTGACTAGGTAGAGGGCTAGATAGTTCATAACCAGTGTGCTGAATACCTTATTAGCACTTCTATATACTCTGAGAACACCTGGGATCAAGGCCCACAGCCCACCACATAGACCTCCGAATACGATGGAGACTATAATCCCGAGGATTCCTAGCCCGCCCAAATGTAGTCCGATCCATGCAGATGCAACAGCTCCAAGCAGGATCTGACCCTTAGAACCTATATTCCATATCCTGGCGAGATATGCTAGTGAAAGCCCAAAGAATGTTATCAATATAGGTGTAGCCCTTAACATAGCCTCTGGGATCTGGGTTGGTAAGAAGCCTCCCAAAAATACCCAGTAGAGGGTATCAGCAACCCCAACGCCTGAGACTAGGGATAGTATTGATATTGCTAGCAGGGGTGTCGAGACTACTATTAAAACCCCTATTACAATGCTAGAGGATCTAGCTAGCATGGAGATCACAGAGTCCCTGGATGAATCCTTACCCTTTTAGAAGAGCTGGGATCCAATAGAAACCCATCTTCTAAGATCAGCCATTTATACCCTATCCTCGAGGGATCCTCCAGCTCGCTTGTAACAACTAGAACCCCTGCACCTCTAGATGCTATGCTGCGGATCAGCATTGCAATAGATTGTGAGGATACTATATCTAGATTCGCTGTTGGCTCTTCAACGACCAGAAGATCTGGATTATCCATAGCCTCCCTCCACACAATAACCCTTCTAGCGTTCCCTCCCGAGAGGCTTTTCAGAGGCTTCCAAATAGATGGTACATTGGCTTTCGAAGCCTCTATAATCCTGCGTGCCTTCGCCTCGATCTCGTCTAGATCTAGAAGTGCTATTCTCCCACCAACAATCGATCTCAGAGAGATGTTTATAGCAACCGGCATATCTAGCATAGAGACTCTGGAAACATCACTTGGTATATATCTGATCCTGGCACCGGGTTTAACATATATCTTCCCACTCTTCGGCCTTCTAAGCCCGTAGATGGTCTCGCATATCTCCTTAACCCCTCTACCATCTATAGATACTATTGCTAGGATCTCTCCGCGTCTCAGCCTGAAGCTAGCGTTTCTCAGGATCTCTATGCCCCTGTCATCAGCTATTGATGCATTATCCACATATAGGATCTCCTCACCAGAATCTATAGTTCCAAATGTGTCTAGAGAATATGTCTCTAGACCTTGGGGAGACATATGCTTTGTCAGAACATCTATAATATCCCTGACATCAAGATCTCTTCTCGTGATCGTCGCCACCCTAGCCCCTCTCCTCAAAATAGTATATCTATCTCCGATCCCAGCAACCTCTCTGATCTTGTGGCTCGTGATTACAAAGGTCTTACCCGTATTTATATGCTCTCCGAGGAGTTTCAAAAGAATCTGGGATGATGATGTGCTCATCAACGCAGTGGGCTCGTCCATAAGAACTGCTAGCCCCCCAACATTTATCGCTATAGATACCTCGAGCACCTGCTTCTCCGCCGGTGATAACATTGAAACAAAACCTTGCCGACAGGGAGATCTGAGGATCTCGCTACAACATGCCAGTCATTAACCAGCACGGGATCCTGAATCAAACTTCTACCACTTCAGATTCATGCTAAAAAGCTTATAAGTATTAGCCATATATAGCGCCATTTCTTAACATAAAAATGTTATAAACCGCTGGTCTAGGTGTTAATAGCTATCTATGAGGAGCTATGGATTGATTAGCTGGAGATACTAAGGCAATATATCCATCCATAGATTCTCTAGAAGGGTGCCTGTAATTGGATAGAGATAGCGATGATTGTAGAGTATCCGTTGGAAAGGTTGTTGTTAGAGGCTCTCTAAATAGTTGTGGAGAGCTATTGGGCGGAGACTATGGGGTTGTGTTTGAAGGCTACAGCTATGAGGATACTTTGGAGCCTTTGATCGAATATATGGGTGGGCTTCTCGATGGTTTGAGCGGTGTGGATAAGATCTACTTAGAGGGAGATGTTGTGTCGCCTGAGCTTTCTAGGGGTGGTAGATATATCTCTCTATTATTTTGCTTGAGAACATATAGAGGTTCAACCCATATCTCGCCCCTCGACATGGATGATCTTGCGTTTAGCGTTGATGATAACATAATCGAGGGCGTCTCAGCTATTCTAACGAGACCCTCTATATACCCCTTTCTAGTTGTTAGGCTCTTTAAAATGCTATTCGCTGGTGTGAAAACCCCTGATCTCCTTAGGCGTGTATATGGATCGGCTGGAACTCTTCTCAATACAACCCTGTCAAGGCTTAAGGTTCCTAAGAGAAGCTCGATAGACCCCTCGAAGCTATTCAACGGCTCTGGCTCTGGGAGATATATAGTTGTATATAGATGTCAGAGATCATATGTATCTTCCGTTATAGAGCCCGGGGATCTTGCAAAGATCTTCGGAGAATCTGCAGGCGGGTTGATCTTGGATCACCATGTTGCATCGCTCCACACCAGTGATAAAGAGGCTGCATATTACTATGCAGCAATATTTAACCTCATGGTATATTTAATCGAGAAGCACAGGCTTGGGAGACTTGCAAGAGATCAGTTTGGAAGACCTCTTCTAGCGATAAAAAGATCTGGATTAGAGTGGAGAGATCTGGAGTGGCAGAGAGAGGTAGCAAAAATCTCAAAGGAAATACATGGGAAAAGGGGGGAGCTCCTAGAAATCCTAGGCTTAAGAAGAGATCTAGAGATCTTCAAGCTGGTAGATGAATGCGAAGATAACAAGATATTAAAAACCCTAAGAGGGAAGAGGATTTCACCTATACTTGGATATATAAGCAAATACATGGAGAAGATCTCAGAGATAGTACTAGAGAACATAAGGATCGATGATTTTCTGGAGACCATCAAGAGATACACAATTGAAAACCCATATAGAATGTGAAAGAGACGATCACAAACTATAGATCCTCGCGTTATACCTCCTATGCATAAATCCCCTCAACGATCCAAAGATCCACCCGACTCCCTGACTTATACCCGGGGAGGTAAAATAAAATAGATTATAAGGCAGAATCTAGGATCTCTATAGGGCTATCTACCCACCATAGATTCTTTTAGATCTCTAGGTGTTAAGAGGTTCGATCTTATTAATAGAAGCACTAGCGTTGCTATAAGCATGGGAATCCCGACAAGTACTATAGTGGCTATCCAGCTTATTATCACAAGATCTATTACCTTTACACTCACTCGATATATAGTTATTTCGATCCTCGATAGAGATCTTCTTAACAGAGCAAGTATAACCACTATCCCTATGTCGAGTGTAACGAAGATTTCTAAGCTTGAAAGGGATTTGTTTAGGGAGAGCAGGGCTATTATAGAAAGTATAGATAAAACGATTATTAGTCTACCTGTGGAGAGAAGGTCTAGGAGATATAGCGATGATGCTGATAGAGCTATGCCTGATAATCCCAGTATTATTGTTGCTGGCGCCGCATCCATAAGAGCACTATGAAGATCATCTTCCAATTTGATTTCCACAGGAGCTATGGTTAGGGATGCCAGCACAATCAAAACCCCGGCTTTAAATAGTGTTGGCTTAAAACCATTTTCAGCGAGAGATATGCGGAAGAAATAAAATATATAGAGGGAGAGACCCGCAACCAAGATCACATTATATGCAAGGGATATCACGGGGAGGGATATAGCATGTGATAAATAGAGTGGGTTATAGCTAGATATAAAAGGCTCTAGAGGCCTAATATCGCTATAGATGAGAGCATCAAGAACTATATGTAATAGCCATCCCAAGACTCCTGCGAGGATGTAGCTGAGAGGCTTCTCAGATCCTTGGGATAGATAAAGAGATCTATAGAGGGTTTTTAGAAAACCAAAATATCTCTCGAGGAAATACATAGCTAATCCAGCAGTAGAGCCCATAAACACGCCTAGCGGGATCGTGTGAAGAGAGCCATGCACCCTGCCCCCTATAACGCCGAGCATGACCATGATAGGTTCTATATCGACAATAACAGCTGTTGTTATCAGAAAAGTAGGCAGATGGATCCATCTCCTACTAGGTAGACCAACAAATAGACCAAATGCTATGTGATATGATGTGAACGGCATATAAGATATCCCAAAAACCTATAGGAAGTTTAATTAATAAGTTTTATCCTTATCTCATAGCAATGCGGAGGCACAGACAGCCTGGGGGATATCGTGATATCAAGGTTTTCGGCAAACCTCGTCTTTTAAGGCGGGATGGGGCTTTGGATCGTTATGGTTTTTAACCTTTGTATCGTGTTATATAGGGGTTGGGGTGTCCATCTGTGGGTGAAGTGTTTAAAAGGATGACCCAAGGGGGGCGACTCTCCGATCATTACCCATGGATGGGCATCCCAACCCCTCCAAGCCCTGAGAGAGGAGATCGAGGAGAGGTTGAAGAAAAACTGTAGAACTGCTAGGCTGAGGCTGCTGCCATCTGAGAATGAGCATAGGGACTTAATGGGTATTGAATTGACATGTGCTAGGCTATGGAACGAGCTTAACTATGAGAAGAGACAGGCATTCTTCAATAGAGAGCTAACGCCTGAGAAGTACTATGAGATTGGCAGCAAGTACTATTACAAGTAAATGAGGTTCTAGGCGTTAATGCTCAAGCCGTTATACAGAAGAATGATGAGGCTTGGAGCACGTTCTTTAAGCAACTGGATCTAAGGAAACAAGGTAGGCTACCTCAGCATATCAAGAAGGTCTCCCCACCAGGTTATTGGATGGACAGGCTTACCAGGGAGAAGGAGATACATATATTCGTTAGAAGTGATAGATACTATCTAGAGCCTATAAACGAGGGTGAGGGCTACCTAGTACTGGTGGACTTCGGTTTGAGGATAAGATATGCTGGTAGGATTAGGTGGGAAGGAAAACAGGGAAGGCTTGAGATCATATATGTTAATGGCAGATGGTTCGCACTAGTGCCAAAAGAGGTTGGTGTTGAGCCACCTAAATCAAATAAGAGGGGCTATGTAAAGCCCAACTACAAGGATAAAAAGGATAGGATCGTGAACTCTAAGTCTATAAAGCAAAGAGATCCTATTGGTGATAAGCAGGCATTCATAGACATGGGTCTGAATAACCTATTCGCTGTAGTAATCTCTGATGGATCAGCACTGCTTATCAAAGGAGGAACGATCAAATCCGAATACTACTGGTGGAAGAGAGAGATAGCTACTTATCAGGCTATAATAGATCTTCTTAGGAATGCTGGGATCCCAACATGGAAAGAATATCATGAGAAGTACCTTAAGGCAATGTATAAGAGGGATGAGAGGCTAAGACACCTATACATAACAGCTATTAGATTCCTAGCTGATGAGCTACATAGAAGAGGTGTTAGAAAGCTATACATAGGATATCCAATAATGCTAACGCAGAACAATGGCAACGAGTATAACACTAACATATGGTGGTTCAGGAAGATAGTTCTTTGGATTGTGGATATATTCATGGAGTATGGTATAGACGTGGAAATAGTCCCTGAAGACAACACAAGCAGGGAGTGCTCAATATGTGGAAACAAACATAAAAACGGAAGAAAACATAGAGGATTATATATATGCAAGAAGACTGGGAAGAAGATCAATGCAGACATAAATGCTGCTCTGAACATAGCCCGCAAGCTAGGACACAGGATAAGGATAGCGAGGAAGATAGAGAGCTACCATGTAACACGTAATGGTATTAAACCATTAATCCTCCATCAGAGGGCTAACACCCGAGACCCCAGCATAAAAACCCCGCCCCTTAAGGGCGGGGAGGGTGTCATTATGTCATACTTCACTCCACCTAATCCCTGCAGAACATCTTTTTAAAATGTTCTATGCTTGAGAATTCTAGATTCCCTTGATCTACTATGCAGTTACTCTAGCTCCTCATCTTAGCTCTACACGCTATTTCCACCCGTGTACCAGGTGTAGCCTTGGTGATAGCTTGAAACCGTGTTCTCTGCATATCTTCTCCACAATCCCCACCCTTGAGAGGTATTCCTCCCTGGATTTGGACTCTGGCATCAAATACACCTTGTCCCTCGGTAGTGGAACGCTTTCTATGTACCAGAAAACCTCCTTTACGTCTCTCTCATCCACAACTACGAATTTGAATATCGCCTTCCCACTGCATGCTAGGATCCTTAGAGGGGCTATTCTATATCTTATGTTTAGTGGCATCCCCGAATTGGATAGCTTTGGGGATACGTTGAACTGATCTGTGAGCTCTATCAACTCCTTCTGAGGCTCTATCGTGCCGTTTGTCTCGACCTCTACTCTTGGTTTGAAGCCGTATCTCTTTATAAATGCTTTTAAAAGGGTTACTATGGAGTTCTGCCTCATAAGAGGCTCTCCCCCTGTTATTACAAGCATATATCCGCTGGAGAGATCCTCGACCCAGCCTTTTGACTCCCATATGTCTAGGAGATCATCTACCCTGCACATCTCTCCCTTAACCCATATATCTATCGTATCGCACCAGCTACATAGGAGGTTGCATCCCTGGAGCCTGAGAAATATTGCTGGATATCCTGCTGTTGGGCCCTCGCCCTGGTAGCTCTTGAACATCTCGGATACTGCTAGCTCCTCATCTGATGTTCTTATAAATCTATAGCCTTCTGCGATCTTAATCCTCAATATAGATTCTATCCCATTGTCTAGCGTGTTAGAGGGCTTATAACCGTGCTAGAAGAACCTATCCTCCCAGTAGCCCTTGAACTCAACCTCCCTTCCCAACCCCCTCTCCCTAGCCTTGTCATAGACTAGCTTTGCAACAGCCACGTCCCACAGGGCTATTCCGTGGGACTTGAAGATCGTTATATCTTCGTCGGAGCCCCTACCGATCTTGCCGATGACAACCTCCCAGAGCTCGTAGACCCTATCCCACGATATATGGCCGGAGCTCACAGCATTTATTATATCTCCAGACTCCTTCTGGGCCTGCTCTTTGTTATCGGTAACAACTAGATCTGCTTTCTGGAAGACCTCTGGATAGGCCTCGGATCTCGAGGGGTGGTTAGAGCCCACGAGGTTTATGTGGGATCCCTTCTCAACCCACTCAGCCCTTACAAAGGGCTCTCTAGAGTTTGTAGCTGTTGCTAGCACATCGCTCAAGCTTATAACCTCTCTATAGCTCTGGGCTACAATGGTTTTCAACCCCTTCTCAGAGAGCTTTCTAGCCATTGAATCCGCGTGATCCCTGTTGAGGGAGTATATAAGCACCCTCTCCGGATTCATAACCTTGGCTATAGCTAGAGCCTGGGTATATGCCTGCCTCCCGGAACCAATGATCCCAAGCTTAGATGCCCCCCTCCTAGCGAGATACTTAGTTGCAAGGGCACTCGCAGCCCCAGTCCTAATCCTGCTCAGAATATCGCCCTCGATCACAGCCAATAGCCTGGAATCTTCGACGCTGTATAGGAGGATCACAAAAATAGTTCTGTTAGGAGTCGATAGATAGGCCTTGACACCGCTAACACCCAGAGGCTCGATCGTGGAGGACATAACATGGAGCACAGATGATCTAGAATAAACCCTAGACCTGGAAATAACATGGGCAACACCCTCAGACTGCATCTTGGTGGCCTTCTCAATAGCCTCAATGGCATCCCCAAAATCTAGGAGTCTCAGAACATCCTCCTCAGAAATCAAAAGAACCATTAAAAGCACCAAGAGGAATTATTCCGATGCCCTTTTAAATCAAACACGGTCATCTAAACAAGTTGCTGCTAGATCCTTGCTGGGCATATTTAAAAGATTCACAGCTATAATTTGCTCTTATCGTTCCCTATTAATGGCAACAAATATGCACCATCTATGCCCCCAAATGAAGATCTGCGTAGCCCTATCTCTACATTCGATGTCCCGAATAGGGCGAGTCTCTCTACGCTTAATCTTATAGACATGTGTCTTATGGGATATATAAACAATGTATTATTTACTATGGCAGGGGTTTATAATGTCGTCTATCAGATCCTTTATTCTGAGGAGAGCGCTCCTCTACATAACCCTTTTCTCTGGCGTTATAGTAGTTACATTTATATTGATACACCTAGCCCCGGAGATCCCACATACGTTCTTGCCGGCGAAGTTAATGATGAGAGGTTCATAAGATCTGTTAGGAAGAAGTTTGACGGGTTCTATGGGGCTTCGGCTTCAAAGGCTTCTAGGCTATATATCGCTTCTCGCTGCTAGGTGGTGTAAAGCGGGGGATCGATCGAGGCGATCTGCTATACTAAGAGGTTCTCTGGATGAGGTTATCAATGTGCTTAGAGGTATTGTATCTATAAGAGGCGTAGTAGCTACTGCCAGGAATCCTATATACGCTAGCTAGTTAGAGATAATGGCGCTCCTGGCTCTATCGCTATGGCTGCTGATCTGGGATCTATGATCTCTAGTTATAGATCAGATCCTGTAGAGCTCAGCTATAGAATAGTTAAGAAATACTCAGGAACAGTTATAGAGAGGTGTGAAGTTATTGAGAGCTTCTCAGAATTAAGGAAGGACCTGGACTATGGAAGAGCGGGGATCAAATGTGGTGATACAAACTATACACTAGTATATGCTAATGGATATATGAATATATATCTAGATATATAACACTACCCACGCACCTAGATAGCTCTCTAGCTATTCTACCTATTCTACATCCAATGTCTAAATATATAGGGTTTTCGATATCTATAGATGAATATCTCTCCGCAATATCTATAATATTATTTCCGCTGTAGGATCCCACGAAAATATTGTCTCGTAAGCATTAGCCGGATTATATAGATCTCGAAGCGCATGCCGTCCCAATCCCATATGATTAGTCTCTACAAATCGATAATATGGTTAGTCGTTTTAAATAATCCTAATTTTTTGTGCCCCCTAAGCTCAGATCTCTAGTAGCTAATACCTCAAATCGTAGATTCCATGTTTAACCGGATCTTAATATCTATCTCAGCCATCGATTCGTAATATTCTTTAAGTTGGTTTAGAGCTATTTGATACGTGGAAGTGGGAATTAGGTGGTATATATAGGGACTGTAGATTTATAGAGACTCTATGATATCTTGCCTAGGGGTCGGATCTTGTTGCCTTCGGGAAGTACGGAGGGTTTTCCGGCTATGGCTTATAGATTTCTATCTAAGCTTCCTGAGATCATAGGTTTAGAGGAAGTATGCTCGGTAGTTGTCTTTGGCTCGGCTGCCAGACCTTCTGACTTTGTGCTGGGTGTTAGCGATATAGATGTTCTAGTCCTGGTGAAGAAGGCTCTGGGGAAGCGTCTACACCATTTAGACTTTATGGGAACAGAGGTTGACGTGGTGTTCTTCACACCAGAGGAGCTGGATCTCTTGATCGAGAATGGCGCTCCCCTAGACTTCATGTTTGGATACTCGGTGATCTTGCTAGATCGCGGCTGCCTAGCCACAATAAGATCGAGACCCAGGATAACAGAGTATACTAGAAAAACCCTTAGGAGATCGATATTCGTAGCTCTTGGGCTAACCATAGAGAACTACTATCTGAACATACTTAGGAAATCTGCTTCACACCTCTACCACTTGATAAGACACCTAGCCAGGTATCTCTACTCGCTCTCAAGAGATGTTGAGGACTTCCCAGTCTCGGATGAGGAGCTGCTATCACAGAGCCCAGAAGATCTGAGGAAGCTCCTCAAAAGGCTAATAGAGATGAGGAGAAAAGAGATCAATATATATGAGCTTAGAAATGCCGTTGAGGAGTCGATAGAGCTGATAACGAAAAAGCTGGGCCTAGAAAAGACAGGGATCGACGCGATAGAGAGTCTCCCGAACAAGCCGTTGACAGTGGTTGCGTGTGAGGATGATAGGTGGCTGGTATTTCATGTTGAAATATCGAGCCGCACGGATCTGAAGAGGCTAAAGCTCAGAGGATCCGAGGCTATAGAGATAGAGAATATCTTATGTGATTAGCATGATCGGAAAACAATCACCTCGGATCCAGGTTATGGACCATGGGAAGGTTGCCCAGTTATAGGAGTTCTCAGCCCCAATATACTAAATAACACCATAGAATATAGATAAGGTGGGCTCTTTGGCAGAGCAATGCGATATCCTTATTATGAACGCCCGCATCCGCGGCTATCCCCATGATAGAAGGTTCAATATAGCTGTCTCCGAGGGTAAAATAGTCTATATAGGTGATTCTAGGCCTTGCAGGGCGTCCATTGAGATAGATGCTGAAGGCAACCTCGTCACTGAGTCTCTCGCAAATCCACATATACATCTATGCAAAGTATATACAATAGATCTCGTGGGGGATGAGGTTCTCATGCGAGATCAGAGCGGCATGATGGAGGATTCATTATTAGCGATCGAAATTGCCAGCCGCGTTAAAGATATATATAAGGAGGATTGGATCTATAGAAACGCTAGAAGGGCTATAGCAGAGATGATCAGATATGGAGTTCTACATGTGAGGCATTCGCCGATACGGACAGCAAGGCTAGATCAGAGGCTATTAAGGCCCTTCTAAGGCTTAGGGAGGAGCTGAAAGGCATCGTAGATCTTCAGGTTGAAGCCTTTCCACAAGAGGGGCTTGTAAGGGATAGCGGGGCTTATGAGTATATGGCTAAGGCCCTAGAGATGGGAGCAGATGTTGTAGGAGGGATCCCATGGATAGAGTTCAAGGAGGATGTGGAGGAGCACATAGAGAGAGCCTTCACCCTAGCCAAGGAATTCAATAGAGATATAGAGATGCTTACAGATGACGCAGGAGATCCAAATCTCAGAACAACTGCTAAACTGGCTAGGGCTACTATAAGGAATCGTTGGTTTGGAAGGGTATCAGCCTATCACGCTAGGGCCCTAGCATTGTATCCAAAGTCCTATCTAAACAAGGTTATCGGGCTATCAAAGTTAGCAGGTATCTCATATGTTATAGCACCTCACACAGGTTCTCTCTATGCCCCTTACAAATCTATGCTAGCATCGGGAGTCAACGTAGCCTTAGGACAGGACGATATCGAAGACGCATACTACCCCTATGGAAGAGGCAACATGCTTGAGGTGGCTTTCCTCGCTAGCCATATAACGAGATCCATGAGGGCAAGCGATATAGAGATGCTCATGGACATGATAACCTGAAGAGCTAAGACTGCCATGAATCTAGGTGGATGCGGGCTTAAAGTGGGATGCGAAGCCCTCATAATGATCCATAGGGCTACAAGCACACGCGAAGCTATATTGAGACACGACGCACCTCTATATGTTATAAGAGATAATAAAATAGTAGGGGAGAATAAAAAGATATCTAGCTATATATAACCAGTAACCTCGATAATATACACCGCCAGAACCATAGCCTTTAGATCAGAGATGAGATCGACAAATGTAACATTCTCGCATGGAAAGCAACTGCGAAGTCTACTCCACCGCTACCCTCACACTTGCTCCCATAACTTCTTCCTATATAATCTTCCTCCGTCCATCGCTTTTTAAACATCTCCGAGACCTGATTCCTCTACTATGTACATAGCACCAAACTAATCTACAGCAGTGATTTTCTGATGTATACAATGGCACTTCATATATTGCTTGATGTTCTTTCAAGCAACCCTATATCCCTTTTCTAGGGGATCTTTCTTGAGGTGTTATAGAGACTCTTCAGCTTTTCATATCTATCCTCCTGAGCCACTTCTCGAGCCTTCTGTAAAGCGCTCTATATACATCCTCAATTGTGTTTAGATCTGATATTTTGTAGATTTTGTATAAATTATGCTTAGACAGTCTAGCATTAGGCCACTTCTGAATAAACAATATATCTAGATATTATTGTTCATATGTATTTAATCTATGAGAGATTATGTACGAATGATCCATCTAAGAAATTAAAAGAATTATTTAAGCATGAAAAATATTGGATAAATATAATTTTTAAGTTAGATCGAGCTATTTAATCGGCTATTATGACATTTTGAATCAGAGAGGGTTATAATGATGTCATATATGGCTAATAGAGAGAATATTGCAGTTTTTTGAGTTTTTTGGCACGTCTTTCTATTGCTTCTCTTATGTGCTTCTAAATAACATTAAGAATCTTAGACCAGCAGATATCGTTCTAGGTTGAGTTATAAGAGATCAATGTTACAGATATTCTAGATACAGGATTTGATCCGATAACAGGAAATATAGAGAGCAATGAAAAGGAGGATAATATCGAGAGTCTTCTTTAAGCGCTTGATTAAAAGCCTAAGATCTAGGAAGATCTGTATATAACAGCGGTATTGGAATCGATGATCGAACCTATAGCTTAAATATTCATTAAATTTATCAAGGACTCCTCGATTTACTATGAACTATTTATATTCCAAGATCGAAACTTTTATATTTAATTGCTTAGTTTATTTCCAATATTTTGCCGCTTTCTTTTTTAACAATTCCCTGTAAACTCTTGTAGTATTATATAGAACTTTCCCTGTTCTTTTATCAATTATTACACCATATCTTCTTATAGCATCTAAATAATCTATTTCACCTCTCAATAGCATCTCTTTTACTTTTTCTGGATCTTCATCTAACCATTTGTTTCTATTGCTTCTGATAAATTCCCTTAGTTTCTTAGTCTCTTCATAGTCTATTTCATATAACCCCAGTTCTTCATCTATGACACGTATTACAACACCATAATCTTTCTTAGCCCGCTCAATACTTACATAACCGTCTATGACGTCTTCAAGCACCTTTTCAGGTTCTCTCTCTAGAGGATCCCCGTATCCTCCGCCACCAGCAGACGGTCTTGTAAAGATATCCCCTGGTTCTATTTCTATGCCTGAGAAGTAACATCCCAAATAAATCATTCTCCCATCTTTCTTTATAAGTGTAACGCCTTGAGGTATTGATGGTAAACCTCCCTTAATACCCCATGAAACTATTCTCTCTCTATCGGCCATATATGACATTATAACTCTCTCTGATTCAAGAAGAATACCACCTTTTTCAACGCCACATCCTCCTCGGAACTTTCCTGGGCCTCCTGAATCTGTTATTATTTCATGTTTAGTAGTTAGCACAGGACATAATCTCTCTTGGCCTTCACATGGCTGAACAGTGAGACCCATACCAAATAATGGTGCTGACGCGTTAGCACCATCGATCCTATTTCTACCTCCATACCCTCCAACCATCCAGTCATACCACATGAAATGCCTTTCAAAGCCGGGTCTCTTATCCCATCCTCCAACTAATAAATATTCTAGATTAAATGAACACGCCATGGCTCTTTGAGGCATAATTTCTGACCATATTTCTATGACGCTATTTATGATCTTCTCATATGCTCCTGAACAAAAACCGGTTACCGGCAAGGGCCATGGAGCATTAGCTACGGTATTTGATGGGATCTTTGCCTTAACAACTCTATAGAACCCCGAATTAAGAGGTATATCAGGAAAGAATAACTTGGTTCCTGCTATTAATGCTGAATAAGAGGTCGTATATGTGGCATTTAAGAATGTTGTGACATATGGATCTGTTCCCGTTAGATCATAGAATATCTCTTTTTTATTTAAGTTCATCGTAACTTTCACTTTTATAGGTTTATCGTAATCCTTCCCCGGATCGTAATCTATATAATCTTCAGTACTCCATTCCCCTTCAGGCAATTTAGAGACTCTATTTCTCAGAAGTCTCTCTACATAATTCATAGACTCCTTAAAGGCTGCAAGAATCGTTTTTATTCCGTACTTATTTATTAGGTGTAATAAATAATCTTCACCTACCTTAGTAGCCGCTGCTTGCGCTTTCATATCCCCAATTCTTTCTTGCGGTACTCTCATATTGCTGGCTATTAAATTAGCCACATCATATCTAAACTTACCTCTTTCATATATTTTCACAGGTGGGATTCTTAGCCCCTCTGCATAGTGTTCCCTAGCCATAACATTAAAAGATCCCGGTGTAGGTCCTCCTACGTCTGCCCAATGGCCATTTGTCTGTGTTATAGCTATTAAGCGTCCTTCGTAGAATATAGGTCTCATAATCCTTACGTCGGGAAAATGAGTCCCACCTAGATAAGGATCGTTTATAGCGATCACATCTCCGGGATAAAGATCATCTTTAAAATATTCCAGTACAGCCTTGGCTGTATAATGAAGCGTACCGACATGAACAGCTATATCTTGAGACCCCTGCATTACGGTATCACCTGTTGCATCATTTAGAGCGCAGCTAAAATCCCTATTATATATAACAAATGAATAGCAAGTTCTTAATATATGTTCTGCCATCATGTCTACTAGTGTGATGAATGAGTTTTTCAGCACTTCAAACGTTATGGGATCTAGTTTAACCTTATCAACATCATATACTTCATATATATCCTCTCTTGAAACCATTATCTCACCTTCATTAATATGTTTCCATATTCATCTACTATAGCTATTGTATTAGGAGGTATTAAGATTGTTGTATCCATTTGTTCTATAATAGCTGGACCTTCTATAGATGCTCCTGCTTTCAGCTTTTCTCTATCATATATATCGAACTTCATATAAGAACCCTGATAGTAGACCTCCCTATATCCTTTCCTTGCATATTCAATGCTTCCTTCTATTTTCTCTATCTTCAGCAGCTTAATATTTTTAATAAGACCTACACCAATAACTCTTATAGCATAAAGCTCGATCCTCTGAGATCTATCGCTATAGTTGTACTCTCTTTCGTGCTCTGTATGAAATTTTTCAATAATTGTAATGATACTACTATGATCTATAGGCTTTGGCATACTAATCGTAAGACTACGCCACTGCCCTACATACCTCATATCAGCCTCCCGTTGAATAAAAATGTTATTTTCGTCAAAGCCTTCTCGATGCAATAGTTCAATCATGCGTGACTCTAAATCTATGTATTGTTGCTCTAGATCCTCTGCTATGTCCTCGTCAAGAACTCTTATATATGTTTTCATAATATCGTGTCTCACATCACTAATTAATGCACCGAGAGCCGAGACGATTCCTGGCCATCTAGGAATCAATACTTCAGGAATTCCAAGATCTTTTGCTATTAATGGGGCATGTAAAGGCCCAGAACCTCCAAAGGCTATCATAACAAACTCTCTGGGATCATACCCTCGAGCAATAGAAACAAGTCTCACGGCATTTGCCATGTTTGCAGCAGCTACATTTACTATGCCCTCCGCAGCTTCCACAACACTTATTCCAAGCTTTTTAGCTATTTTCTCAGCTATAATTTTCTCCGATAACTCTGGATATATAGTCATTCTCCCTCCTAAGAAGTTCTCTTTTGATATCCTTCTAAGCACAACATTTGCATCTGTTAGTGTCGGCTCGTTACCACCTCTTCCATAACATGCCGGCCCTGGATCTGCTCCCATACTCATTGGACCTACCCTTAGGGATCCGCTTCGTCAATCCATGCAACACTTCCTCCTCCAGCACCAATAGTTACAACATCTGGAGCTGGGAACCTTATAGGATATCCAAAGGTAATCCACCATTCTTTTTTCATCCTAACTCTACCATCATGGATCAGAGATACTAATGCTGTAGTGCCTCCTGAATCTAATGTTATAATATTTTTATAGCCCACATATTCACATATATATTTAGCACCTATTACGCCAGCAGCAGGCCCAGCCCCTGCAAGTCTTATTGCATATTTAATACTAGCTTCTGGGGTCATGGTGCCTCCACCTGAGTGAAACATTAAAAGGGAGCCTTTGAAACCCCTAGTGTAAAGTTTATTCAAAAGCTCCTCGACAAAGTTCTTAGTTATCGGCATAGATAGTGCATTAAGAACTGTTGTAGATGTTCTTTCAAACTCAAATATCTCTGGATTTACTTCGTATGAGGCCGATACAAAAGCTTCTGGATATTCTTCTTCTATAACTTTTTTCGTTAGCTCCTCGTGCAGAGGATTCATGTATGAATTGATATAAACTATAGCTATGGATCTAATACCTCTCTTTTTAATGATACTTATTATTCTTCTAAGCTCATTTAAATCAATAGGTTTAACTATTTTACCACTATAATCTATCCTCTCATTTACTTCAAATCTATTTCTCCTCTTTATAGGAGGCGGTGCAGGATCTTTATAGTGATCCCATATATCTTCTCTAGTACCTCGCCTAATCTCTAGCACATCCCTGAATCCTTTAGTAGTTATCAGCGCACCTTCAGGTAGATTTCCTGTAACAATAGCGTTTGTAACTATAGTGGTGCTTACAATAAGTAATCTTATCTTATTTATTTCTGTAGCAGATTCTATGAGTGCGTTCATGATTCCTATAGATGGATCTGCCGGTGTGGTAGGTGTCTTATAATATATAAATTCATCTTTAGCTGGATCATATATCACGATATCTGTAAATGTTCCTCCAACATCTATACCTACACGTAGATCCATCATAATTTATTCGCCCTCTTTACCCCTTTCACCCGTAGGCACTCTGACATAGTATTGCCTATATATACGCCTAAGAGCAAGTATTACACTGGGTATATTCCATAGCACATAGCCTATAATAATTATTAGAGACGCTATTATTTCGATCCAGAGCCATATAGAGATAATTGCTAGATCAGCCATAAGCATCCCTCATTTAACTCTTAAATATTCAAGCTTTTTGAAGTCAAAATTGTCTTTCCTTATCAAGCTTCCTAATACGGTAACTCCAAGACCTATTAGGAATGCTACTAGCATTGAAGGTCCCCAAAGTCCTTGAACTACGAACATGTATGTGCCTACTATAAAGCCTATTAAGCCTCCTACGAACATTGGTTCAGCACTTATCCATCCTCTCCACATACTTAGCACGAAACCACCAACCATAGGAGCCATGTATAGAGGCATATAAAGTAATAGAATTAGTGTTGAGACAGGCATAATTGTTGACGCTGCTAACACTATGGCTGATATAAGTATACCTATTCGAGTTACGCGGAGAAGATCTCTTTCTGAGGCATTCTTATTTATATATTTCTTGTAGATCTCCTGAGATATTACGGTACCCATAGCTAGTAGGGCCTGTCCTATAGTTCCTATCGCTATAGCTACGATGGCCAAGAGAAATATCACGCTAACCCATAACGGTGCATAAAGTCCCATCAATGTAGGATAAGCCTCTGTACCTACAGCTACCTTTGGCACTTTTCCAGCTATTTGAAATATATAGTAAGTGAACCCCAACGATGATGCTAGAAATGGCATGAAAAACCACCATATTCCAGCATGTAGAAATCCCCTTGAGGCGGATTTACTACTATCTGCTGATAAAGCTATTTGCCAATAATCCTGTTGCATAGGTAGTGAGAAAAGCGCCCACGCCAGCACACTTGGTAGGTATAGTATTAATGCTGATGGATTCAAGAGATTTAGGAAATTAGGATCTATCTTCTCTGCATGATTATTTATTTCATTTATAACAACACTTGGACCCCCTATTGCTAACCAGAGGACTAAAGCCGTCAGTATATGCAGAATCATAGTCATATTTGCTTTAATCCATGTTGCTATTAAAGATCCCCAGAGACCTACTGTAAATACGTATATAACGGCGAGGATTGTTACTAATATAACTCCGATCTGATACGCATATGGCAATCCAAGAGTAATGCCAACATATGTAAAGCCTGTAGCCGTTGTTTGAGCCATAGCTCCAAAGAGACTAGTGGCCAATGCGTACAGGATGACCAGCATATGGAGAGGTTTAAACCTAAATCTTAGCGTAAACCATTCTATGTATGTAGCGGCATATGGAATTAAAGCCCTTAGCCTATAAGCCCATATTCCAAATACCCATAGACCTACTGAATATAGGGGATAGATCCAAGTACCACTGATACCAAAATAATAAGCTCCTTCTGCAGATCCTATGATAGATGATCCCCATATATATAGCGCTGTCACGCTAGCAGCAATTAGGGGCATAGGTACTACATGTTTTGCTATAAGAAAATCATCTAGAGTTCTGACAAATCCTACTTTCCTTACTAGTAAGACCACACCGACAGGGAGTGCTAAAATTACAATTGAAACTAATATCGCCAATTCTAAGGGTAATGCCATTTATATCTCACCTTGCAATTTCATATAAATATTATACGTATAATAAGCTTTAAACTTAGAGACAATATACATTGTTTAATTGTAATTATCTGCCGATATAGTATTAGGTTAATCAGGAACAGAAAGCCTTTCTTTAACTAGATACTGTATCAAAAAGCTTATATAGGACTTTACATTAGTATTTTATTGATAGTGTTGCAATAGGTGAATATAACATGAGAGAGACAAGGTCTAAAGGGTATAAGGAACTATGGGCAATTACAGCTACTGCTATGATTATATCCTTTGAAGCTATATTTGCACAACTAAGATTCTCAGTAGGTCCTATTCCTTACACGATGCAAACAACCGCAGTTTTTATGGGAGGTCTTTTATTGCCGCCTAAATATGCAGCTTTGAGCCAAGGACTATATGTATTGCTTATCTCTCTAGGGCTTCCGATAGCATCTGGCCTGAGAGGAGGTCTTGGAGTGGTTTTAGGATATACTGGGGGATATTTAGCTGGCTTTATTTTGGCCTCACCCCTTTATTCACTTTTTGTAGATCGCTATCTGAAGATGAGAGGAAAATCGCTAGATAACATATCAAGGAAAGACTATGTATTTTTGACGATACTATCTCTGCCTGCTCTTGCAATTATATATTTTCTTGGTTTTATTGTATTTCTATACTATTCAATACCAGGTAGCGGTTTATTTGAGTGGTCTAAGAGAGTATTTGAATGGGTTTTTGGAGCTAAAGCCGGTGATGGTGGGGATGTTAATAGACTATTAATAATATTTACAGCATCTGTCCTAATATTTATTCCGAAAGACATAATTCTTGGCTCATTACTGGCAATTAGCATTTGTCATATAATTGCTAGATCCTTAAGATCTCTTGGAGTACTCATAAGGTGATGGAGATAATAGTTATAGATGCGTGATCTACAATGTCGATCATCATTAAAAATCTCACAATATCGATCGCTGGGAACTCTATAATCAATAAATTGGATCTCCATGTAGAGGGAAAAGAAACCCCTATAGTACTGATAACAGGGAGTGTTGGTTGTGGGAAAACTACACTGTTAAAAGTATTGACTGGCATTGCCCAGACGCTATATAAAGGAACAATATATGTAAATGGGTATATTAAATTAGACGGGTTGACTCCTCTAGAAGCCCTTGAGAAAGGTATAATCAGTTATATACCGCAAGAGCCATATGCGTTCTTTATTGGATCTAGCGTCGATGAAGAGCTTACTTTATCTGATAAGGAAATAGTGAGTCTCTATTCTTATATGATAAATGACCTAAAGGGAAAATTGATCACGAATTTGTCAGCAGGTGAGATGTATAGGCTTTTAGCTATAACTTCTATAACCCATAATACGAGGTTTGTAGTGTTTGATGAACCATCATCCTATCTAGATATAGAACTCTTAGAAGAGTTCCTACGTCTTACAAAACGACTTGCTGAGGAACTTAAATTATCGATTATCATAGCTGATCATGATCCTTTTATGTTTAATTTAGCAGATAGGATTGTGGATCTTGATAAGTTCAGAGACCCTAATATAGTTTCTAATCCAACAGATGGTACAGACATAAGCTACCTAGGTAACATGTACAAGTCATGTATCAATGAATACATTTTGAGAAAGGTGAGGGAAGCGCATTTAAGGGCTGAACGTCTAGGCTATAAGATTAATGATAGATGGATTATAAAAGACGTCTCTATCAATGCATCTGCAGGTGATATAATATGTATATTAGGGCCTAACGGATCAGGAAAAACAACAATCATGAAATTAATAGCAAAAATAATCAAGCCTTCTCAAGGTATGATTGACATAAAAGGAAGAATTTTTTATATACCGCAGATCCCTGTTAAATGGTACATCAGCTCTAGTGTATTGGAAGAGATCAAAAGATTTTCCCTTTGTAGTAGGGATATAAATTATAGTATATTTGCTAGATACTTTATGTTGGAACGGCACCTTCTAAGGAATCCATACAGCTTATCTACAGGAGAATCAAGAAGATTAGCTTTGTTACTCGCATTCTTATCGCACCCAGATATACTCCTAATAGACGAGCCCTATTTAGGTTTTGATCTAAGATCCAGACATCTAATTAAACAAGTTATAGAATATCTAAGTAAACAAGGATCAATAACAGTTCTAGCATCACATAGTAAAGCTATGAAGCAAGATTTCAATATCTGCTCAGAAATTATAGAATTTAGCAGAGAATAAGTAGCTATGCTATGAGGAATGAGTAATCATGAAGATCCAGAGATTTCTAGGATATCTTCTAGGAATCGTAGCAGAGGTTTTTGCTCCACGTGTTAGCAGGAGATACTTGAAGCCGTGGACAGCTATTACCCTGCTAATATTAATATCTATATATACGTTTCTTATAGATTATATATTACTTACGGTACTAGTTTGCATAGAAATCATAATCCTACTTATTATTGAGATAAAGAAAGCTGTAAAAGCTATTATACTTATATTTCTGACTTACTCTATGTTTATTGCTGCAGGTCTAGCACTTCAATTGTTCTTGGGAATAATAGATATAGAATTTATAGTGACAAACTTCTTAAAAATATGCTCTCTAACTTTGTCCTCAATAATTATCACTCAGTATATCAGGATAATTGACATAGTTATTTGGTTAGCTCCCAAACAATCAACTATAGCTTTAATAATTTCTATAGCAATGAGGAACTTTTATGTAATATTGCAAATGTTAAAAAATATTAATGATATATATCAAATAAATTATGCATACACAAGAGGAGGAGAGACTGGCTTATTCAGGAGTGTAAGCATGTCGGTAGACATGTTGAAAGGATCTGTCTATTATGCCCTGTATTTGAATATATATACTCAGGAGGCTCTCTTATCAAGGTACTGGAACCTTGTCACTTCCTTCAGATATAGAGAAGAAGATTCTAAAAGAGTTGCTTAGTAAAGGAGGTAGTTATGTAAGTAGTGCTTATCTTGCTAGTATAGCTGGTGTTTCAAGGATGACAGTGAGCAGGATTGTTAGGAGCCTTATAGGAAAAGGATACCCTATTTTAGTGGACAAGAAGAGAGGATATATGCTTACTATTGATAGAGACTTAGCGCTTTTACATGAAAAGGCATGGAAGATAGGTGGAAGAACTTTTAGATTTCACTACCTTGAAAAATGCTCATCAACCCAGGATATTGCTATTGGCATGGCTCAGGCTGGTGTCCAAGAATACACAGTTATCGTTGCAGAGGAACAGCTAAGGGGGAGGGGCAGACGAGGAAGAATGTGGGTTAGCCCACAGGGCGGTCTCTGGTTCTCAATTATATTGAGAAACTATGCAGTAAAGGATCTAACAATAATGAATCTAGTTATGGGGCTATCAGTCATCTATGGTATAAAGAGCTTATATGGTTTAGAGGTGGGTATGAAATGGCCTAATGATATAATGATTAGTAACAAAAAGATTGGAGGTGTTTTAATCGAGGGTAGTATTGAAGGTAACGAAGTTAAATATGTTGTGGCTGGAATAGGGATCAATGTGAACAATGATATACCAAATGAGTTAAAAGATAAAGCGTCATCCTTAAAAGAGATACTAGGGTATAGGCAACCAAGATCTCCATTGCTTAAGTCTATTCTAGAGAACTTTGTAGTATTTGAAGATATTATAAAGTCGGGTAACAAGAAGCAGATCGTCAGTATGGCTAAAAAAGTAATGTTTACATTGAACAAGAATGTTACTGTAGAAACGCCAAAAGGTTATGTGTTTGGGATGGCCTATGATTTAGATGAGAATGGTGGGTTAGTGATCATGTCTAATGATAAAAAAGATAAATATATTATATATGTAGGTGATATTATACATCTTAGTGAAGACGACATAGTCAAATAATACTTATAATCCTTGTTATCATAAATATCATGAGGGTTAACATTATGGAGACTACTTTCAAGTATATTGGTTCAAGGGTGAAGAGGAAGGAGGATCTAAGGTTTATAACTGGCAGAGGAACCTATATAGATGATCTAAAGTTTCCATCCATGTTATATATGGCTTTCTTAAGATCTAATGTGGCATATGCAAAGATCAAAAGCATAAATACTTCTAAAGCATCTAGAATCTCTGGAGTTGTGGCAATTTTCACTGGTAAGGATCTAAAAGACGATATTGCCCCTATTCAGACCTCGTGGATCGTTCCTGGTTCCGATCTTAAAGTACCCAAATATCTACCAATGGCTGTCGACAGAGTAAGATATGTGGGAGAGATCCTCGCTGCTGTCGTGGCCGAAGATCCATATACTGCTTATGATGCTATAGACGCTATTGAGGTAGATCTTGAACCGTTACCTGCTGTTACAAATGTTGAAGATGCCATTAAACCAGGAGCACCCCAGATACATGAAGAGGCTCCAGATAATATTGCATTTAGGTGGAGGCTTAGGGGAGGCGAAGACGTTGAGGAGATATTTAAGCAAGCAGATAAGATTGTATCCCAGAGAATGATAAATCAGAGGGTGGCTCCGAGCCCAATGGAAACTAGAGGTGCTGTGGCTAGTTATAATAGAGTGACGAGGGATCTAACCCTATGGGTCACATCCCAAAATCCCCATGTGCATAGACTTGTTTTATCGGGAATCCTAGGCATTCCTGAACACAAGATCAGGGTTATAGCTCCTGATATAGGGGGAGGATTCGGATCTAAGATTCATATTTACCCAGGCGAAGTAATAGTTTCCTGGGCATCGATGAAATTAGGCAGACCTATTAAGTGGATTGAAACAAGAAGAGAACACTTTATGGCAACAATCCATGCCAGGGATTATGTATACTATGTTGATGCTGCTTTCAAATATGACGGATCATTTCTAGGTTTGAAAGCACGTGTATTTTCTAATATGGGTGCATATCTAAGCACTCTTGCACCTGGTCTTCCAACCATAATATTTAGCACCTTAGTTCCCAGCGTTTACAAGATTAGAGCCCTTGATCTCGAAGTATATGGCGTGTTCACAAATACGACGCCTATAGATGCATATAGAGGAGCAGGGATGCCTGAAGCTATTTATATGGTTGAGAGGATTTTAGATATTGCAGCAAGAGAACTTAGAATAGATCCGGAAGAGATTAGAAGGAGAAACATGTTTGAAAGGGCCCCTCTAACTACTATTACTGGTCTTACATATGATAGCGGTGAATATATTAAAACTTTTGAGAAGGCACTTGAAATATCAGGTTATTACAGGCTAAGAGAGGAACAGAAAAAAGCGTTAGAGCAAGGTAGATTAGTCGGGATAGGCATTTCATGTTATGTAAGCACTGCAGGATTTGCGCCCTCAAGAGTAGCAAGGGCTACCGGCTTTGGGTTGGGCTTATGGGAAAGTGCATTAATAAGGGTACATCCAACTGGGAAGGTGACAGTATATACAGGGACACACACACGGTCAAGGAGGCGAGACAGTTATAGCTCAAATAGTGGCGGATACATTAGGCGTACCCATTGAGGATGTAGAGGTGATCCATGGGGATACATCTATAACCCCATTTGGCCTAGGTACATCAGGCGATAGAACAGTACCGGTAGGAGGTGGTGCCGCATACATTGCTAGTAAAAAGATTATCGAAAAAGCAAAGAAAATAGCCTCGTCCCTACTAGAGGCGAGAGAAGAAGATGTAGAATTTAAAGATGGACGGTTCTATGTAAAGGGAGCACCATCGAAGTATGTAGATATTAAAGATGTTGCATTAGCAGCATACACAGCAGATAAGCTACCTAAAGGCATTGAGCCAGGGCTTGAGGCAATAGTTTTCTATGATCCCGAGAACTTTACATTCCCTCATGGCGTTCACATATGCATGGTAGAAATAGATCAGGAGACTGGTATTACTAAGATACTTAAATACATAGCAATAGATGATGCAGGAAGAATCATTAATCCCATGTTAGCAGAAGGACAGATACATGGAGGAGTACTTCAGGGTATAGGACAAGCCTTATATGAGCAAGTCACATATAGTGAGGATGGCTCACTATTAACCCAAACATTCTCAGACTACATGATCCCGACAGCTCGCGAAGCTCCAACCATTGAAAGCCTGTTTATTGAGACACCATCTCCCCATAACCCTATAGGAGCTAAAGGTCTCGGTGAAACTGGGACTATAGCTGCCCCTCCAGCTGTGGTAAATGCTATTCTAGACGCTCTATCACATATTGGGATAAAACATATAGATATGCCTATAACACCAGAAAAGATCTATAATGCTATAAAAACAAAAAAACCTAGCTAAAAAGGAATAACATTTAAACAAACTTTATTGAGATGAACATCTTTTATTTACATCGCTGTTCAACTCAATTGTAGCTAACACAGTATCTATGTTGACTTCGTCCCATTCCTTAACATATATCTCTTTCACAATTCCACTTGTCTCTGAAACTACAGGTATTTCTGTCTTCATAACATTTAATACAACTATTTCTTCACCTCTACATACTTCTTTACCTGGGTTTATAGCAACTCTGGCTACAAGCCCTGGAAGAGGTGAAACGACTTTCACTATGTTTTTATCCATATGTTGTGTGTCGCTCATGAACACACCTCTGCTAATTTCTTAATTTAAACCCTATTTAAGTTTTGTGCTGGCTAGTCGTTATGATAAATGATACAATGTTTAAGTATTTGGTAATAAAGATTTATAGGACATTTAGCTAGATAATAGTGGGAAGAAAATATGACATTAAAAATAGATATAAATGTAGATACAGGCGAAGGATTTGGAAGATATAAAATAGTTGATGATGAGGAAGTAATTAAATATGCAACATCTATTAACCTAGCTACTGGATTTCACGCAGGAGATCCAGTTATAATGTGGACGACAGTTAAAATAGCAAAGAAATACAACTTAGCTGTAGGTGCACATCCAGGTCTTCAAGATCTAAGAGGTTTCGGAAGAAGAAGAATAATGGTGGATCCTGAAGAGCTAAAGGCAGATATTCTATACCAGCTAGGAGCTTTAGAAGCATTCTTAAAGGCAGAAGGTTTAAAAATGCAACATGTAAAACCCCACGGAGCACTATATGTAATGGCTGAAACTGACGATGCATATGCTGAAGCTATTGGGGAAGCCGTCAGACTATATAATCCAGAACTAATAATTATAACAGAAAAGAATACCGCATTGTGGAGAATAGCTAGATCCAAAGGTTTGAGAGTAGCTACTGAGGCATTTCCTGATCTAAATTATGATAGCCAAGGAAGAATAATCATTGAGAGGGTGAAAAAAGCATGGGATCCAGATATAGTGGCGAGGAGGGCTCTAATGGTTGTTAAGGATAAGAAAATAGATACGATTGATGGAAAACTAATAGATATGGATGTAGAGACTATCTGCATACATGGAGATGCACCAAATGCTTCTCAGATTATTAGAAGGGTAAGGGAAATATTGGCTGCAAATGGTGTTGAGCTTGTTAAGCTTAGTGAAATAGTTAAATAAATCTTATGAAGAGGTGAATTCAGATGTCAGTAGCAGCTGATAGTATAAATAACATGTGTATGGGTTCTAAGTATTGTCCTATTATAGATATTCTTCCAGAGATTAGAGGAATTAGAAAAAAAATAATATTCAGAATAGCAGGTGATGGATTTCTCCAGATTGAATATGGAGATGAACAAGTATTCGATCCTATGGATGCTTTTAGACTTTTCACAGTTATAGAACGTTTAAAAAAAGAAGATATACCTGGAGTGATATCTTATGGTCAAGGTTTTCGTACACTAACCGTTATATATGATCCGTCTGAGGTGAATATAGATCTCCTTATCAAAAGGCTAAAAGAAATAGAGGAGAGCATATCGTCACCTGAGGAAATGTACTTCTCCTCACGTATTATAAGACTTCCTATAGTATTTAAGGACTCTGCAACAACAAGAGCCATTGAATACTATAGGAAGGTGATTAGAAATGATGCTCCAAATATAATAGAAGGTCATAATTTCAAGTATGTCGCTATGTACAACGGGTTAACTGAGGACGAGTTAAAACAAAAAATCCTTCAGTCTGAGTGGCTCTTAGTACACCAATTGTTCTGGCCTGGAGGAACATATCAGTTACCCTTGGATCCTCGTAGCGCTATTGAGGCTCCCAAATATAATCCTACGAGAACCTATACACCTGAAGGTGCTGTAGGTATAGGAGGTCAGTGTCTCTACATCTACACGACAGAGTCTCCAGGAGGTTATCAGTTGTTAGGGAGAACAATCCCAACGTATCAGATATTACAAAAACATCCAGCGTTTAAAGAGAGACCCTTCTTATTACAATCCTCAGATAGGATTGTGTACTATGAGATAAGCGAGGATAAATTATTAGAAATATACAAGCTTGTTCACGAGGAGGGATCCAGTAAATATATGTATTCCATTGAACAAAGCGTCTTCAAAGTAAAAGACTGGCTTAATTTTGTCAGTAGAGCTGATGTTAGAGCCGAAGTCGAAGAATTTATAAGGAAGAAGAAAGAAGCCCAAAAATCCATCCCAGTACCATGAAAAAGGTGGTGGGTATCATGAAAGGAGAAGTCGGATATATAAGAATTATCAATGGAGGGGTACAATCTCTAATAGAAGATCTTAGATATAGATGGAAGTATTATGTATATGGATATAGCCCCTCAGGAGCAGCAGATCATTATTCGCATTCACTAGCCAACTTGTTAGTCGGGAACCCTCCAGAGGAAGCTACAATAGAAATAGCGGGAGGCCTATTTGAGGCCGAGCTGGGATTTGATGGGTTAATAGCAATTACAGGCGCTGATCTAGAGCCAACACTAAATGGACAACAGATCAACATGTGGGAGAGTATAAGGGTTAAGAAAGGAGATATATTAAAATTTGGATATTCAGCAAAGGGTAAGGGGTTCAGGGCTTATCTCGCTATAAGTGGGAGTATAGATGTACCTCTATTCTTTGGAAGCAAATCTACATGTGTATATGGAAAATATGGAGGTTATCAAGGGAGACCATTGCAAAAAGGTGATGTGATAAATGTGGGATCTATATATCCTGAAAAAATCAAGGAATATGAAAATCTAAGGGTTAAAAGTGAGTATATACCTGTTTTAGGAGGCACATACGTAGTTCGAATGATTCCAGGGCCAACAGCGGCTCCTGAATATATAACTGATAATGGATACGAAAAGATATATAATACTAATTTCAAGATAAACAGAAACTCGGATCGATCTGGCTATCGGCTAGACACACCTAAAGATATATTCCCAATGGAGTGGGCTAGGAAATCAGGGGGAGTGGCAGGACTGCATCCCTCAAACATAGTTGATATGGGATATCAGTTACCTGGCGGCTTAAATGTCTGTGGAGATCAAATCATAATATTAGGTCCTGATGGTCCATGTGGTGGGGGTTTTGTAATAGCCGGCCAGGTAATATATGCAGATGTTTGGAAGGTATTTCAAGGGATACCAGGCAGAGACTATATAAGGTTCAAATACTCCACATTAGAAGAGGCAATAAAAGCAAGAAGAGAGCTCAAAACAATTTTGAGCAGTCCTGATAAAATCCTGAAAAGATCCTAGCTTAAAACAATAAAGAGAAGAGAGGTTCATGTGATGCCCAGGATCAATAAAGTCTTAATTGCCAACAGAGGAGAGATAGCTGTGCGTATAATTAGGACGCTAAAGAAATTAGGGATAAGATCCGTGGCTATATACTCAGATGCCGACTCCGGTGCAATGCATGTAAAAATCGCTGATGAGGCTTACAATATAGGCCCTCCAAATCCCCTTAAAAGTTATTTGAACGTCGAAGCAATAATAGAGGTAGCAAAAAGATCAAACGTTGATGCTGTTCACCCAGGCTATGGATTCCTAGCCGAGAATTATAAATTTGCTAAAGCAGTTGAGGATCTCGGAATAATATGGATAGGCCCACCATCAAAAGTCATGGAGAAGCTTGAATCTAAAACTTTCTTGAGATCCGCAGCAGCAAAGGTAGGCGTACCTGTAGTCCCTGGATCTCTAAGGCCTATAACTAAAGAAGAGGTTATGGAAATAGCCAAGAAGATCGGATTTCCAGTTTTATTAAAGGCAGATAAGGGAGGCGGTGGCAAGGGGATCAGAAAGGTTAATAGCCCTGAAGAGCTGAATACATTATTTGAGACGGCAAGTAGGGAGGCTTTGATAGCATTTGGATCAGACGAGCTATATGTAGAAAAATATCTAGAAAGACCGAGACATATTGAGGTCCAAGTACTAATGGATCAGCATGGAAATATTGTAACGCTAGGAGAAAGAGAATGTTCGCTGCAAAGAAGATATCAAAAAATAATAGAGGAAGCACCCTCCCCCGTAGTTAATAAGGAGACGAGAAAGTACATCTCACAATTAGCAACACTAATAGTAAGAGAAGTAGGATGTGTAAATGCCTGCACAGTTGAGTTTTTAAGAGATATGGCAGGTAATTTCTACTTAAGTGAGATAAATAAGAGAATCCAGGTTGAACATCCAGTAACTGAGATAGTAACTGGAATAGATATAGTAGAGTGGCAAGTGAGAATAGCATCAGGCGAACAATTAAGCTTAAAGAATGTTGAAGAATTTGGAGGTCATGCAATAGAGGCAAGGGTATATGCTGAGGATCCAGATAATAACTTTATGCCCTCCCCTGGAGTCATAGTTGATCTTAGGATACCAGAGAGGAAAGAGGTCAGAGTAGATCATGCCTTAGAAATTGGAACAAGGATCCCCCCCTATTACGATCCTTTAATTGCAAAGGTGATAGCATATGGAAGAACTAGATTAGAAGCTATACATAATTTAGCGAATGCGCTTGAGGAGTTTAAAATCCAGGGCATTAAAACATCAATACCGTTCTTATTAAAGCTACTGAGATCTGAGGAATTCATAAGTGGAGAAATAGATACTCAATTAGTTGAGAGGAAATATCTTGTTCGTGAGAAAAATAGATAATGAGCAAGAGT
>Ga0079998_112728_pt1 | contig 60538 bp, 67 predicted proteins | sample PerSpoBPS_BMetaG_FD_69201 | JGI IMG/M metagenome (GOLD analysis project Ga0079998, IMG submission 69201) | Thermal spring microbial communities from Yellowstone National Park, Wyoming, USA - Perpetual Spouter B (PS_B) MetaG (SPADES assembly)... | ecosystem: Environmental > Aquatic > Thermal...
GTTTTTACTTGTTTATGTTATAATTCTTTAAAAGATGTCAAATTAAACAGATTTTACTAATGGGTAAAAGATCTTTAAAGAAAAAAGTTTACCAATTTATAGCTGTTTTTGAGAAAAATGAGGATGGTGGTTATACGGTGACTGTTCCTTCTTTGCCTGGTTGTATTTCTGAAGGAGATACTTTTGATGAAGCTTTAAAGAATATTAAAGAAGCTATAGTTCTATATCTTGAAGTTATGAAAAAAGATAAAGAGAAAATAAAAGAAGAGGAAGGAATAATTATTGCTCCTGTTAAAGTAAAAATCTAAATGTCATCTAAATTGCCATCCTTAAAGCCTAAGGAAGTGATTAAAGTTTTAGAAAAATTAGGTTTTGTTTTTGTGAGACAAAAAGGAAGTCATAGAATTTATGTTAAGGGCAACATCGGTATTACAATTCCTTATCATAATAAAGTTTAAAGAAAGGCACACTAAGAGCCATTATTAAACAAATAGGATTATCAGTAGAAGAATTTTTAAAATTACTGAAAAATTAAAAAATAAAGCGTTATACTTTGTTTAAAACCTCACAGGTATTCTTAATCTTTAATTTCACCTCCCAAGGAGTTTGTTTGATAATGTTTTCAATGGTTCGAACAAAGTAAGCAGTGCGGAATATCTCAGAATGAATTTTCTCATTGAGAGGGATAATATTTTACTAAATTTTTTATATTTTTTCATAATATTTAATTTCTCTATAAGAAAGGTAGAGGAAAACTGAAAGCAAAAGAAAAGTGTTTAAAGGAGCTAACCAGAAAGGATGTTCTTGACCAAAACTTTCTAAAATCATTAAAGCTCCCAACATACCAATCGAGTACATAGTGCCATTTTTAAGATAAGCAAATTTAGAAATTAAATCAATACCTCTAACAGTAAATTCTCTGACTATAAAAGCACCTATACCATTGCCTAATAAAATTAAAGGTACAGAAATAGTAAAAGCAAAAGCACCAATTACTCCGTCCAAAGAAAATGAAGCATCTAAAGCTTCCAAGTAAAGAATCTTACTCCAAGCGCTTAAATGTGGATCTAAAAGTTCTTTTTCTTTAGCTTCAGCATTCTTTTTAAATCCATCAGTAATGAAAAATGCTGTTGCTCCAATAGACGCTGATAAAGCTAATATTGGATTTATTTTAAGTGCAAAATAAATGATGATAGTTAAAAATATTGATGAAATAGCATAAAACCAAAATCCTTGACGATGAATAAAATGTTCAACCATAAAAGCATATTTTTTCTCTTCTAAAAATAGCCAACCTAAAAATACTAAAAATAGATAGACACCACCGGTAAGAAGAAGGAGTGGTTTAGATTTTTCAACATATTCTATAATTTCTTTATTAGAAGAAAAAGCAGCAGTAAAAACCTGGACAAAGTTTAAAGATGGATTAGCAATTTTAACAATAATAAATGGCAAAAGTCCTCTTACCACAAAGACTGCAAATAATATTCCCCAAAGTAAAAATATCTTTTTATATTTTTCAGGAAGTGTTTTCAAAATATGTGCATTAACAACAGCATTATCAATACTTGTATGATTTCAAAAAGTGCTAAACCAAATATAATTGTGAAAAATGAATTATAGCAAGCATTATGCAAAAGGTATATAATAGATTTATTATAGCAAATGCCAGAAAAATTTGATAAAGAAAAACCAAGGAAAGTTGAGCTGAAAATAATAGAACCTCACGTAAATAAAAACTTTATGATAGGATTTAATTGTAGAACTAAAAAGGAATGCGAAGCTTATAATACTGCTATAAGAAGAGTTTTAGAAAAAAGAAGGTTTAACAGTATACCATCAAGTTGGAGGTAGACCTGATGATCCAAACGCGCCCGGTTATCATAAGTGGGAAATATGGAAAAGGGGAATAACAAAAGAGGATTTAGAAAAATTATTACCAGAAATTGAAAAAGAAGTATAAAAATTGTTAAGAAATACCTCTTAATTTTAACCTACACTCTGTTACAACAAAATTAAAATTTTGTTAACTTTTGAAGATAAGGCAAATAGACTAACAAACTATAAAGTAATGCAATTATTTACATAGTGAATAGTATTTTTTATTTATAATCGTTTATAATTTTAATGATAACTTAATTAAAAGATTAAAGGTCTAATTTAATCAAAATTTGTTAATTTTATTTTAATTTCCCCAAAATAATTAAAAAGGAAGCATATTAAAGGTAGAAAAATAAAAAACGAAAGCACAATATGTAAAATAATTTAATAATAAAAATAAATATTTATCCAAATTCAGTCGTAATTAATTTTATTAGATGTTAAAATTTCAAAATGAAAAGATTCTTTCCCTCTTGGTTAAGAAGAAATAAACAAGAAACAATAAAAGAAATACCTCAAAAGCCTGAAGAAATAAAAGATACCAGAAGTTTTAAAGAACTCTTTGATATTCTTAAGAAAAAAAGAGGGCTCACCGGTTCTGATGGAACATTTTATTCTGCTGAAGAACTAATAGAGCGTATACAAAAACTACGATCAGGAGAAATAAATGATTTAACAATTCTTACTAGATCAGAAGGTTTTAGAGAAAAGGTTGAAGAATTGCTAAAAAGAGAATTAGAAATTAAAACTTTCCTTGGAGCAATAAAAGCAATATTACAACATGTAGAAAGTTCTATTAAAAGCGGTGGTGATGCTAGGCCTCAGTCGAAAAGAATCGCTGAGTTATTAAGATCTACTCTGGAAATATTAAAGCAATATCCTGAAAATGAAAGGGCTGAATTAATAAAAGATTTCGGGATAGATAAACTTATAGAAGATATTAAAACCGCTTTTCAAATGAAAAGAATACTCATTGAACTACATAAGGTTTTAGAAGAGATTTCTAATATTAAAGAAAGTTCACAAAGGGAATAATAGTTATTGTAAAAAACAATTTTTTAAATTAACGTAGAAATGGAATCAATAGAAGATATTTTTAAGAGAAAATTTTCCATTGAAACCTCTCGAAATCCCGATGAAATTATCAGTAATTTAATAAGAAAATTAAAAGATTTGAAAATTATATCCTTACCAGAAGACCTTGTAGAATTAATAGGAAAATCTTTAAAAACTCCACAGATAAGTGCTTATCATCAAGAAGGACCAACTTTAGCTTATCATATTGAAGAGATGTTAAAAGCAATTGAAGAAGTTAGAGAAGGTAAATATAATTTTGATCTATTGCAGTTACCAGCAAACTTAAAAGAAGAAACTAAAAATATGATCATAGAAACAGCGAAGAGATATAGTGAAGAATTAAAATTATTTGCATTTTTGCATGATTTAGGTAAGACCGAGTGTTTGGTTTTACAAAATAGTAAAGCATTAAATGAATTGCGAAAATTACCTAAAGAAGAAAAAGAAAGAAGAATAAAGGCGGTAAGAGAAGAGTTAAAACAAATAAGAGGCCAACATTTACTTAAGCAATCTTTAAAGGAGCAACTTGAATTACCTCCAGTATATTTGCTATCTTTAGAAGAATGGGAAGAAATCTTAAGAGAATCAGGAGGCAATATAGACTCTGCTTTGCAATTTTTACAAGAGCATTATGATAAAACTTTTTTCAGAAAAGAAAAAGAATATTTTGAAGAAGAAAGAGATCATGGAGAAGAATCAGTAGTTTTGGTTAGAAAAGCTTTGTCAGAATCTCAGATACAATTGTTCGAAGATGAGCAAAAAATTTCAGATCTTATTTTAAAACTAATTGAAAACCATGAAGTTCATTTTCAAGTTTTTACTACTGCCCGTTCTGCTAAAAACTATGAAACTCATATTAAATCAAGATTTGAAGAAGATGAAATTAATTTATTTTATACTGCTTGTTTTATAGATATAGCTGCATCTTTAGGTAATGATAAAAAACCTAATTTCCAAGGATTTGTTAATATGGTTATAGCTAAAAAGAACTATGAATTGATTCAAAACTCAGGTTTAACTGATGAAAATAAAAGGAATTTAATGAACCTGGATATATTACCAGAGGAATTAGAAAAAAGAATGGAAGAATTTAAAAAGAAAGAAAAATTAGATCAAGCCTTAAGAGAACATAAATTAACAGAAGAAGATATAGAAGAAGTATTTGCTAAACTTAATTTACCTGATGATATAAAAGAAGAAATAAAACCTAATTTAATAGGCAAAAATGTTTCTGAAGCCTTGGGATATCTTGACAGAACATTGCCCCCCAATTTAAAAAGATTCTTAAGAGAAATTAGAAAAATTATAAGCGAAAGATTAGAGAAGAAATTAGAATCATTAAATAATTAAAAAAACAGAAATGGGTTGCAATTAAAATAATTTTTTATTATGAATGTCGAAAAAGGACCTCAAAAATCTCAAGAAAAAGAAAGAAAATTACAACAGTTAACAACAGAATTAGCCCCAATAATTGAGAAAGGCTATCAAGAGGAAGAATTATCAGAAGTTATGTCAAAAATTAAACATTTCTCAGATCAATATGGTATGGAGATTGGAGGAGATATAGAAGAATATGAAGATGAGCAAGGAAGAAAATATATTAGGTTAACTAACATTTCATTAGGAGAAGAATATCGAGTAGTAAGAGGTGGTGAAGGAAGTGTGAAATTTCATACACACCCTATTAACTTAAAAGAACTGGAAAAACGTTTAAGGGAAAGAACCCATTTTGATATGCCATCTCATGCAGATTTTCTAAATTTCTGTATAGATGAAAGAAGAAGAAAAGAAATTATTTTAGGTAATTTTTATAAAATAATTCTAGAAAAACCGGAGGAACCTTCAGTATATTTACAAGCTCTTGAAGAATGTAGGAATCTAGCTAGAGAAAATGCAAGTGCAATAGTTAGGAAATTTTCAAAACTATTTTTAATGAGAGGCACTCATGTTTTCATTGATATATTTGATTTCTTTTTTATAAATTCCTGGGAAAGAAAATTCAATAAAAGTTATAATAATGGAGAACTGGATAGAATTTGCTAGAAAAGCAGGCTTGAAAGTTACTATTGAAGAGCTTGATATTAAAGATTTATCAGAAAATCTGCAACAATGTAAACAGATGATAAGTCAATATAATACAATCGGCGCATTTGAACCTATAGAAGATGAAAAATTTAACCAATGGGTTAATGAAACAAAGCAAGATTTTATTAAGATGATACAAGATTTGAGTCAAGAAAAGATTTAGGGTGAGCAAGAAACAGAAATATCAGGAAAAATTTTTACTAAGGAAGAAATAGAACAAGCAAAACAAATAAGATTAAGTACGCTGATAGATCAACTTAAAATATTTGGAGGAAGCCCCGCTCACCCAGAATATGAAGAAGTTATTGATATCTACGAAGAGTTGGTGAAAAGAGGATATCAAACTGAAGCAGATGTAATTCAGGCTATTTTGAATGGTGAAATAGATAAAGAATTATTAGAAAGAATGAAAAGAACAGAAAAGCAAACAAAAGTACAGTTATCATCAAGGATTTTAAGAGCAATCGTCAAAAAATATGAATAATAACAACTATCTAACACATTAAAAATCCTAACTTTTAAAAATTTGTGAAGATAATTATAATACCTCTAATAAAACCACCAAAATTAGAAGAAGCATATATTATTGGTTCAGTTAGGTGTTAAGGTTAGAATTGATTCCTCAAAAAATCTTTTTGAGATTAAAGAAAATGGAGTTAAATAAATTTACGTTATAATTATATAAATTTTTACTGTCAAGAATACAAATAAGCAAAATTATGCCAAGCTTTGAAAGCCAACCGCTATTTTGGCTAAGAAAGAGCTCAGAGGATAGGTATGAGACTCTTCATAGAAAATGGGAAGAGGGAAATCTTTCACAAGAAGAATTTTTTGAGCTTTTAGATCTAGAATTTCAGAAATTTTTAAAAGAAAATCCACCTATAGAAGGAGTATTTTCTCCACAAGAAGAACTTAAGAGGATAAGAAAAATTGAAAATAGAGAAGAAAAGAAAAAAGCACTTGGGGAGTTTAAAGATAAGCTGATTAGACAACGTAAAGCATTGGCAAAACTTCATAGATTTTTAGAAAGAACAATATTTTTCAACCCCAATGTTCCTAAAGAAGAGCTTATGAAGATATTTAGGAAATTTTCTGAAAATTATGGATTTGATAACTTACAAAATCAGATCATAGAGAATATGATAGAAGGATATTATGAACAAAGAAGAAGAGTATTAGAAATTCGCCAAAAATTTCCTGATGACTGCGATCTTGTATATAGATTAACAGGGGTAAGATTAGGACCAAATGATGAAGTTAAAATTGAAATTGGTCCAATGAATTTAGTTATTAGAGTTAATGCATTTAACGCAGGAAGATTATATGAAAGAAGTGAAAATCCTACAATTGAAATTTCCCGAGTTCCCATAGGTTTTGCCTCTTATAGTGTAGAAGAGCACCCTATTTATTTTACTGTAATTAATGAGGAAGGCCTAGGAAAATATTATGGTGATCCTGAAGCTAGAGCCACTAAAATGCATGAATATCAACATCATAAATTTAATCTTTATAGAAGGGTTTGGGAACGATTTAAACATCAATATGAGCAAGAAGGATTATATTTTGTAGAATTTTTAGCGCTCCCTGATGAAGAAGGTACCAGGAGGAGAATTTTAAAAGATTATTTCCGGACAGCACAAAAGGAAGCTTTACAAAGAGCAAAAGATGAAATTTTAGCAATATTATCTGAAAGAAGTATTCATGATCTAAAATATATTCTTCATATATTCTTTACAGAGAACTTACCATATGATTATCTTAAAGAAAAAAGAAAATTAAAAGAGTATTACGAGGATCCTGTTTTAGAGGAAATGATTCAGGAAATATTAGTTAAAGAATATAGAGAAATTATTGAAAGAGCGATTGATGCTTATGCTGAGTTAATAGAAAAAGGTAAATATTCACAACTTGATGCAAATGCTCTTTTATACGATGTTCCATTAGAAAATTGGCCTAATATGGTTAGAAGGTTATTAGAGCAAAAATCAAAAGAATATTAAATAAACAAAATTTGTTTTTAAAAACTTTTTAAAAATTTAAAAATAATTTTAAATAAAGGGCGTAATTAACAAGATTGATGTACATTTGAATTTTTATATATAATTATGCGTAAAGTCAGTTTCCTTTTAATAATAATCTTATTCTTAATAGCTAATGTAACATTTGCTACAGAGCCTCACGGTGTTGCCTATATTAAATTAGAAGCTCGTCAAAATATCAAAAAGAATGAAATAATTCTTTATGGTACTATTATCCTACCAAAAACAGCACCAGATCTCACTAAACTCGAAGCAGGGTTTGATGTTGTTCCTTGGGGATTAAGGAAAGTTTCTGGCGAATCAGAAAAAGTTTGGTGGTATCCTAAAAAAGGTAAAAAATATACTTTACAAGCAAGGTATAGAATTATTTCTCCAGAGTATAAATTTTTAGATGTAGGTTTATCGGTTTTCGGAGAACAAGATAAATTTAGAGTTCAATTACTCCCAATCTATTATGGTCGTATCCCTGGTCAAAACCAAGAGAAAGGCCAAAGAATTGGTATGGTTTTAAAATATCAACAACAAGGAATACCACTATGCGGTTTAGAAACTATTCCTCCACCCAAAGGTCCATATGTAAAACATTTTTATGAAACCTGTACAAGAGTTGAAACCTAAGAAGGGAATGCAGTTTGGAGAATGAGAGATAAAGAGTTTCAGGCAGAAGGGGTAGAAAACAAAAAAAATAATTGAATTACTTATTCAAATTATTAAAACATTACTAAAGCTAAAATAAAGCTGAATGTAATTGTAATTTTTATCTACTAGTAAAATTGGTATTTATATTGGAATTATTTTCAAAATTATTTAAAATTTTGTTAATAAAAAATTTGGTCGTGATTATTTAAAAATTTTTTTAAAAAATTCAATTTATAATAAAAAGATAAGTACAAAAATGAAAAAGGGTAAATTTGCTACAGCTTTAAATTGTATGGATGGTAGAGTTCAAGTTCCAGTAATTGAATTTTTAAAGAAAAAATTTAAAGTTGATTATGTAGATATGATAACTGAACCAGGTATAGATAAAATTTTAGCTGAAGGGGCTAAAGAATTAATTTCTTGGATTAAAGAAAAAATTAAAATTTCTGTTAAAAAGCATAATTCAAAGATAATTGCGATTGTTGGTCACGCTGATTGTGCTGGAAATCCAGTTGAAAAAGAAAAACATATTGAACAAATTAAAAAAGGCATGAAAATAATTAAATTAATGAAGTTAAATGTTAAAATTATAGGATTATGGGTGAATGAAAATTGGCAAGTAGAAGTTGTTAAATAATAAAATGATCAAATTTTTAATTATTACAATATTTATTTTCCCTTTATTAGCATTTGCATATTGTCCAGTTTGTGTAATTGGATCAAGTGTTTTAGTTATTGCTGGTTATGAATTAGGAGTTAAAAAAATTGTAATGGGGTTATTAATAGGAGGTTTATCTGTAGTAGTTGGAGATTGGTTGAACAATTTAATTAAAAAGAAATTTTTCAAAGGTCAAAATTTGTTAGTTATTGTTTTAACTTTTATTATTTCTTATTTGCCAGTGAAAAATTGAATTGCAGATTATACTTATTTAACTTAACTTTAAATATTAGCAACTATCAAAAATTTCTTTTAATTGATAAATCTTTATTAACAGGAATTCTAGGAGGCATTTTAGTTTTTGTTGCTCCTTATATAAGTAAATGGATCACTAAAAAAAGAGGGAAACCAATTGTGCTTCAGAGGGTGATTATAACTTTAGTTTTGTTAATAATTTTCGGTTTAATTTTACAATTTTTGTTTTAAAGAAATTGTGATTTTTTAATAATTTTGCTATAATAAAATTAGATGGCTTTCACCGCCCATTTTATTTTTGGGCCGGAGCAAGACCGTCCCCATGCCGCCAACCCCGCCTCACGACACCTACTCGCCTCCCCGCTCCGGCCCACTTTCCTTTTTAAAAATTACAATTTATGATACAATTAAAATAGTCTCCTCTGCTAGGTTTAGGGATAGCATTTTAGCCGGTCGGGGGTCCTCCTTCTTACGAGGAAGCCTAAGTCATTGCGTGCCATACCGCCCCCCTCTTTTTTGAAACTAGTTTAATTTTTATTTTAGTAATTTAAATCTGCCTCTGGATTTTCTCCGGTTGCTCCAAATTTACAAATTTTTCTATCTTTAATAAAGGTATTCCAAGCTTGGTTATATACTTTTTTGTATTCAGCTTTAGCAGATTTTACACTCTTTTTAAAATTATCCCAAGCAACGCGCACCGCTCTTTGCCCTTCCTTTTGGTTTTGAATTGTCCAAGCATTTAAAAGAGCAGTTTTTCTTTCACCATAAGCTTGACTTATTTTATTAAATAGTGCTTCCCTTGCTGCTTTTAGAGCATTTTCCCTTTTTTCAACAGCATTTTTCATACAATTAAGATCGACCTTTTTCCTTTAGGGGTTGTAGGCGTTGCTGCTTCCGGTGTAGGCGTTGCTGAAGGTCCAGTGGTTGTGGTTTTGGTTTGACCAAAAACTAATAATGGTACGACTGTTAAAATAAAAGCTATTGTTATTACTTTTTTCATTTTTGCTTTAATTTTTAATTACGAACTTTTATTTTTTAATCTTTTTCTATTCTAGCATAAGTCTTTTTAAAATCAAAAAATCTATTTTTCAGAAAAAATTGAATTTTATTTTGTATAATAAATTAGAAATGCTTATAAAAAATTCTGAAATTTTGGTAAAACTTTTAACTATTCTTTTTACATTTAATCAAGCTAATTTATTAAATGAAGATAATCTTATCCATATTTTAAATGAGATATATTATCAACCTTATCCTGAATTTTCTCGACAAGCTCTTTATTTTAGATTTCCAGATTTTGATAAATGGCAAAGGCCTGAAGGCCCTATAAAAATAGCAATCCAAATAGGCCATATGATGGATAAAGAACCGCCTCTAGATCTTAAAAAAGTATCTAAAACAGGTGCTGTTTTAGGGTCTATAAAAGAAGTGGAAATAAACAAATTGATTGGTTTTGAGATTAAAAAAATTTTAGAAGAAAAAGGTTATTTAGTGGAGATTTTACCTGCTATTATACCGGAAGCTTATTATGCGGATGCATTTGTTTCAATTCATGCTAATTCAACCGATAGCTCAGTTTCTGGTTTTATGATTTCTACGCCTTATGTAGATTATTCAGGTAAAGCTGAAAAATTAAAATCTGCTATTATAGAAGAATACTTAAAAAGCTCAGGATTGGAATTTATAGATTATGCCACTGTAAATATGACCCATTATTATACTTTTAATTGGTCAAGATATAAAAAAGCCATTCATCCTAAAACTCCAGCTGTAATTATAGAGATGGGGAATATGAGAAACCAGAAAGATTTATTAACTTTAATATTAGGATATAGAAAAGTAGCTGAAGGAATATCAAATGGCATTGAAAAATTTATAAAAGAGAATTATTAAAGAAAAATAATTTGAAGAAAAAGAATAATTTTAAAGTTTAAAGTCCTAAAGTTTAAAGTCCTATAGTAAAATGTTCTTTAAATTAAAAACTAAAATACAAAACATTCTAATATTCCCTGTCTGTTAGCAGGCAGGGTACAATGTTCCCATATTATTCTGAGATGTTGCATCTTAGCGATTGCCACATTACTTTTAGGAACCAACGTTGTTGGCTTAGAGAAAGAAAAAGTTAGAGAAATAATAAAAAATTTATCAGAAAAATTTCCAGAGCTTGAAATTATAATTGTCGAGAAATGAAATTTAGTTTAAAATTTAGTTAAGCTTATTAATTATCCAAAAGAGGTTGGTTTAATTTTATTTGGAGGTGGAGCGGGGATTGCTTATTTAATTGCTTTTCTTTTGTTTTTATCGCTGATTAGACGGAAAAAGAAAAGATCTTTGGTAAAAATACTCTTTATTATTGTTTTAATTATAGTTTTTGTTTTAGCTGGTCTCTTTTCTACATTTATTTTTCTTTTAATAAAGCGCGAAATATTATTTCTGCCACTAAAATTCCAGTAAAAACATTCTAACATTCTGCAGAATGTTAGAATATTGTTTTGTATTTTAAAAAAATAAATTTATAAAATCACAGGTAGATTATCGTTTTTTAAGATTACACTTTTTCTTTTTTCATCAAAATAAATTTGGATGGCTTTAATTTGTACTCCTTTTTCTTCGGCAATTTTTAAAAGTTCATAAATTTTTGGATCAGCATTTTTGTTTGGAGAGAAAGCAGAAATATTTTTCATTCCAGCAATAAAAAGCATCACAGATTTATACGGATACAACGCGGATAAACGCGGATATTCTGTATTTTTATCCACGAATTTATCACGAATATTATTTCTCGAATTATTCGCGAATGGCAACAAATTTGTCTCGAATTCTTTATTATCTAATTCGTGATTAATTCGTTTTATTCGTGATTCATTCGTGTTTGTTAATCCGTGATTAATTTGTGTTTTATTATTCGTGTCTAATTCGTTTTTAATTCGCGAATAATTCGTGTTTTTGTTTGCGTTAGTCTGCGTGAAGCCTGCATTATGTTTTGATATTTGTCTGTCTAGCCTGCGTTCAGTCTGCAAGGTTTGTATATTAATCAATTCTTTAATATGCTTTTGGCCTCGAATTGATGGACAGTCTGGATACATAGCAAAATTTTTATATTTCATCACTGCACTTTTTATTTCAAGAAGATATTTTTTGTTTTTATGTTGAATCAAATAATCAATTAAAGAATTATCAATTTTGAAATTTCTTTTTAAAATCTTTGCTCCTTTAAGCCAAGAAATATACCCTTTTTCTAAAGCAATCTCAAAACATTTCATTTGAAGTTGGGTATCAATAATTGAATAAATATTTTTACTTTCCTTAACCATTGAAAGTCTAAATTTTAACTTTGTCCGCGCAGTCTGCGTTAAGCCTGTCCTGTAGCGACGCGAAGTGTTTGCTACGGGGTCCGCATAGTCTGCATTTATTGGCAAAAACAAACCAACCTTTCCTTTCTTTATAAAATCTTCTAATCTTCCAGTATTATTTAAATGAGCTAAGATATATCTATTTTTAACTTTTGCTTTAACGACAAACCTATTTAGCCTTTTAATAATCACCCCTTTCTCATAATTTTCTATTTTTAACAAAATTTTCATTTTTTAATTATAATTAAATTATGGAACCAGAAATAATTCCTATTTACCATGCTTCTTTAATTTTAGATTGGGGAAAGATTATTTATGTTGATCCTGCGTGGGATATTGATTTGTATAAAGACAACCCCCCTCCTGATTTAGTTTTAATTACTGATATTCATTTTGATCATTTGAATGTTGATGTTTTGAAAAATTTAAAAGGAGAATTTTTAATTATTGCTCCAAAAGCTGTTTATGATGAGCTTACAGATGATTTGAAACAAAAAACAAAAATTTTAAATAACGGCGAGGAAACAAATTTTGAAGATTTTAAAATTTTAGCTTTGCCAATGTATAATCTTACTCCTGAAAGACTTGAGTTTCATCCTAAAGGAAGAGGCAATGGCTATTTAATTGAAAAAGAAAATTTTAGAGTTTATATTGCTGGAGATACTGAAGATATTCCTGAAATGAGAAATTTAAAAAACATTGATATTGCTTTTTTGCCAATGAATCTTCCTTGGACAATGTCAGTTGAGCAAGCAGTGTCAGCAGTTTTAGAATTTAAACCTAAAAAAGTTTATCCTTATCATTATCGAGGCGAAAAAGGTTTTAGTGATATTAATAAATTTAAAGAATTGGTCGAAAAAGAAAATAAAAATATTGAGATAATTTTAGCTAATTGGTATTAAAATTAAAAATAGGTCGTCATTAAAAATAAATTATAATAAAAATGACAAATGAATATATTTTGCTTCTTTCAAGAGTAATTTTAGGCTTTTATTTTCTTTTTAATTCTTTTAATCATTTTCGTAATTTAAATTCTCTGGCTGGTTGGGTACAAAGTAAAAATGTTCCTGCCCCTCGATTAATGGTCGCTTTAACAGGACTTTTACTTTTAATTGGTGGCCTTTCAATTTTACTTGGAGCCTATATTGAAATTGGCATTTTAGCTTTAACTTTATTCTTTCTGCCAGTTACTTTTGTGATGCACGATTTTTGGAGAGAGACTGATCCTCAAATGAAAATGATGCAAATGATTAATTTTATGAAAAATTTAGCTTTATGGGCAGCAATTTTAGCTTTACTTTTTATTCCTAAACCCTGGCCATTTAGTCTTAGACCTTTTTAATGAAAATTAATGAAAATAGTTATTTTAGGAGGCGGTTTTGGCGGTGTTTATACTTTAAAATATTTGCATAGGCTTTTTCATAAACGCGGATTAACGCGGATCACAACGCGGATTAACGCGGATATTAAGTTGGTTTTAGTTAATAAGAAAAATTATTTTTTGTTTACTCCGCTTTTGCACGAATTTGCTACTGGAGGTGTTTCTTTAGAAAATTTAGTTGAACCAATAAGAGAAATTATAAGATGTTGTGATTATGAATTTATTCATGGAGAAGTAAAAAGAATTGATTTAGAAAAGAAGATTATTGAATTAAATGAAAACAAATTGGATTATAATTACTTAGTTATTGCTCTTGGTTCAAAAACAAATTTTTATAATATTCCTGGAGCAGAAGAAAACAGTTTTACTTTGAAATCTTTAGATGATGCTATCAAGTTGAGAAATCATTTTATTCATATGTTCGAAATAGGTTCTAAAGATCAAGACGAAGCAATATTAACTTTTGTTATTGTTGGTGGTGGAGCAACTGGAGTTGAACTTGCTGGAGAAATGTCAGATTATTTTTATAAAACTTTTTCTAAATTTTATCCAAAGGAAATTATTTCTAAAGTAAAAATTATTTTAATTGAAAGAGGAAATGAACTTATACCACAATTTTCTCCAAAATTAAGAAAAATAGCCCTTGAAGTTTTGAGAAAGAAAAATGTTGAAATTATCTTAGGAAAAGGGGTAAAAGAAGTTGGTAAAGATTTTATTAAGTTAGATGATGAAACTATCATAAAAACAAAAACAGTTATTTGGACAGCTGGTGTTGAACCAAACCTGCCAGAAATTGTTGGTAATATAGAAAAAGACAACAAAGGAAGATTGATTGTCAATGAATATTTACAAGTTAAAAATTATGAAAATGTTTTTTCCATTGGTGATGTTTGTTGTTTTATCCAAAATCAAAAACCACTTCCTCAACTTGCCCAAGTAGCAGTAAGAGAAGCAATGGCTGTGGCTAAAAATATTTTCAATTTAGTTCAGAATAAACCTTTAGAAAAATTTGTTTATAGACATCAAGGATATTTGATTTCTTTAGGAAAATTTTTTGCTGTTGGTGAAATTAAAAATTTCACTTTTTCAGGATTTTTTGCTTGGATATTATGGCGAGGAGTTTATCTTTCTAAAATGATTTCTAATAAATATAAAATTAAAACTTTCATTGATTGGCTTTTAGACTTATTCTATCCAAGAGATATTACGGAAATATAAACAATTGAACCTTATACGAGTTTTTTATAATTAATTTATATATATTGAAATTTAGGCAAAAATGAGTAAATTTAAATATTTGATAATTTTTGCTTTAGTTTATTTTTTCTCACCCAATGGTCTTTCATCTTTGCCAAATTTATCAATTAGCTATCTTTTAAAGGATGTTTTTAAATTAACTGCCACACAAGCTGCTTATTTTGGTGCTATTTCTATTTTAGGATGGGCAATAAAACCTTTATGGGGATTGATTTCTGATTTATTTCCAATTAAAGGCTCAAGAAGAAGAAATTATCTTATTTTAACAAGTCTTGTTGCTTCTTTTTGTTGGCTTATTTTAGCTTTAACTTCAAATTATAATGTCTGGTTTCTTCTTTTAATTTTGACTATTTCATCCTTTGCTTATGCTTTTCAAGATGTAGTGACTGATGCTTATATGGTTGAGATTGGTAAAAAAGAAAATAGTTTAAGAGAATTTCAATCAATTCAATGGTTAGCAGTTTCAATTGCACAAATTATTACTGGCTTTGCTGGAGGACTGGCAGCAGAAAAATTAGCTTATAAGACAACATTCGCTATTGCCTTTTTCTTTCCATTTACAGTTGCTTTAGTTACTTATCTACTTTTAAGACATGAACCAGAAGCAATTTTAAAATTTTATGAATTCAAACAAGTTTTCAAGTCAGCAATTTTAAATAAAGAATTTTTATTAGTTACTTTCTTTTTATTTTTATGGAATTTTTCTCCTTCTTATGGAACACCATTTTTCTATTATATGGTTGATGAACTCAAATTTTCAAAAATTTTAATTGGTACCTTAGGATCAATTTCTGCTATTGGTTCAGCTTTAGGAGCAATGATTTTTGGAAGTTTTTTAAGGGGAGTCAATTTTAAAAAGCTTTTAATTTTCAGTATTTTGATTGGAGGCATAGGAACATTTTTTAGCTTAATTTATCTTTTAGATTTTGTTAAAAACAACCAAACATTAGCTATTGCTTTATCTATTTTTGATAGAATAGTTTTTGGCATTTTAGGAATGATTGCTTTTATAACAATGCTTACTTTTGCTGCTCAAAAAACAGAATCATTAGTTGCTGGTAGTATGTTTGCTTTTCTTACTTCAATAATTAATTTAGGTTCAATTGGTTCAAGCTTTTTAGGAGGTTATTTATATTCAAAAATTGGTCTGGGTCCACTTATTATTGTTTCTGGCTTAACTTCTCTTATGATTTTAATTTTTGTACCATTTTTGAAAATTGAAAAATAATTTATTTTTAAATTAAAATTAATAACAGAGGTCGCTTTTAAATTTTTAAAATCTAAAATATGAAAATAAATATAAATTATAAATCTGTAGTAATAACGTTCATTTTAGCCTCAATAATTATATCTCTTTCTTTATTTCCATTTTTCAAAATCCATGCCCAAACTTGTAATCCTGATAAACTTCAACCTGTAAGATTTGGTCAAAAAGATGAAGTTGTTAAAAATCTGCAAGCTTGCTTAATTCAATTAGGCTATAATCTTCCTGCCGGAGCAACTGGTTATTATGGTATTCAAACTAAAAAAGCTGTCAAGGAATTCTATTCTCAATGGTATCAAGGAAAATGGACAGGAATAAGAATAGATAATAGAGGTATTAATGAAATAAAAAAAAGATTAAGTTTAAAAAGTGAAAAAAACAAGAAACAAAAGGAATAATTGATAAAGTAAGAAGTTATGATTTAAAGTTTGATGCATATTATGTAGAGGATATAGGTTTATCACAAAATGGTAAATATGGATATGTGTTTCTTAGAAATAAAAAAGACAACAAAGAATACATTCAAATAAACAATCAAACATATGGTCCTTATGATTATGTTATTAGTCCCTATTTCTCTAATGATGGTTCAAAATATGGATGGGTGTTTAGAAAAGACAACCAATACTACATTCAAATAAATGATCAAACATATGGTCCTTATGATAAAACCAAATTTACTTTCACTAAAGATAATAAAGTTTATATAATCTATGTTAAAGATAACAAAATGACAATTGAAAGAATAGATTAAGAAGAAAGGTTTTAATATAATAAACCGATAATTTTAGATTCAAAAGTGACTCCGAGAATGAAAGAAATTTTAGGAGTGAATAAAAATGTTTTTTATTTGAGTTTGGTTTTGGTCAACTTTTCAGCGGTATTTTCGGAGGTCTTATTTGGTCAAAATTTGGGTTTAATTTTGCTTTTCTTATTGGAGCCCTTTTTATCATTATTTCTTATATAATATTAGAATTAGGTTTTAAGACAAAATAGTGGAAATTTGACAAAAAGTTAATATTTTGTGATATAATATTAAATAAATAATGATAGAAAGACCACATCCAAGTGTAAAACCGGAAGAGATACATCCGGAAAAGCGAATCTGGTTAGTTGATATAAGCGAAGAAGTAAGATCAGTAATTCATCAATTAGCTGAGGAAGCCACAGCTCGTTATCTAAATTCTCTTCAAAGAGAAAGAAGAGGATTTTTTGGTGCTTTAATGAGGTATACTGTAGATGCAGCACGTAGAGGCCTGGCAGAACTTTCCAGAAATTATATCTATAACAGATTTTATAGACAAATAGAGGAAGAGGTTAGAAATAATTATAATATTTTTCAAAGAATAGCAATAGAAGGTACAAGAGCTAATATAGACGTTCAAGATAGAGAGAGGATGAGCGAATTTCTTAGATTAGCTATAGAAAGATTTGAGCAAAATATTGCGGACAGATTTTCTAGAGATATAGAATTAGGAGAAAGCTTGAGGGATGAAGAGAGAAATTATTTGAGAAATTTGATAGCACAATTGATTAGAGATTTTATAGCTGATCCTCAAATTGATACACCAGAGGGAAGGATAAGATTTAATCAAGAACTTTCAAGAAGAGTTCAAGAAGCTATTCAAGATGGTCATCTTAGGGCTGAAAGTTTCATAGGGCCAGCAGACACTAGAAAATTTGATTCGCCAGAATTTTTTGCTTCTAATATTTATGATTATATATTAAACATAAGACAAGAGATTGATTCAACAAGTAGAGAACACGGTTTAACAGATGAACAAAAGCGACAAGTTGAAGATTATATAAGTAGTGTTTCTTCTTTAGATATAAAATTAGCTCAACTCACTTCTTCAATTCGAACAAAAATACCTACAGGCAAAGAGGGGACGCCCGATTATACTCTTAGCGCTGTTGAAAGACTGTGCTCGAGATTAGAAAATATTCCTATTTTAAATAAAATAATAAATCCTGTAACTGTAGGTTTAGCAGTTTCAATTGGCACAAGAGAAGGTTTAATAAGGATTGGTGGTAGAGGTTTAGCAGCAGCTGCAGGAGCTACTTTATTAGGATCTTTAGGGTACTTGGCAGCTCCCATAATAGTTGGTGCAGGATTAGCAGGTATTTTTGCTTATTATCGAGGTAGAGCCAGATTTAAACAAGATGCAGGACGAATCTTAAGAGAGCAAGCCGCTGGTTTAGAAATCACTGATCCAAGGGCACAAAATATTTTACAAAGAATAGCTTTACCGGGTGGAGAAAATTTCAGGTTAAATATCAATGATTTAATACAAAGATTAAACAATAATGATGAAGAAGCTTATGTTCAAGCTTTAAGTAGATTAAATGCAGAATATTTAACTAGTAGGCAAGATTCTAATATTCCACAACTTGATTTATTGATTAGTCAAGGACAATGGCGAAGTAGCTGGATAGAAAGAATTCAATTAGAAAGAGCTATTCTAGATTTTGAAAACAGAAACAGAGAAAGGTTACAAAATTTACAAGAAAGAATAAATAATGAGACCCAAAATCTTCTAAATCAAGTTTTAGAGCAAGATGCAATTATTAAGCGAGAAGCAAGAAGAGAAGGAATAACTAGGGGCATTATTACAGGAATAAGTGCTGCTGTATTAGGTTCTGCTTACCAATATCTTAGAGATTGGTTTGGAGAAACAGCCTTAGGTGAACGGTTGTCACAGACATTTTTGGGACAATTTATCGCAGCACCACATGCTAAAGAAAGAATAAGTTTTATAGAATATATTTTAGGAGAAAGGCCAAGAGCCTATCAACCTGGAGCAATCGATATTAATTTAGGAGAGAAAAACATTCCCTTAGAGCATATTTTAGGCAGGGGGCAGAATTTTACTTTACCAGATGGCCACGTAGCTACTTTTAGATTAAGCGAAGACGGTCATAGCTATATAATTGAATTATCTGAAGAAGCAAAAAGAGCAGGGTGGAGTTATGATCCAGAAGCACATAAATTTATATTTACAAAACCAGGTATAACCGGGACTTTGGTAGATAATTGGAATCAATTAAAAGGGCATTTAGAAGGTCTAGGATATAAAACAAAGCATGTAGGATGGGTTGATTTTGCTTATGAAAAACACCCACCAAAAGTTATTTCCTGGAATGTACCACCAGATCATCCTGGTTTTATGTCAGAAGGTTTAGAACTTTCAATGAGTTTTAGGCCGGCTGGTAATGGAGATGTTATTGTTAAGGTTCCGGTAAAAGGTATTGCTTTTAATGCTCATGGAGGAAGATGGGATCTTTCTCAATTTTTTCATCAAGGTAAATTAGTATTGACTCTTTCTCCAAGAGATAGAGTTTTACAACATGATGCTCTTGTTTTTGAAATTAAACCTGAAGACGTAAGAGGTACTTTTGCTGAAGTAAGGATTCCTAAAGAGGTAGCAGAAATTTTCTTTACACAGGAAGGTGGAAGGTTAAAATTAAATGGCGCACAACTTAATTTTAATGTTGTAGTGGGAGAAGATAATAGAGGTCTAAGATTAGTTGAAGTTGCAGCCGATTATAACCCTAGAGGATTAGTTAACCTTCCTCCACAGATAAGTGAAGTTCCGGTTGGTGTTTCAATTGCCCCACCTGTACCTCCTATGTATTTAGATCCAGGAATTGCTATCCCCCCTCCTTTAATAGATAGAACGCCAGGCCCAGGTAAATATAGAGAAATACCAGAGTTAGAATCACAACCTCCCTATTACCATTACTACACTACTTCCTACTTTTACGTTTTAGAATGGTTAAGAAAATATGGTAAAAATAGAACTAAAATTGAAGATATTCCTGCTGAAGATGAACAAGCAAAAAAGTATAGAGATGCGCTAGAAAAATATAGAAAAAGAAATGAACAAATCCGTGGTTTAAGGGTGATACAAGGAAGATTAGGTAAATTAAGAGAAAGTTTGAATGAATTAAAACCAGAAGATATAAGAACAGAATTAGAACAAGTAAGGTTTCGAATTCAAAATTTATTAGAAGGATATAGATTCAGAAAAGAGAACCCATCTGATATGATCCAAGGATTAATTGAAAAAATAGATAAAAAAGAAAATATAACTATAGATGAGTTAAATCAAGTTATTAGAAGGATAAATGTTATAAGAAGGGTTATTGATAAGAGATTGAAAAAAGAAAGAGAAACTTTAAGAGAATTAGAAATAGAAGAAGAAAATAGATTATTAAACTTTCATATAGAAAAGCTTGATGAAATAGAACAAGAATTTGAACCGGATGTTTGGCAAGAATTATATGATATAAATGGTATACCAGAAGACAAAAGATCTTATAGAGGGCTTATTGAATATCTATCAAGTAAAATTCCTCCGATGAAGAAAGAAAATAGGGTTTCTGTACTTATTCCTGCAAGATTAGAGGGGGGAAATATATATAGAACATTAGAAGAATATACAAAGCAACAAGATTTACAAAATAATCCTCTAGATCCTAATCTTTACGAAATTGTTATATTTGTTAATAGAAAAAAAGGAGAGGCAAGAGATAATACTTTATCAGAGATAGAAAGATTTAAAAAAAATAATCCTCAATATAATATTCATGTTTTTGAACTTGTTTTACCAGAAGATTTAGCAAGAGTTGGTTTTTGCCGAAGAGTTTTGACTGATGTTGTTTTATATAGAGCAGTTCAAAGAGAAGAAAAAGATGGTCTACTTTATTTAATTACAGAGGACGCTGATTTAGAAAAAGTGGATCCTCAAATAGTTGCTAAAACCATAGAAAGATTTGAAAAATACCCTCATTTAGATGCATTAAGAGGAATTCAATTAAGAAATCCAGAAACATTAAGCAGGTGCCCCTTTTTATGGTTAGAAAGGTATGTTTCGGATGTGACTGAACTTTTAAGCACGCACCAACGAGGCTTTCCGGATAATTGGTATTATTATGGTGGATGGCCAGATCCATTTTCGTGGGGAAGAATCATCACTGGCGGATGGGCTACGTCTTTTAAGGCTTCAACATTAGCTGAAATAGGAGGGTATGACCCTAAATTAAAGGTAGGAGAAGATCTTTTTATAGGAAACGCCATTTCTATATTGAGATCTAAAGAAAATGATGATCAAGGCAATCCGAGGCCCAATTTAGATACAATAAAAACTATGTCCGTTAGGCATGTAAGTAGCCCAAGAAGATTTTTAAGTATTTTAATGGGGATAGGTGGATATGAAAGATTTGGGGAATCAGAGATTGAAAAATTAATTAGGACAACCCCCCCAGAACAATTGATATCTGAAATAAACAGAGTTTTTGAAGCAGATCCAAAACAAAATATAACGAAAATTTTAAATTTTAATATTTTCAGATTATTTTCAGTAACTAGAAATCCGGAAGAAGGTAAAAGTCGCTCCGAAATATTGTTACAACTTTTTTGCTTAAAAAAAAATCAAGATTATCAATGGAAAAGTGAGGGAAGAATAGAAGAAGGAAGAATAGTTCCAGGAGAAATAGAATTAACAGATAACGGAGTTAAAAAAATTATTTTCCTTTTTGAAATTTTTAAATACGCCATTGAAAGACTAGGAGTAGAAGAAGTAATAAGAAGAAAAATTGGTTTATGGCCTATAATAGCTGGATTTAAATCTTTGCCTAAAGAAGGTGAATTGAAAAATAAATTTGAAATAATTGAAAGAATTAGAATGCTTATGAATTTAAGTGAGGATATAAATGAAAGCGTTGTTATTTCACAGTTTTTATCATTACCAGAAGAAGAAAAGAAAAATTTAGTCGAAAATTTATTTAGACAAAAATATGGAGGATAAAAATTTATATCAACAAAAAATATTAGAGATTCTAAAAAGCGATCCAGCTATGTCGAAAGAGTTTATTGATTATTGTTTATTATTGTTGGCAGAAAAAGGTTATAATTTACCACCGACATTAATTTCTCAAATGGCTTTAGATTTATCTATGAGATTAGAGGCTTTTATCACTGCTTATATTTTGAACAATCTTCCTCTTGAAGCCTATCAAGAAATAGAGAGAATGGCATTGGAAGAAAAAGAATATACCCAAGAAGATTATAATAATTTTCTAAATAAATACTTACCGAACTACAAAGAAGTAGTTAAACAAGCGATAGAAGATTTCAGAAACATTTTTTTAGGCTTAAAATAATTTAGAAATCTTAAGTGCTCTTTATGGTTTTGGTCAACTTTTTAGTGGTGTTTTCGGAGGTCTCATTTGGTCAAAATTTGGTTTTGGTTGGTTTTTTCTTTTAGGAAGTATCCTGATTCTTTTCTCTTTTTTTAATTTTAAATTTTTCATTTGGAAAGTAATGTATAATTATAAGATCATCAATTTTAGTCGTAATTAAAAATATTATTTTTAAAAATGGCAGGATTTGATCAATACCACGAACCACCAGAAGAATTAAAAGAAGAAATTAGAGATTTTGCAAGAATAATCGCTTCTTTAATTGAAGAAGCCGAAGCAATTAATTGGTATCAGCAAAGAATTTCTGTTACCAAAGATCCCGAAGTTAGAAAAATAATGGAACATGCTCAGGAGGAAGAGTTTGAACATTTTGCTATAGATTTGGAATGGCTTACAAGAAAATTACCAAAATGGAGAGAAGTCTTAAAGGCTATTTTGTTTAAAGAAGGAGATATTTTAGAAAATGCAGAAAAATGGGAGAAAAGTAGAGAATAAAATAATTTGGTAAGATTGTAGAAACAACGTTATCTATATTTTTACATTGTGGACTTAAATAGACTAAATCCCTTTTCTTTTGCAATTCCAGTATTTGCAATGATTTTTGAATAGTAAATTTGTAAAAAATTTTAAAAATTTTATAATATATTTGATTAATTTTTTATTAAAATCAAAAGATGATCAGTTTGAAACCAGAAATAGTTTTTAGTATTGGTAATTTTCATATCACCAATACATATTTAGCTTCACTTATGGCTATGATATTTATTGTCAGCTTTTCTATTATCTTTAATAAAAAAATCAAAGAAATTCCAGATAAGATCCAAACTTTATTAGAAATCATTTATGAAGGTTTTTATAATTTTTGGTCTAACTTGACTGGCATTAAAAATATGAAAATTTTTGCCTTTTGTTTTACTTTTTTTATCTATATTTTACTTTCTAATTGGTTTGGAATTTTACCTGGTTTTGGAAGTATTTATATTAAGCATCATGAGGAGAAAATACACCTTTTAAGAACGGCTTACTCAGATCTAAATATGACTTTAGCTTTAGGTTTGATTTCTGTAATTGGAGCAAATATTTTAGGTTTGATTAGGTTAAGATTTGAATTTATAAAAAAATTTTTAAATCCCATTGGTTTATTAGAATTATTTTCTGAAATTTCTAAAATTTTATCTTTTAGTTTAAGGTTGTTTGGGAATATTTTAGCTGGAGAAATTTTGATTCTTTCAGTTAGTCTTTTAATTCCATTTTTAGTTCCTATCCCTTTTATGCTTTTAGAAATTTTTGTAGGGTTTATTCAGGCATTAATATTTTTTACATTAACGAGTATTTTCTTGAAGGTCGCAATTAGCCATCATTGAAAAATGACCCCAGATATTTTCAAAATAATTATTCCAGGATTAACAATTGCTTTAGGAGTAATCTTTCCTGCGCTTGTTATTGGTAAAATTGGCTCAGAAGCAATGAAGGCAATCGGTCGAAATCCAGAAGCTTCTTCAAAGATTCAAACTGCAATGATTTTAGCTATTGCCTTTGCTGAAGCTATTGCTATTTATGTCTTAGTAATTGCATTAATTCTTAAGTTCACATAATGAATGAGCTACTTTCTGCTTTTGGAATTGATTACAAAATTTTATTAGCACAGATGTTGAATTTCTTTTTGATCTTCTTTGTTATTTACAAATTTTTGCTGCTACCTTTGAATAAAGTTATTCAAGAAAGACAAAGTAAAATCTTAGAAGGATTAAAAATTCGTGAAGAAAGTAAAAGGTTAATAAGAAGAATAAAGAAATTAAGAGACACAATCTTAAAAAAAGCTTATCAAGAAAAAGAAAAAATTTTATTTGAAGCTGAAGAAGTAAAAAAGCAAAAATTAGAGGAACTAAGAAAAGAAATATCAGGTTTAAGAGAAAAAATGTTGCTAGAATTAAATAAGGAAAAAGAATTATTGGAACAAAAATTTTATTCTGAATTAAATGAAAAGTTACCTGAAATTTTAATGCAAGTTGCAAAGAAAGTTTTTGCTAGTAAAGAGTTAAATGAAGAATTTATTAAAAATATGTTATCAAAATAATGGATGCAAAGATTATCGGTGAAGCAATAATTAGATTAGCAAAGCAGAATAAAGAAAATTTAATCGAGAAGTTAGTTGAAAATTTGAAAAATGAAGGCAAAGTACATATCTTAAAGAGCATTGTTGAATTTTTAAAACTAAGAAATATTCAAATAAAAGGCCAGGAACCAGCAAAATTATATCTAGCTTTTGATTATGATGAAAAAGAGATTGAGAAAATGATAAAAGAAAAATTCAATATTAATGCTAAAATAATAGAGAAAATTATTAATCCTGATTTAATTTTGGGTGGTAAAATTATAACTTCAAACTATGTAATAGATTTTTCCTTTAAGAATTTATTAAATAAAATAATCCCGACAGAAAAATGGAAGATTTAGGGTTTTTAATAGAAAAATTAGAAAAAGAATTAGAAAAAATTGAAGCCAAGCCAGAATTTGAAGAAGCCGGTGAAGTTATTAAACTTAATGATGGTATTGTTTGGATTTCTGGTCTTTATAAGGCCTTTGCATCAGAAATTTTAATTATTGAAGATAAAAATATTCCATTAGTGGCTTTGAATTTAGAAGAAGGTCTTGTTGGAGCTGCAGCTTTAAGTGATTTTTCTAAGATTCAGCCAGGTGATATTGTGAAAAGAACTAAAAAAATAATTCAAGTACCAGTAGGAGAATCTTTAATCGGTAGAGTTATTGATCCTTTAGGAAGACCTTTAGATGATTTAGGCAATATTGAAACGGAAGAATTTTATCCATTAGAAAGAAAAGCTCCTAGTGTTGTAGAAAGGGAACCTGTTAATACTCCTCTTCATACTGGAATTAAAATTATCGATGCTTTAATGCCTATAGGTAGAGGGCAAAGAGAACTTATTTTAGGTGATAGACAAATAGGTAAAACTTCAATTGCTCTTGATGTTATTTTAAATCAAAAGAATGATCCTTTAGAAACGCCAATATGCGTTTATGTTGCTATTGGTCAAAAAATGTCTAAGATTAGAAGACTTTATGAAATTTTAAAGAAGGAAGGTGCTTTGGAATATACTATCATTGTAGCCACAACTTCAGAAGATCCGCCAATTTTGCTTTATTTAGCTCCTTATGCAGGTTGCTCTATTGGAGAATATTTTCGAGATAAAGGCAAAGATGCCTTAGTTATTTATGATGATTTAACAAAACATGCTTGGGCTTGGAGAGAACTTTCTTTGCTTTTAAAACGACCAGCTGGTAGAGAAGCTTATCCAGGAGATATTTTTTATACTCATTCAAGGCTTTTAGAAAGAGCAGCTAAACTTAAAAATGGTGGTAGCTTGACTGCTTTGCCTATTTGTGAAACTCAACTTGGAGATATTTCTGCTTATATTCCTACAAACTTAATTTCAATAACTGATGGTCAAATTTATTTAGAAACAGATCTTTTTAAAGCTAATTTTAGGCCAGCAATTAATATTGGTCTTTCTGTTTCTCGTGTAGGTTCAAAAGCTCAAACAAAAATTATGAAAAGAATTGCTGGGAAGTTAAAGTTAGATTTAGCTCAATTTAGAGAATTAGAAGAATTTGCCAAACTTTCTACCGAGCTTCCTCCTGAGATTGCTCAGAAAATAAGAAGGGGTAGGGTTTTGATGGAGATTTTGAAGCAAGAAAACTTTAAACCATTAACATTCGAAAAAATCGCTCTTTTAATTTATGCTGCTAACAGTGGTTTTTTTGATAATTTTGAATTATCACAAATTAAAGAAATAGAAAATAAACTTTTGCATTACTTAGAAACAGAGAAAAGAGAGATTTTAGATGAAATTGTGAGTAAAAAAGATCTGGATGAAGATTTAGAAAACAAAATTAAAGAAACATTAATTTACTTTTTTGAACAAATTAAAAAATGAAAACGAAAAATTTACGTGCTTTAAGAAAAAGGATAAAATTTTTAAGCAATTTTCAAAAAATTACTAAATCGATTAGTCTTATTTCTGCTATTAAATTTCAGAAAGTTTATCAGAAAATCGCTCGTATTATTTTTAATGTTTTCTATCTTTTAGATATCTTTGAAGAAGTATTAAAAAGACATCCTAAAATTTCTAGAGAATTTTTAAATTTAAAGGTTAATGAAAAAGGTAAAAGATTAATAATTTGCATTGCTTCAGATAGGGGGTTGGCTGGTAGTTTTGATCATCTTATTTTCAAAAAAACAGAAGAATTTTTAACCGGAGATTTTTATTTAGGAACTATCGGACTTAAAGCTGAAAAATATTTTAAAAAGAAATACCAGCTTCTTTTTAGTTTTAGTAAATTTGAAAATGTTTTGCCTGAAGAATTCGCTAAGGAACTTTTAAGCTATCTCCAACTTTTAATTGAAAAAGAAAAAATAAAAGAAATTTATCTTATAAGACCAAATTTAACTTCAAGCGGATTTATTGTTGAAAGCTTAAAAGTTTATCCTTTTGATTTAGAATCAATCCATGATCTTCTTGAAAAAATTAAAATAAAAACAAAAGAATTTGAAGATTTGAAAAAAGAAGAGCCAAGGTTTAAAGAGTTTCAATATATTCTTGAACCTTCTCCAGAAATAGTTATTAGGACAATTTTAAATCAGGTATTTTACTTAATTTTTTATGCTTTAATTTTACAAGCACAAGCAAGCTTAGAATTTGTAAGAACAATAACAATGAAAAAGGCAAGCGAAAATGCTGAAGAGCTGAAAGAAAAAGAAATTTTAAATTATAATAAAATGAGACAACAAAAAATTACTGAAGAATTAATTGACATAAGAAGATGAGAGGGAAAATAATTCAAATTATAGGAACAGTTGTAGACGTAGAATTCGAAAAAGAAATTCCTGAAGTTTATGAGGTTTTAAGGGTTGTTGAAAATGGGCTTCTTTTAGAAGTTGAAAGTATTATTTCTTCAAAAAGAGTAAGATGTATTTCTTTTGAAAGCACTGATGGGCTTTATAGAGATATGGAGGTTGAAAGGACATATAAAAAATTAACAGTCCCTGTTGGCAGAAATGTTTTAGGAAGAGTTATTAATGTTTATGGAGAACCTATTGATAATAAAGGACCAATTGAAGCTGAAAGATGGGAAATTATAAGACCAGGACCAAAATTTACTAAACAAAAACCAGAAATTGAAATTTTAGAAACAGGTATAAAGGTTATTGATCTGTTAACACCAGTGATTAAAGGAGGGAAGGTTGGGCTTTTTGGAGGTGCTGGAGTAGGGAAGACTGTACTTTTGATGGAACTTATTCATAATATTGCTTATAGATATCAAGGATTTTCAATTTTTGCTGGAGTTGGTGAAAGAACAAGAGAAGGTAATGAACTTATTTTAGAAATGGAAGAAAGTGGAGTTATGAAAAATGTAGCTATGATTTTTGGGCAAATGAATGAAGTACCAGCAGCAAGATTTAGAACAGCATATGCAGGAGTAACTTTGGCTGAATATTTTAGAGATGTTGAAAAATTAGATGTTCTTTTATTTATTGATAATATTTTTAGATTTGTTCAAGCGGGTTCAGAGGTTTCAGCTTTACTTGGTAGATCTCCTTCTGCTGTTGGTTATCAACCAACTTTAGCTACAGAAATGGGAATGCTTCAAGAAAGAATTACTTCTACTGAAGATGGTTCAATTACCTCTTTTCAAGCAATTTATGTTCCTGCAGATGATATTACAGATCCAGCTCCAGCGACAGTTTTTGCTCACCTAGATTCAACTATCGTTCTTTCTAGAGAAATAGCAGAGCAGGGAATTTATCCAGCTGTTGATCCTTTACAATCTAATTCCTTAGCTTTAGACCCCAAAATTGTTGGAGAAAGACATTATCGAGTAGCTACAGAAGTTCAAAAAATTTTACAAAGATACCAAGAATTAAAAGATATTATTGCTATTTTAGGAATTGAAGAATTACCGGAAGAAGATAAATTAACTGTTTATCATGCAAGAAAAATTCAAAAATATTTATCTCAACCATTTTTTGTTGCTGAAAGTTATACAGGAAGAGAAGGGAAATATGTACCTTTAGAAAAAACAGTTGAAGAATTTGAAAAACTTGTAAGCGGAGAATACGATGAAATACCCGAAGATGAATTCTATATGAAGGGAGTATTGTTCGAGTAAATACTATAGTTTTAACATAAAGATATTATTTAAGACAATATGGTATAGAACTCTTCAGGCTTTTGTGGATAGTGCTATAATTATGGCTTTATATCGAGCGAATTTAGTTATTGGATCGAATTTGACTTTCAAAATACTTTGTATAAAATTTTAACAATAAAAAATTTAATTCTTGAAGTAAAAATGGAGCAAGAAATAGAATTAACGCATATCATAAAAAGAGATGGAAGGATAGTGCCTTTTGATAGAACGAGGATAGAAAGAGCAGTAGAAAAGGCATTGATAGCCACTAATAAAGAAATAGGAAATATCCCTGTGATTATAGCAGATAGGGTTGTAGAAGAATTGAAAAAGAAAAAAGCTGAAAATAGAAATTTTGTTCCCACGGTAGAAGGAGTTCAGGATTTAGTTGAAAAAGCTCTGATGGAACAGGGATTATATGAAACTGCAAAAGCTTATATACTTTATAGGGATTGGAGAGCCAGGTTAAGAAAAAGAAATATTTTTCAAAAAAGATTAAATTTAAAACCATATGAATATCCGGAGTTAATTGATTATGTTGATGCTATTAGACATTCTTATTGGCTGCATACTGAGTTTAATTTCACCAGCGATGTTCAAGATTTTAAAGTAAGAACTAATGAGATAGAAAGGAATGCCATTAAGAATTCAAGTTTAGCTATTGCTCAAATTGAATTGATGGTAAAACAATTCTGGGGAGACATTTATAAAAAATTACCAAAACCGGAAATAGCAGCGGTTGGATATACTTTTGCTGAAAGTGAAGTCAGACATATGGATGCTTACAGTCATCTTCTAAAAATATTAAATTTAGAAAGCGAGTTTGAAAAAATAAATGAAATTAGACCATTAAAAGAAAGGTATCTTTATTTGGAAAGAGCCAAACAACTTGCTTTAAGCGAAGAAAATAAAGAATTTAGTAAAGCAATTTTACTTTTTTCAATCTTTGTTGAACATGTTTCACTTTTTTCTCAATTTTTAGTCATAATGTCATTTAATAAATATAAAAATATGTTTAAAGGAACCTCTAATGCAGTAGAGGCAACATCTAAAGAAGAGCAAATTCATGGACTTTTTGGCATTGAACTTATAAATATAATTAAGCAAGAAAACCCAGAGTGGTTTGATGAAAATTATATTAAATCAATAACTGATTTTTGTAAAGAATTTTATCAAAGCGAAGAAATGTTAATTGATTGGATTTTAGAAAAAGGAGATTTGGAATTTTTATCAAAATATACTATTAAGGAATTTATAAAAAATAGAATTAATAGAGATTTAGAGATGGTTGGCTTTCCTAAAATATTTGAAGTTGATGAAAAAGCAATCAAAGAAACCATTTGGTTTGAAGAGGAAGTGATTACTACCAAACATACTGATTTCTTTTTCAAAAGGTCAATTAATTATAGTCGTCGGCAGTTTAGTATAACTCCCGACGACATTTTCTAAAAATGTTCGAATGGCTTAATGAATACAGCAGAAGGTTTCTTTCAAGAGGTTATTTATTACCAGGTTACACTCCAGAAAAAAGAATTGAAGAAATTGCCCAAAAAGCAGAGGAATATTTGAAAATAGATGGCTTTGCTAAAAAATTTTTTAAATATATGAGTCTGGGGTTTTATTCTTTAGCTACTCCTGTTTGGACAAATTTTGGTAATCAAAGAGGTTTACCAATAAGCTGCTTTGGATCTTATATTGAAGATAATATGGGATCAATTTTATTTACCTTAGGTGAAGTAGGAATGATGAGTAAATTTGGCGGAGGAACTTCTGCTTATTTTGGTGAATTGAGACCAAGAGGATCTTTGATAAAAAGTGACTATGGAAAAACTTCCGGTTCAGTTCATTTTATGCAACTTTTTGACAAAATTGCTGATGTTATTTCTCAAGGTTCAACCAGAAGAGGACAATTTGCTCCTTATTTACCTATAGATCATGGTGATATTGAAGAATTTTTAGATATAGGAACAGAAGGACATCCCATTCAAAAAATTACTTATGGAGTGACAGTAACTGATGAATGGTTAAATGAAATGCTTAAGGGTGATGAAGAAAAAAGAAGAATTTGGGCAAAAGTTATTCAAAGAAGATATCAAATTGGTTATCCTTATATCATTTTTATTGATAATGTAAATAATAATACCGTTGATGTTTATAAAGATAAAAAATTAAAAATTTATGCCAGTAATCTTTGCACTGAAATTGCTCTTCCTTCAAGTCCCGAATGGTCTTTTGTTTGTAATCTTTCTTCTATAAATCTTTTAAAATATGACGAGTGGGAAGATACTGACGCAGTAGAGACTCTTGTCTTTTTCTTAGATGCAGTGATGGAAGATTTTATTAAAAAATTAGAAGCTATGAGAGATTCAAAGGATAAAGAAAAAAGACAAGCTTTTGAGTTTATGCAAAGAGCTTACAATTTCGCTGTGGCTAATAGAGCTTTAGGTTTAGGTGTTGTTGGTTGGCATTCTTTACTTCAAAGTAAAATGATTCCTTTTGAAAGCGAAGAGGCAAGAAAATTAAATATTGAAATATTCAAGAAAATTCATAAAAGAGCCTATAATGCTTCTAAAGAATTAGCAAAGCTTTATGGAGAGCCGGAAATACTCAAAGGATATGGAAGAAGAAACACGACTCTTTTAGCTATTGCGCCAACAACTTCTTCTTCTTTTATTTTGGGTCAGGTTTCTCAAAGCATAGAACCATATTTTTCAAATTATTATGTAAAAGACATAGATAAAATAAAAGTAACAATTAAAAATCCCTTTTTAGAAAAGTTATTAGAAAAGAAAGGTAAAAATACAGAAAATGTTTGGAGAGAAATATTATATCACGATGGTTCGGTTCAACATTTAGATTTTCTTTCAGAAGAAGAAAAAGCTGTTTTCAAAACTTTTCAAGAAATTGATCCTTATGAGATAATTGATCAAGCAGCAGATAGACAAAAATATATAGATCAATCTCAATCATTAAATTTGATGATAAATCCTTTTACGCCTCCTAAGGAAGTCAATGATTTAATTCTTTATGCTTGGAAAAGAGGTGTTAAATCTTTATATTATCAACATAGTGTTAATGCTGCTCAAATGTTAAATAGAAGAAAAGTTTGTGAGGCTTGCGCAGGTTAATACCATCAAGATCATTCCGAGGAAAAAATTATGAAAAAATTTAAATTTGAACTAGTAGGCATAGACAAAAATTATTTAGAGAAAGAGGTAGATGTTTTAATTTGTGAGACAGATTTAGGAGAAATTTCAATTTTAGCTGATCATCATCCTTTAATTACTGTTGTTAAAAAAGGAGAAATAAAAATTAAAAAAGATAATGAAGAAAAAACAATATTTCTGCCTTTTGATTCAATCTTAGAAGTAAAAGAAAATAAAGCAAGAATTTTAGTAATGTTTCCAATTTAGGTTATAATAAATTTAACAATCTGACTTTATTTTAATTTTGGATAATAAAGTTAGGAGTTTAAGTAAAAAAAATCTGGAAAAATGTGATTATATTTTAGAAATTCCTATGTTTGGTAAAAAAAGAATCTTTAAATGTTGCTGTTGCTTTTGGAATTGTCGCTTATGATTTAAGATTAAAAATTGAAAATTTTAATTAAAACTAGAGTTATAATTCCTAAAATTATTCTGTAATAACCAAAAATTTTTAAGTTATGATTTTGTAAATATTTAATAAAAAGTTTTACCACAATCAACGCGGATATAAATGAAAAAACAAATCCTGTTATCAAATATATTAAATTTTCTTTTATAAGAAAAATTTTATCAAAACCTGTTTTATATAAATCAAATAATCCTGCGGAAATTATAGTAGGCACAGATAATAAAAAAGAGTATAAAACCGCTTCATCTCTTTTATATTTTAAAAGAAGCATTCCTAAAATTACTGCTCCAGCACGTGATACTCCTGGTACTACTGATAAAGATTGAAAAATACCAATAAGAATTGCCTCTTTAAGTGTTAAATTTTCTAAATTTTTAAAAATTTTAATTTTATTTTTTTCTATTAAGTTTTCTATAATGATCATTAAAAGTCCTATAAATATTAAACTAAATATTATTAAAAAAATATCTTCAAAGAAAATATTTTTGATTACTTTATAAAAAGGCAAGGCAATTAAAGATGTCATAAGAAATGAAACTAATATAGGCAATATTAACCTTTTATTTTTTAAAATATATTTAGAGTATAAAAAAATGATAGATAAAATTGCTCCAGATTGTATGAAAATTTCGAAAAATTTTATAAAATCATTTTGTGATATATTTAAAATTTTTGAAGCCAAAATTAAATGTGCAGTTGATGAAATGGGCAAAAATTCTGTCAAACCTTCAATTATTCCTAAAAATATTGAATTGATAAGATTCATTTTTTATAATTTTTATTTTAACATCAAATATTTTTAGTTTATTATAAAAATATTAAGGTTATTTCTTAAGTAAAATTTATTTTTAAAAGTGCTCAAGGACTATTATTATAATAATATTTTAAATCAATTAGTTACTGGACATCGATCTTTGTGGAGAATTCAGAAATATTATTTAAAGAATCCTAAAGGTTGTAAAAGATGTTAAGATTTTTTCACGAAATTGGCAAATGACAAACAAAGACATATCCAAGATTTATTGAAATTATGGAAGAGGGGGCATTCCTATTAATTTTGTTATTACTGCCATTTATAACATTTGCTTATTGCCCTTTGTATGTGGGAGGGGTTTTGGTTTTAACATTTTTAGGTTATGAAATTGGAGTTAAGAAAATTGTTTTGGGATTTTTAATTGGCGCTTTAGCTGTTGCTTTTGGTGAATGGTTAAATAGGCTTATTAAAAGAAAAATTTTTAAAGGTCAAGATTTTTTAATTATTGCTTTAGCATTTATTTTGACTTATTTACCAGTGAAAAATTATATTTTTAATTACTACTCTTTATACTTACCCAATTTAGGTATTAATACTCCAATTTTGATTGATGAATTTTTGCTTTTAGGAATTTTTGGTGGTCTTTTAGTTTATATTGCTCCTTTTATTAGTAGGTGGATATCTCAAAAAAGAGGCAAAACAATTTTATTTCAAAGAATAATTGTGACCTTAATCTTACTTATAATTTTTGGATTAATTTTACAATTTATTTAAACACGAATTAATCACGAATAATGCGAACTAATCACGAATAATAAATCAAGAATTGGACACGAATTAAACGAACAAAACGCAATAAAACGCGAATTAGACGAATTAAAGCGCAAATTAACGAATACGAATGTATCACGAATTAGACGAATTAATCACGAACGGGTTATTTGTGAAAATTCGAAATAATTTGCGATAAATTCGTCTATAATAAATTCGTGAAATATTCGTGGTACTTCATTGAAAAAAATTCGTATCAAATTTTTTCTTCTACTTTGGGTACTGTTGGTTGACAAGCATGGCTTATCAATTTTAGTAGAAGCGAAACAAAAACCTCTCTGAAAATTTTCATTTCTATATTTCTATAGAAGAAAAATAGAAAATTTTTGCCCTACAATTAATTTTACTTTTAAAAATCAATAAGAATTTATAAGATTTTTCCATCTCTGCTGCTTCCTTAAGTAAACATTTTAATAGAATCGATAAACATTAATTTATAAATTGTTATAGCAATTTATACTTTACTTTTTGCTGCTATTTTTATTGTTGTTAATTTTAGTAGAAATAAAAATTTTTTTAGATCCCCATATTTTTCCTAATAGCAAGCGATATTAGCAGACTAAAATTTTTTATCTTTATGTTATAATAAAAATATAAAAACTATTTGTGTTCAAAAACTAAATAATCTTCAGCAAAAGATATAAAATCTTAGAAAATATCAGAACAGAATAAATTCTAAAAAATTTAAAGTTATTTTGATTCATATTAAAAAACTAAAGAAATAATGGTAGAAATAGTTGCTGATGTTAATGTTTTAATACTATATTTAGTAAAAGGAATTAGAGCGCAAAAATCTTAGGAAAATTGATTGTTGAATGAAAAGAATTTTAAGTCCAACGATTGTTATTGCAGAAATGCTTAGTTGTCCCAAATTAACTGATGAAGAGAGTATGATTATTAAAGGTTTTGTTTTTAATTTTGAAATTATACCTCTTGATTTTTCTTTTGCTAATATAGGTGGGATGTTAAGGAGCAAATATAAAATTAAGCTTCCAGATGCTATTATCGCCGCCACCACAATTTATTACAATTCTCCTTTATTTAACTTTCAATCTCAGAGATTTTAAGAAAGTTAAAGAAATTAAAACAATCTTTCCTTAAAAAAATTATTCATTTAAATTTCTCAATTTCTTAAAAAACCAAGAAAATGTTACAATTTGATGCTCAAGATTTAAAACTATACATATTAAAACATTTTAATTGTTATATTTTCATTCTGCTGAAGGACAAGAACTAAATTAAAATTGTGAATAAATTCTCAAAATATCTTCAAAATTTACGATTTTTCTTAATTTTTTTAATATCTCAAAATTAAATTTAAAATTTTAGCAATAGAAAAAATTTTTGTATAATTATAAAAATGGAAAAAATTTTAGTAGATATAGGATCATCAACAGTTAAAGTTTATAAATATTCTAACGAAAAATTGAATTTAATACTTCAAAGAAGTTTATATTTTAAAGAAGGTTTTGATCCTTAAGGTGGAATTTCTCCAGAAAATAAAAAGGAACCTTTCGAGCTTTTAGAAGCAATAAAAGAAGAAAACAAAAATACGCCTATAAGACTTTATGCTACAGGAATTTTTAGAAAATTAGCACCAGAAGCTAAAATAAATTTTATTGACGAAGTCTTTTTAAGAACTGGCCTTTATTTCAATATTATTGATCAAGATTTAGAGAATTTTTATTTAGAAATGGCTCTTGTTGGGAAATGCAATTTAAATGAACCCTTGCTTTTAATTAATATTGGCGGAGGCTCGACAGAACTTGTAGTAATGTATGGCAAAGAAGCAATCGAAAGAGTAAATTTAGATTTTGGAGTTGGTAAGATTCTTACTGATTTTCCTCAAATTAATGATGAATTTGCAAAAGTAAAATTAGAAGAAATTGTAAATTATGTAAAAAGTTTACTGCCTCCAATTCAAAATAAGCCAAAGATTGCTTTTTACACAGGAGGAGAACTAACTTATATGAAGCTTGCTAATTATCCATTAAAGAAAAATAATTTATTTGAAAACGAAGACCACCCATTTTTAATCGATTTAGAAGATCTTAAAAATAAAAATAAAGAAATTTTTGAAAAGATATCATTAAAAAAATTAGAAAACTTAATGCCTGAAAATCCTAAATGGATGCATGGAGCAAGACCTTGTTCCGCCATAGCTCAAGCAATTTGTGAAAAATACTATATTGAAAAAATTATTCCTTCTGATTCAAATATTATAAATGGGATTGTAAGGCAAGAATTACAGAATTTGTAGTTTTTCAAAGAGAAGAAGGTCTATTTCCTTTAGGATTAGAAAGATATCATTTAAATTCAATAAAAAACTCAGATGCTTTAATAGTTTGTGATCCCAATGGATATGTTGATGCCTCTGCTTTATTAGAAATTGGCTTTGCTCATTCTTTAGGGAAAAGAATAATTTTTACCGAAAAACCAGAAGAATTTATTTTAAACAATTTACCTTTTGAAGTTGGTTTACTAATTTGAATTTTTATTTACAGCTATTTATGTTACCCCTACACTTCTCCTTTCTTCTTTTAAAATATAAATATAAAATATAAATAATAATTTTAAATTTTAAAATAAATAATAAATAATAATTATAATTAAATTATAAATTAACTTAGAATCACCCAAAAACAAATTTTACATTTGGCTGAGCTGGCAAGACTTAAACTTAAAAACGATGAAATTGACAAATTAGTCAAATACTTAAAAAAAATTTAGGTTATGTTGAAAAATTCGAAAGGTGGTTTAAAAAATATAAACTATTAACAAATATTCTTGAAGGGTTGCTTTTAAGAGAAGATAAAGTTTTAAATAATGTTACCTTGAAAGAAATAGAGGGTATCATTTAAAAATAAGTGTTTATGAAGTCGATAAATAAAAAATAACTTTTAAATAACTTTTATTGATACCCAGTCATGCCGATTTCAACAATTTAAGATAGAAAGGAGTTAGGGTTATTGATTTTGGTAGTTTAGTAGCGAGAGATTTATAAGTTGTCATTTTAATTTATATGTAATTTTTTTTCTACTTTTAGAATTGAAAAATAAATAATATTTCTAATCTAATTTCACTTTTTATAAAGAACTAAATGAAGGCGTTACTATTCATGATAATTATTTTAATTAATATTCGTGAAAAAATTCGTGTAGATTCAAAATAAATTCGTGTATAAATAAATTCGTAGTATAATTAAATTATGGATATAAAATCATCTAAAGAATTGATAGAAAAAATCAACGAACTAAAAGAAAAAGTGGTTGATCTTTCTGCAGACGAAGATTTAGCGCTGGCAGTCATGAATTTAATTAGTATGGAAGAACATATTTATTTTACTGCCGAAAAAACATGTAAAAATGAATATTTTGATTTACTTAATCAAGTAAGAGAAATAAGAAAGAAAATGATGGAAAGATTAATTGGGAAGCCTGAAGGAGAACTTTGGTGCTTTGTAAAACATACGCTATCTGCCACAATGAGACTTATTGAAGTAGGGGCAAAACTTCAAAATCAAAATAAAAAAGATGAAGCTAAAGAAGTTTTTGATTTAGCTTATGAACTTTTTAATATCTTTTGGGGAATAAAGTTGAATATCATACCCGCGGATGAACGCGGGTTAAAACACGGATTAACGCCGCCGCAGATTAACACTGATTATAACACGGATGAACGCGGATATTTGATAGATGAAAGTGGATCAGAAATAAATAAAGATCAGCATCTATCCGCATTGGATCAGCGTAAATCCGCGTGGTTAAAAAATTTAATTGAAAAAATAGTCGATTGTTGTACAGAATAAAAAATGAGAGAAGGGGAAATTTTAAAAATTAGAGCAGAAAGATTTTTAGAGGCGGCAAGAGATTTATATAAGAAAGAATACTATGATCTTTGCGCTTTTAATATTGAACAAGCAGTGCAGTTATTTTTGAAATATGAGATATGGAAAATTTTAGGTGATTTTGAAAAAACTCATAAAATTAGTGAACTTTTAGATCATTATAAAATAGCCTCTGGTAAAGTTAAAGAAATAGATAATTTGAAAGAGAAGTATAAACAAACAATTTATGACTTAGAAATTGCCTATATCGAGAGTAGATATCTGCCAGCTCAATTTTTAAAAGAACAAATTGACTTGATGTTTAAATTTGTAGAAGATTTATTGAGTATTTTTAAAAATGGGTAAATATTTTGAATTTCTTTTAGAAAGAAAGCAAAGGAGAGAGCACTTTTTAGAAAATATTGATTATTATCTAAATTTAATCAAAGAACGAGCGAAAAATAATCTTGGCGAAGCGACAAAAATTTATTTATTTGGTTCTTATTTAACAGGAAGTTTTGGCCCTGACAGCGATGTAGATATTTTGGTTGTCACTGAAAATGAAATTGATCAAAGAGAAAAAAGCAAGATTTTATCTGAAATTTTAGAAGATTTCGATGTTTATCACCCTTTTGAAATCCATTTTGCTTCAAAATCTCAATTTGAAAATTGGTACAAAAAATTTTTAAAAGAAAACTATAAAGAAATCTAAAATTTGGCAAAGATACCTATGGGGGTCTAATATTATTATTATGATTGAAAAAATATATTGGTCCAATGGGATGTATAGAACCTCAAGATCAGTCTGGAAATTGTTTTGAATGCGGGATGAAACTTTTACCAACGGATCAATTCGGATTCGAAACGGATAAATTCGGATATAAAATAAATAAGAATCCGCATAAATCCGTTTATAATCCGCATATATCCGTTGGTACGTATCTATATTTCATTGAAGGTCATATTCCAATAGAGGCTATTAATAAACTTTTAACTGAAAAACCTGAAATTGATGGTATTACTCTACCAGAAATGCCTTCAGGTTCTCCTGGAATGCCAGGATTTAAAATTGAAAAATGGAAAATTCATTCAGTTAAAAATGCTCAAGATCAAGGAATATTTATGGAAATTTAATTTTTAGTCGGTATATTGTATAATAATTTAAATAAAAAATGGATAAAACATTAAAAATAACAATCATTGTCGGAATTTTAATTTTTTCTTTTTCTACTCTTTGGTTTGTATATGAATATAGTAAATCAAAACCGGTATTAAGAACATTTTCTGTTTCAGGTGAAGGAAAAGAAGTTGTTGTGCCAAATATTGCTGAAATTAGAATTGGAGTTATTAGCGAAGGAAAAGATTTGGCTGCACTTCAAAAAGAAAATTCCGAAAAAATGAATAGAATTATAAGTTTTCTAAAAGAGAAGGGAATTGATGAAAAAGATATTCAAACAGAAAATTATTTAGTAAGTCCAAAATATGATTATTCAAAACCTCCTTATAAAATTGTGGGTTATACAATTAATCAAGATTTGAAAGTTAAAGTTAGAGATTTAAGTAAAATTGGAGAAATTTTGTCGCAAGTAGTAAATTATGGAGCTAATAATGTTTCTGGCCCAAATTTTACTGTTGATGATAAAGAAGTTTATTTAGAAAAAGCAAGAGAAAAAGCAATTAAAAATGCCAAAGAAAAAGCAGAAAAAATTGCCAAAATTGCTGGGTTTAAATTAGGAAAAATTGTAAGTATAACAGAATCAAGTCCTTTTGAGCCTATTCCGGTTATGTTAAAAGAAAGTGGAGCAGGAGGTCCATTAATTTCTCAACCTCAAATAGAACCAGGGTCACAAGAAATAAAAGTTCAAGTAACTATTACTTATGAAATTAAATAATTGATAATAAAAATGAATTATATAATTTTAGCTTTACTTTCTGCTTTAACTGCAAGTTTAGTAGCTATATTTGGGAAATTAGGATTAAAAAATGTTGATCCTACAATAGCAACAACAATAAGATCCTTGATTATGGCTGGATTTTTAGTAATTGTAAGTTTATTTTTGAAAAAATTTGAAAATTTCTCTTTAAATCTTTTTACTTCTAAAGATTGGTTTTTAATTATCTTAGCAGGAATTTCTGGGGCTCTTTCTTGGCTTTTTTACTTTTGGGCACTCAAATTTGGTCCAGCATCTCATGTAGCAGTTATTGATAGATTAAGTTTAGTTTTTGTAATTTTACTTTCAGCATTAATTTTAGGAGAAACTTTAAATTTGAAAGTGATTTTAGGAGCGATTTTAATAATTATTGGAGCTATTTTAGTAGTTTGGAAATAAAAAACTCTCTTAAGATAAAATTTAATAATAAAGATGAGAAAGGTAGTGAAAGTTAAATTTAATGGCGATCTAAAGGAAACAATTCTCAAAGCATTGGAGCCTTTAGGCGGTATTCAAAATTTTGTTAAAAAAGGTGAAGTTATTTTATTAAAACCAAATTTTAATACAGCTGATCCATTACCAGCTGCTACTGATTATGGATTTTTAAAAGCTGTCGTAGAGATAGTGTATTCTGCAGAGCCTAAATTAGTAATGATAGGAGAAAGCTCAACAATGAGTTTTAATACAAGAAAAATTATGGAAAAATTAAATATCTTTGATCTTTTAAATTTAGAAATACCACCAAGAATTTATGTTTTTGAAGAATATCAATGGTTTAAAAAAGAAGTACCAAATGCAAAATATTTAAAATCAGTTTCATTAACAGAAATTTTAGATAGAGTAGATAAAATTATTTTTTTACCATGCTTAAAAACACATAAATATGCTCAATATACTGGTGCCTTAAAGTTAGCAGTTGGGTTTATGAAACCAGTGGAAAGAATAAATTTGCATTTATCTCATCTGAAAGAAAAAATTGCTGAATTAAATGCATTATTTAATGTTGATTTAATAATAATGGATGCGCGAAAATGTTTTATTACTAGAGGACCTGCTGAAGGTGAGGTTAGAGAGTCTAATTTAATTTTAGCCTCAGATGATAGAATAGCTATTGATGTCGAAGGAATTAAAATTATTCAAAGTTTTAAAGGGAATTCATTAAAAAATATTGATCCTTGGCAATTGCCTCAAATTAAAAGAGCAGTTGAATTAAATTTAGGTGTGAGTTCCGAAAAAGATTACGAAGTTATTGAAAAAGAATGAATGATTGATTTTCATGCTCATTTAGATGATGAAAAAATTTTACCTTTTTTAGATGAAATTATAAAAAGAGCTAAAGACGCTGGTGTAAGTTTAATTATTTCTCCAAGTGTAAATTTAAATTCTGCGCTTAAAATAATTGAAATTTCTAAAAAATTTGAAAATGTTTTACCTATAATAGGAGTTCATCCATCTGAAGTTGATAATTTCAAGGATGAAGACTTAAATCAACTAGAGGATTTTATTAAAAAAGAAAAAATAATTGGCATAGGTGAAATTGGTTTGGATTATACTTATAAAACGGATAAAAATAAACAAAAAGAAATCTTTGAAAAACAGCTTCAATTAGCAGAAAAATATAAATTACCTCTAGTTTTGCATATAAGAGAAACTTTTAATGAGATTTTTGGAATTTTGAAAAATTTTAAAGTTATTCCTATTTGGCATTCTTGCACAGGAAATTTAGAAGAGGTAGAAAAATTTTTAGAAATTGGAGGTTTTATTTCTTTTTCTGGAATAATAACTTTTAAAAATGCTAATAGATTAAGAGAAATTGCAAAAATTGTGCCTTTAGAAAGAATGTTTTTAGAAACCGACTCTCCTTATTTAGCGCCTGAACCTTATCGATATAAAATTAATGAACCAGCTTATGTTAAATTTATCTATCAAAAAGTTGCTAAAATAAAAAATATAGAAATTGAAAAAGTTAGTACTATTATTAGAAATAATTTCGAAAATTTGTTTAAAATATAATTTTTAAGATGCTAAAAGAAGTAAGGGGAGATATAACAAAAATCGAAGCAGATGTAATTATTAATGCAGCAAATACTGAGCTTATTCATGGAGGAGGCGTTGCTTTAGCCATTGCCAAAGCTGCTGGTGAAGATTTAGTTAAAGAAAGCAAAGAAATAGGCTTTGTACCAATTGGAGATTTTGCTGTAACTACTGCTGGAAAGCTAAAAGCAAAGAAAGTAATTCATATTCCGACAATTGATTATGTAAATAATAAAAAGATAACTTACGAAGAATTAGAGAAAGCTTTGGAAAAAGTTTTTAAATATTGTCAAGAAAATAATTTTTATAGAATTGCTACACCACTTTTAGGAACAGGTGTTGTTGGTTTAGAAAAAGAAAAAGTTAAAGAAATAATAAAAAATTTATCAGAAAAATTTACTAATTTAGAAGTCATAATCGTAGAAAAATAAAATTTATTTTGGATCCAAAAATCAATTAAAAGCGACAGGGAAACTTGATCAAAATACAATCAAATTTGTAAATAATCTTATTAAATAATAGTTACTTTTATATTTCTCAAACGAGGGCCATCTAATTCTATTAAAATAATTCTTTGCCAAGTTCCTAAAATTAAATTTTTATTTTCAAATGGAACTAATAATGATGTGCCTATAAGAGAAGAAAGAAAATGATCAGGAAAGTGCGAAGGATTATGAGGATGTCTAAAATTTAATTTAGGTACAATTTTTTCTAAGGTATCTAAATAATCTAAATCAGTACCAGGATCCAAGTCAGCAGTAGTTAAAGCACAAGTTGTGTGTAAAGCAAAAAGATGAATTAAACCAGAATTTTTATCTTGTTTTTCAATAATTTCTTGTATTTTATCTGTAATATCTACAATTTCTCTCTTTTTATTTGTTTTAATTTCTATAATCATTGTATAATTATAAATTAATGAAAGAGATATTGAAAAAATTAGTGGAGTTTAAAACAACGCATCAGGAAGAGAACAAAGGAGAATTTGATAAAGCTTTTGAATTTATTATTTCTCAAATAAAAGATTTTGTAAAAGGTTATAAATTAGTTGAAAGTAACGGATATAAAAGTTTAATTTTATGGAAAGAAGAAAAACCAGAAATTGTTTATATGTGCCACTTAGATGTTGTTCCTGCAAGAGACGAAGATTTTATATTTAGAGAAACAAAAGGTAAATTTTATGGAAGAGGAGTTTTCGATGATAAATTTGCTATAGCAGTTTTAATTGAGACCTTAAAAGAGTTGAAAGAGAAAAATATATCTTTCGGTGGCATTATAACTTCAGATGAAGAAATAGGTGGTTTTAATGGTGCCAATTATGTTATTAATAAATTAAAATTTTTAGGAAAAGTTTTTATAATTCCAGATAGCGGGTCAAACTTTAGTTTAGAAACAGAAGCCAAAGGAGTTTTGCATTTAAAAATTACTTTTAAAGGAAAAAAAGCACATGGGTCAATGCCCTGGCAAGGCAAAAATGCCTTAGATGAATTTATTAAAGGATTTAACAAATTAAGAAAAATATTTCCTGAATATAAAAAGCCTACATGGAAACCAACTTTGAATTTAGGGAAAATCACTGGTGGAGAAGCAGCTAATCAAGTTTGTGATTATATGGAAGCTTTATTAGACTTTAGATATCCATTTGGTTATAAAAAAGAAAAAATTTTAAGTATAGTTAAAAAGATATTTCCTAAAGCTAAAATTCAAATAATAGCAGAAGGTAATCCTATAAAAACTGATTTAAAAAATGAATATGTTAAAAAGTGGATAGTAACAGCAGAAAAAATTCTAAAAAGAAAAATTAAATTTACTAAATCTTATGGAGCTACAGATGCAAGATTTTTAGCAGAGCATAATATTCCATTTATTATTACTGAGCCAGATGGAGGCAATTATCACTCAGATAACGAATGGATTGATATAAAATCTTTATATCAGTTCAAAGAAATACTTAAATCATTTTTAAATAAATAAAAATTACTATTGACAATCTGCCCAAATTTTTATATTGTTTATTGACAAAAAGTTTTTACTATTTTAAAATTTTTTTATGCACACTAAAACAAAAAAGGAGGGATGGCGTATGTTGCGTCGTTCATTTCTCGTTACATTAGTCGTTACATTAGTTACATTAACATTAACAGGATGTGGTGGGGGAGGCAAAAAACAACCTTCTCTACAACCTCCCCTACCTCCCATAGAAAAAGGATATGCTAGAATAACTATCAACTGGTGGAATACACCTATTGATACATCAACATTAAGATCTAGATATATTCCAACCTCAGTAGATAAAATTACAGTTATAATTTATGATAATAATAATGTTGTTGGTTCAGGGGTTATTCAAAGACCAAATAGCGAAATTATAATAGAATTGCCTGTTGGTAATAATTATGTAGCTAGAGCTAGCGGATATGATAGAAATAATAATTTAATCGGAGAAGGAGCATCTGATCCATTTAATATTGCTGCTTCTACAACTACTGATGTAAGGATAACTATCACCGGAGTAAATGAGCCTCAAAATAATAATCAATCTGGTGCAATATTATTGACATTTAGTAACAATCAGGCAACAGGAAGGGAAATCTTTCATACATCCAAAGATAGCGTAGACTGGTTCAGGTTCTCTGCTAGAAATGATAAAGCATATAGTATACATTTCAGTGTCTTAGAGAGTACACCGGATTCTATATGGAGAGTAAAAATAAGCATATATGATGGAAGCAATTTAATTAAAGAGGCAAGCTCTCCATCAGATTCTGTACCGCCTGCACCGGTAACAATATCTAAACCGGCAAGCGGTACAGTATACGTAAAAATTGAAGTTATATCTGGCACTTTCAAGGGCTGGTACCAGCTCGATGTGTACCAGCTTGACCTTGGAAATGCTAAAGTTACGATAGATTAGATATAAAAAAATTGATAAAAATTTTTAATAAGGCCCGTCCTTTCGACGGGCCTTTAACACTTGACTATTTATTTTTTATTTGTTATAATTTAAAAATCAAATAAGCTTTTGTCGTAATTGATTTTTTGCTAAAATGACTTTAGAAATAGAAAATAAAAACGAAAAAAGGAAAAGAACCATTATTTTTGGTTTATTGGCTTTAATTTTAATATTGCTTTTTATTATCTTTGCCAAAACCCAAATAGTTAAAAATCTTAGGTTATCTCTTGCTAATATTTTAAATCCATATAAAAGCGATTTAGAATTTAAGATAAATAATCATTCATATGATTTTGAAACAGAAGATAATGATTTAGAAATAAAATGGCAAGGGTCAAATGTAATTTTATGTGTTGCTTCTTCAAGCCCAGAATTAGAAGAATGGGTAGGAGAAAAAGAACTTAAAGGAGAAGAATCTTTTTCTATTAATACTTCAACCACTTTTAGTTTAACTTGTGCTGGCCCTAGTGGTTTAATTTCAAAAGAAATTACTGTAAAATTAATTTCTAAAAAAGCAGAATTAAAACCAATTTTCAGAAAAATAGAATTTCAAAAAGTTGAAGAAAAAAAGAAAGAATCAAAAAAAGAGGAAACCAAAACCAAAATTAAATTAACAACTTCTAAACCAAAAACTTTAGCAAGAAAGACAGTAAATAGAAATCAAATTGTTGCTCAACCATCTTTAATTTTCAAAATTAATAATTCTGATAAAGAAATTAATGTAAAACCTGATGAAAATATAGATATTAATTGGGAAGCTAAAAATGTCAATAAATGTTTGGCCTTCTCTCAGCCAGTAAATGCTGAATGGAATAATTTTATTAATCTTAAAGGATCAAAAACAATAGGAAAATTAAATCAGGATACTGTTTTTGGAATATTTTGCACTTATGATCGAGGTTATATCACTAAAAGTATAAAAGTTAATGTTTATGTTCCAAATCCATTAAAAGTTGAAATAAAAGTAAATGATCAAACAGAAAGAGTTCTTGTTTTTTATAACTCAGGAATAACTTTATCTTGGAATGCAGAAAATGCAGAAAAATGTGAAGCCTTTTCTTCTCCAGAATTTGAAAACTGGAAAGGAGAAATTCCATTATCTGGTAAAAGATCTATTTTGAATATAACAAAAGATGCTAAATTTGGTATTAAATGCTCAAATAAATATCAAACCGTAGAAAAATATGTAGATGTGAAAATAACTTTTGCTGGAGGCGGAGCTGGTGGTGTAGTATCATCTGTAAGTAGTGGTGTTACAAGTGGTGGGGGTAGTACTGGCGGTAGTTCAGCTACTACTCCATCTCTTTATGTTAATTTGAAAGTTAATAACCAAGAAGGTCCTATAAATGCAAATGTTGGAGATTCTATAACTTTAAGTTGGCAATCTACTAATGCAGAAAAATGTACAGTTTCAGCAAGTCCTTATTATCAAGAATGGAGCGGTTTTAAGGAACCTCAAGGCAGTATGAATATTAATTTAACTAAAACAGGTACAACAACATTTTCAATTTCTTGTGTAGATAAAGATGGCAAAGATGCTGTTGATCAGGTTATGGTTTATGTTAAAGAGTCAACATTGAATAAGTTTGTAGATATTAAAGTGAATGACTTGGACAACGTTAAAGTTGCTAAAGGTAGCAATGTTAATGTAAAATGGGATTCTAATGTAATGAATACTTGTACAGTTTCAGCAAGTCCTTATTTGCAGGAATGGAGCGGAGTAAAACCTGTTAAAGGAGAAACAACTTTAGGACCTATTAATCAAAAAACTACTCTTTCTATAAGTTGTTTAGATGAATCAGGAAATGACTTCACCGATCAAGCAATAATTGATGTTGAATAGTTGACACTTGTAAAGAATTATAAATATAATTAAATTAGCTAATCTATAAGGAGGTGTTGAGAATGAGAAAGATGATTTTAATTTTACCTATTTTATTATCCATATACAGCTGCGGAGGGGATAATATTTCTAATTTAACAGTACCTAAAGAAACAATTGAAATAACAGTGCAACCAAATATAGAAGTCTCATTTCAATTTGTAAATAATGGTGAATATAAAAGAATGGTATTAAAAAGCGAAGATAGAGCAAATTTTGAAATTTGGGAGAATGAAAAGAGAATTTATCAAGGAGAAGAGAGCAAAGAATTTATGATAAATAAGGGAATAATTGTAATAAAAGCTAAAAGTTACAAAGAAAGTAAAATAAATATTTTTCTTTACTGAGAGAAAACAACTTAGTCAGGGCAGGTTTTTACCTGCCTTTTTGTTTTATAATTTAGTTAATGAACTTAGTAATAGATATTGGTGGGACAACAATAAAATTTTCCTATTTCAACTCTTTAAATGATTTAAGAAAAAATTTTAAAAAAATTCCAACAATTTTTAATTACAAAGATTTTCTAAGCTTTATCGAAAATGAATTTAAAAACTTAAAAATTAAAAAAACTTGTGTGAGTTTTGCTGGTATGATCAACAAAGAAAAAGGAAAAATTATAAAAGCTCCTAATCTTTTAAATTATGAAAATAAATTTATTAAAAAAGATTTAGAAAAGATTTTAAAATGCAAAGTTTACTTAGAAAATGATGCTGCCTTAGCTGGTTTAGGAGAAAGTATTTACGGAGCAGGTAAGAATTATAAAATAATAGCTTATATAACTTTAAGTACAGGTATTGGCGGAGCTAGAATAGTAGATAGAAATATAGATAAAAATTTTTGTGGATTTGAGCCTGGTCACAGTTTATTTTTAATTGATTTTTCAAAGATAGAGTTTGAAGAAATAGAAAAAATAATTTCAGGAAAAGCAATTGAGAATATTTTTAAAATAAAACCTGAAAATATAAAAGATAAAAATTTTTGGAAAACAGTTAATAAAATTTTTGCTGGATTTTTAGTAAATGTAGCTTTATTTTGGTCTCCTGAAGTAATTATAATTGGCGGTTCAATGGTTAAAAGTTTAGATTTTGATCAATTAAAAATAAATTTTGAAAACTTAAAAACAATGCCTTTTAAAGTAAAATTAGTAGAAGCCAAACTAAAAGATCTATCGTCCCTTTACGGAGGTTATTATATGCTAACTAAAAACAATTTTTAAACAGTCTGTACTATAAGGACATATGTTCCGATAGTCCAGTTTAATCGCGAAAATTTTTATATAATTTAATTATGAAAAAGAAAGTTTTTGTTTTAATGTCAGGAGGTGTAGATTCTTCAGTAGCAGCTTCTCTTTTGAAAAGAGAAGGTTATGATGTTATTGGCGTTCATTTAAAAATTTCTAAATATTGCAATCCTCAAGATGAAGAAGATGCCAGGGCAGTAGCTAATATTTTAAATATCCCATTTTATGTTATTGATATTACTAAAGAATACCAAAGCACTATCGCCTTAGATACTATTAAAAATTATGCTCTTGGATTAACTCCTAATCCAGATGCTTTGTGTAATAGATTGATAAAATTTGGTTATGTTTTTGATTTTTTGAAAAAATTAGGTATGGATTATATAGCTACAGGACATTATGCTAAAAAAGATAAAATAGACAAAGAGGAAGTTATTAAAATTCCTAAAGATAAAAATAAAGATCAAACCTATTTTTTGTGGGGGATAAAGAGAGAAAGAATAAAAAGAATTTTATTCCCTTTAGGAGATTTAACAAAAGAAGAAGTTAGAAAAATTGCTAAAGAATTTAATCTACCTGTAGCTGAAAAGAAAGATAGTCAAGGAATTTGCTTTTTAGGCCCTATAAAATTGATCGATTTTTTGAAGGAGTTTTTGCCTGAAAATAGAGGTTTGATATTAGATACCCAAGGTAGAATTTTAGGTTATCATCCTGGTTATTATTTTTTTACTGAAGGCCAAAGGCATGGTTTGAATATTAAAACAGGAGATGGACCGTATTATATAGCTTTAAAAGATCCTAAAAAAAATTACTTAATTGTTGCAAAAGAAGGCGAATCCGTTTTATATTCTAGAAAAATTAAATTGAAAAATGTAAATCTTTTAGTAAGTAAAAAGTTTTTAGAGAATATTAAGGGAAATAATCAAATTTCCGTATTAGCACGATGCCGTTATAGACAACCTTTGACAAAAGCTGTTTTCGATTTAGAAAATAAAATTTTAGAATTCGAAACACCAATAAAAGCTGCGGCATTAGGACAAAGTGCTGTTTTTTATTATAACGATATTTTAATTGGCGGTGGGATAATTGCTAAAAGGTTGGGGTAATTATATTTATGATATAATAAAAATTAAAATGACATCAGAGGAAATAAGAAAATACTTTTTGGAATTTTTTGAAAAAAGAGGTCATAAAATTATGCCATCATCTTCTTTAATTCCTGATGATGATCCATCGGTACTCTTAACTACAGCTGGTATGCAACAATTTAAAAAATATTTCACCCGTGAGAAAGATCCTAATGTTGATTTTGGCACTCAAAGAGTAGCTTCGATTCAAAAATGTTTTAGAACCACAGATATAGATGAGATAGGCGATGAAAGACATTTAACTTTTTTTGAAATGTTAGGTAATTTTTCTTTTGGACCTGTTGTTAATGATGACCCAAATGATTGTGGTAATGGCGGCTATTTTAAAAAAGCAGCTATTTATTGGGCTTATGAATTTTTAAAATCTCTTAATATAAATATAGATTTTGTGAGCGTTTTTAAAGGAGAAAATAATATTCCCTTTGATGAAGAAAGTTATAAAATATGGAAAGAAATAGGTTTTAGTGATGAAAAAATAAAAAAATTTGGTAAGGAAGATAATTTTTGGGGACCAACAGGTGATGAAGGTCCATGCGGGCCCACAACCGAAATATATGCTGATAATATAGAAATTTGGAATTTGGTTTTTAACGAGTATTATCAAGATAAAAATAAAAAATTAGAAAAACTAAAATATCCAGGTGTAGATACTGGTATGGGGTTTGAAAGGTTAATGAAGGTTTTGCAAAAAACCTCTACAGTTTTTGAGACAGATTTATTTGAACCATTAAGAAGCTATGTTTTAAATGAAAATCCTGAAATAGATGAAAGAGATTTAAGAATAATTTTAGATCATACAAGAGGTAGTGTTTTTCTAATAGCTGATGGAGTAAGACCAAGTAATCTAGAAAGAGGTTATGTGTTAAGAAGAATTTTAAGAAGATTGATGTTAAAGTTAAAAATTTACAAAATTTTAGATAAAAAAGATATTTTTGTTAAAGCTGTGATTGAAAAATTTAAAGGTGTTTACAATGAATTAGAAAATTATGTTAAAATTAAAGAAGTAATGGATAAAGAATTTAAAGAATTTGAAGGGACATTAGAAAGAGGCTTAAGAGAATTTAATAAAAAAATAAAAGGAAATGAATCACAAGAAGAAATAGGAGAAAAATTATTTTTGTTATACACATCTTATGGGTTACCATTAGATATTTCTAAGGAGTTATTAAAGAAAATAAATATAGAAATAACCCAAAAAGCATTAGAAGTATTCGATAATTTATTTAAAGAACATCAAAAAATTTCTAAAAATGTAAATAGATAAAATGGTTCAAGAAGAAAGAGAATATTTATACTTAAAAGGGACAGAAGAACTTGGTGATGTTGTAGATGCTATAAAAAATGTAGAAAGCAAAGAAATAGTTTTAGTAGTTCCACGAAATACTAAATGTTTACTCCATCCTACTAATTTGGAAATTTTAAAACATGAAGCTAATAAACATAGAAAAAAAATATATATAAGCACCGAAGATGATAGGTTATCTAGTTTAGCAAAAAATGTAGGAATAGAAATTTTTCTTGAGGATTTTGAATATCAAGAAGCTTCAAAAATTGTTACAGATATTATACCTCCCTCAAAAGTTAAACCTAAAATAGTTATAAAAGAAGAAACCAAAACCAAACCTAGCTCTAAAAAGAAAAATTATAAAAAAAGTATATTAACTATTGCAATTTTATTAATAGTAATTACTGGAGCTTTAATATTTCTTTCTAATTTAAATGCATCTGCTACTATTGAAGTTTATCTTAAAAAGCAGAAAATCCCATTTGAAGAAACTATTATTTTGGATCCAAATGCTACATCGCCTGATTTAGAAAAAGCAATATTGCCAGCAGAATTTGTGGAAATTACTAAAAATCATACAGTAAAACAACCTACCTCGGGTACAAAAGCTTCCAAACCAAAACCATCAGGTAAAATTGCGCTTATTAATGAAGATCCACAAAATTCTATTTCTATAATACAAGGTACAAGAATACAATCAGAAAAAGGCAACATTTATAGAACTACAGAAAGAGTATATTTAGAGCCTAAATCATCAAAAGAAGTTTATGTAATTTCAGAAAAAGCTGGTTCTGAATATGAAATAACAGATCTTAATACGAAATTTACAATACCAGGATTGATAGGAACAAGATGGGAAAATTTGATAAAAGCTAAATTGGTAGAACCAATAATAACTGGAGAAAATACTATGGTAGTTACAGTAGATGATATTAATGCAGGAAAAATTAAATTAGAAAAAGAATTAAAAGAAGTAATACTTCAAGAATTAGCAATTAAGTACAAAGATTATATATTTCCAGATGACATAAATTTAGTTGATATTAAAATATTAGATATTTCCCATTCTATAGGTCAGCCAGCTAAGGAAATTGTAATCACTGGCAGTGGTAAATTGCAATCAATAGGAGTAAAAAAATCTAAATTTGAAGAATTTATTAAAGATCTACTTTCTAAGGCTAATTTAAAAGAAAATAAAGATTCTAATATACTTGATGTAAAGATAAATAAAATGAAGTTATTAAATTTAGAAATTAAATCAAAATCTGCTACAGTCTTAGTGGAAGGGGAATTAACAGTACAAGGTTATTTAAATACAAAAAAATTAGTCGAAGAATTAGTCGGTAAAAATTTAGCTGAGGCTAGGAATATATTTAATAAATATCCAGTAATAGAAAAGGCTGAACTTACAATAAAACCATTTTGGCTTAATAGTTTGCCCCTTGATGCTTCTAAAATAAATGTTAAAATAAAATAAAAGAGAGTAATTGGTCGAATTAATTTATATAAGAAAAAATGGATAAACCAGTATATGTAGAGGTCTTAGAAACAATAGTTAAAAATTTAGTTAATAATCCAGATGCGGTAAAAATAACAAGGTCGTTAGATGAATTAGGTGTTCTTTTAAAAATTAAAGTTCATCCTCAGGATATGGGTCTTTTAATTGGTAGAAGAGGCGAAATGATTAAAGCTATTAAAACAATAATGAGGGCTATAGGTATTAAAAATTACGCTCGTATTAATATAAAAATTGAAGAACCAGAGCCAGTTTCTCAAATGAAAACTTCTACAGATCAGATCATTGAAGAGCTTAAGGAATCTTAATTAAATGCCTAAAATTCATTTTGATATTTTAACTTTATTTCCTGAAGCATTTTCTTATTTAAATCAATCAATATTAAAAAAAGCAAGAGAGAAAGGAATTATTGAAATAAAAATTTGGAATTTGCGTGATTTTGCCACTGATAAACATAAAACTACTGATGATTATCCTTATGGAGGAGGTCCAGGCATGGTTCTTAAAATTGAACCTATTTATAATGCTTTAGAAAAAATTAAAGAATCATGTAAAACTAAAAAAAGAAAAATAATCTTAACTGATTTAAGAGGAAAAATATTTACCCAAAAAATAGCGAAAGAATTATCCAAAGAAAAACAAATAATAATTATTTGCGGTCATTATGAAGGTATTGATGAAAGGGTTAAAAAACTTGTAGATATGTCAATTTCAATAGGAAAATATGTTCTTACTGGCGGAGAATTACCTGCTATGGTTATAGTAGATGCAGTTGCTCGACATATAAAAGGAGTTCTTAAAAATCCTCTTTCTTTAGAAGAAGCTAGATTTAACAAATTATTAAGCATTCCAGTCTATACTCGACCAGAAATTTTTGTTACAAAAGAAGGTAAAAAACTCAAAGTACCTAAAATATTGCTTTCAGGAGATCACAAAAAAATAGAAGAGTGGCGCAAAAAACATGCAAAAGAAATAAAAATCTAATTTAAATTTATAATAAGAGGTCCTGATTTTGTATCTTGAAGATAGACAAATTTTGATTTTAAAAAATCTCTTATCTTATCTGCTTCTTCATATTTTTTCTGCTGACGTAGCCTCTCTCTTTTTGCTATAAGAGCTAATAATTTTTTATTTAACTTTTGCCAAGGGTAGAAACATACAAATATTTGATCTAAATCCTGTAAAATTTTTGATAAATTTGGACCTACTTCTTGGTTCCTCTCAATTTTATTTATTTCTTCAAGCAAAAGATTAATTACTTTTGAAGTATTAAAATCATCTTCTAATGATCTTTGAATTTCTTTTTGTAACTTACTATATTTTATTCTTTTGTTAATTTTAAATTGCTCAAGTTTTGTTATGAATTCATTAATTTTTATATATTTATTCCAAAGATCATTTACGGTATTTTGGTTGTAATCTATTATTGCTCTCCAATGATGTGCTAAAATAAAAAATCTAAGAAACCGTAAAGGATAAATCTTACTAAAATCTCTAATAGTGATAAAATTACCTAAAGATTTTGACATTTTTTTACCTTCCACGTACAAAAGATTAACATGCATCCAAATTTTGACAAAAGGTTTTTTGCCTGATGCTGCTTCTTGTTGAGCAATTTCACATTCATGATGAGGGAAAATTAAATCTATACCACCTCCATGAATGTCATATTGAACTCCAAAATATTTTTCTGTGATAGCAGTATCTTCTATATGCCAACCAGGCCTACCATATCCCCAAGGAGCTTTCCATACAGGTTCAAATTTGCTTTTTTCAGTTCTACCTTTCCATAAAGCAAAATCCAAGGGGTCTTTCTTTTCCCCACTTTTTTCTATATCTTTTAGTTGATTAATATCTTGCCCAGACAATTTGCCATAATCTTTAAATTTTTTTGTTCTAAAATATACTGAACCACTTTTAGTAACATAAGCATAAGATTTTTCTATTAATTTTTTAATTTGTTTGATAATTACATCAATATGCTGAGAAGCTCTTGCAAATTTGTCTACTCTGATTTTTAATAATTCAATATCCTTTAAAAATTCTCTTTCGTACTTTCTAGCAATATAAAATGGAGACTTATTTAATTCTTTTGCTTTATTTATAATTTTATCATCCACATCTGTAATATTCATTAAAAATTTAACCTTATAACCATTTTTTCTTAAAAATCGCACAAAAGCATCAAAAAAAATATAAATTCTCGCATGTCCTATATGACTAAAATCATAAACAGTTGGGCCACAAACAAATAATTTCAAGCCCCTTTTTTTAATTATTGTTTTCCTTTTTGTTAAGGAATTGAAAATTTTTATCATTTTTGATTTATAATTTTAAATAAATGGTAGGGGAAATTCAAGGCCTTAGAAAAGGAGAAAAAGAATTTTTAAAACATTTTGAAGAGCATCCACACTTTGAAACCTTGAGAAAAGAAGAGAAAAAGGAAGAAGAGGCAAAAAAAGAGATTTCAGAATTTTTAAAAAAATTAACAGAAGAAATAGAAGAATTACCAGAGGTAAAAAGAGAAGCTCAGATCCATCACGAATCATTAAAAAATGTTTCTTCTACACTGGCTCAAGCAGTTTATATAGCTTTAGAAGATGGAATTTTAGAAGGTATAGCATTTATTAAAAAATTAAATAACCCACATTTGTTAGATCAACTTCATGATATTTTAGCAGGCCATTTTTATGATTTATTAATAAAACAAGGTAAATTAAAACCCATAAAATGAATTTTATTCAAGAATTTATAGCTACACATAAAATTTCATTCTCTCCCGGTCTTGTATATTTAAGTGGTTTTATTACAGGTCTTGTAGGTTTTTTGCTTATTTATTTTACAATACTTCTTTTAAAAAGATATATGGAGTATCAAAAAATAAGATTGTCATTAAATTACACTTTGTTACTTGTAGAACTTCCTAAATATCATTATTTACCTAAAACTGAAGCACAGGTTAAAGTTATAGAAGAAATTAATAATTTCGAAAACTTTATAAATTCTTTAAGTAATATAAAAAACCCAATTGTTTTTGAAATTGCTACACCTCATTATGGGGAAGAAATATTCTTTTATGTAAGCGTTCCTAAAAAATATGTTCAACAGATTCAAAAATCAATAAAAGCATTTTGGCCGGGTTCAGAAGTTTTATTAGTTAAAGAAGACTATAATATTTTCAATCCCGAGGGCATTGTTTTAGGATCTTATATAAAACTAAAAAATCATTATTTCAGACCAATTAGGACATACAAAGAGATTGCAATAGGGAATATAGATACTCTAGATGCATTTTTAGCAGCATTTAACAAGCTTAAAAAAGAAGGAGAAGGATTAGCATATCAAGTTATTATACAACCTTTAGGCGGAAGGGAATCGAAAAAAATTAAAAAAGTAATAGAAAAATTAAAAGAAGGAAAATCATTTGAGGAAGCTGTTAGCCATAAAGAATATTTAGAAATTTTTAAAACTAAAGAAGAAAAAGAAAAGAAAGAAATGGAGGAAAAGAAAAAGATGATTGACGAATATCTTATTAAAAATATTGAAAATAAAATGTTAAAACCATTTTTCAAAGTAAATATAAGAATTCTAATGTCAGCAAGTAATGTATTTGAAGCAGAAGAAATAATATCAACCATAGAATCAGCATTCCACCAATTTATCAATCCAGCAATAAATGAATTTACTATAAACAGGGTGAAAGGTAGAAGACTCTCAAACCTTATTTACGAATTTTCTTTTAGGCTATTTAATTCTTATCAAAGTATAATATTAAATTCTGAAGAAATAGCATCAATTATTCATTTTCCAACTTCCTATTCTAAATCACCTTTAATTCATTGGTTAGCTTCAAGATCAGCTCCGCCTCCATCTAACTTACCATTGGAAGGAATAATTTTAGGTGAAAGTACTTATCAAGGAAATAGAGTTTTAGTAAGGATAAAAAGAAATGATAGAAGAAGGCATATATATGTAATAGGGCAAACTGGAACAGGTAAAACAACGCTTTTAAAAAATATAGCTATGCAAGATATGGAAAATGGTGATGGTATATGTTTTATTGATCCACACGGAGATGTTGCTCAAGAACTTTTGGGATTATTGCCTCCTAATCGAATTGATGATGTTATTTACTTTAGCCCAGGTGATATTAAAAGACCAATTGGCTTAAATATATTAGAATATGATCCTAATTTTCCAGAACAGAAAACTTTTATTATTAATACTTTAATTGAAATAATTGATAAAATTTACAACCTTCAACTTACTGGTGGTCCAATGTTTGAACAATACTTAAGGAATGCCTTACTTTTAATTATGGATGACCCTTCTTGGGGATATACTTTATTAGAAGTTTCACGAGTATTTGTTGATGAAAGATTTAGAGAAGAACTTTTAAGAAAATGTAAAAATTATCCAGTAATAGAATTTTGGACAAAACAAGCTCCAGTAGTCGGCGGAGAACTTTCTTTGCAAAATATGATTACTTGGATAACTTCAAAACTTAATCCTTTTATCACCAATGATTTCGTAAGACCAATAATAGCTCAACCAAAATCAAGTATTAATTTTAGATATGTGATGGATAACCGAAAAATATTAATTGTTAATCTTTCAAAAGGAAAAATTGGAGAAACAAGTGCTTATCTTTTAGGTATGATTTTGGTAGCGAAAATATTATCAGCAACATTTTCTAGGGTAGATATTCCTGAAGAACAAAGAAAAGATTTTTATCTTTTTATTGATGAGTTTCAAAACTTCGCTTTTAAAGGAATCGCCTCAATTTTATCTGAAGCTCGAAAATATAGACTTTCAATGGTTTTAGCTCATCAATATATAAAACAATTACCAGAAGAAATTGCCTCCGCTGTTTTCGGTAATGTAGGTACTATAATGTGCTTTAGAGTTGGTACTGAAGATGCTGAGTTTTTAGAAAAACAATTTGCTCCAGTATTTACGAAAGTAGATCTAGTGAATATTCCAAACTATAATTTATATCTTAAACTTTTAATTGATGGTTATGTTTCTGATCCTTTTAATATTAGAACATTACCACCTAAACCTCCAGATTTTTCATTAGCAGAAAAAGTAAAAGAATTAAGTGCCTTAAAATACGGCAAACCATTAGAAGAAATAGAGGCAGAAATCCAAGAAAGATATCGTCATGTAAGGAGCGTATTTTGAAGATTTTTGCTTCTTGATTCTTTTTTGATTTTTGTTTATAATTTAAGAAGGCAATTAAAGTATTTTTGAATTTATCCAAAAATGCCTAAGCAGAAATTATATTTAGGTAGAGCTTGGTATGCTATTCATACCGTAATAGGATTTGAAGATATAGTTGCTGAATCTATTATGAAAAGAGCTGAAGCTTTTGATATGAAAGATAAAATTTTTAATGTTTTGGTTCCTAAAGAAAAAGTTTGGGAAGTAAGAGGTGGCAAAAGGGAATTAGTTGAGAAAAAACTTTACCCTGGCTATGTTTTTATAGATATGATAGTAACTGATGACTCTTGGTATCTTGTAAGAAATACTCCTAAAGTTACCGGCTTTATAGGAGCTGGAACTACTCCTTTGCCTGTTGATCCTAAAGAAATGGAAGAAATCCTAAAAAGAGTTAAATCTGAAGAAGCTCCTGTTGAAATGGATATTAAAGTAAATGATCTTGTTGAGATTACCCAGGGTGTGTTTAAAGGATTGCAAGGTAAAGTAGTAGAAGTAGATAGAGAAAAAGGAAGATTAAAAGTTGTAGTTTCAATTTTTAATAGAGAAACACCGGTCGAAGTTGACTTTTTACAAGTTAAAAAATTATAAAAAATGGAAAAACAGATTAAAGCAAAAGTGAAATTAATAATTCCTGCTGGTGAAGCTACCCCAGCTCCACCGATAGGTCCATCTTTGGCTCAATATGGAATTAATATTGGAGAGTTTTGTAATAAATTTAATGAAGCGTCTAAAGAATTTAAAGGTATGAAAATCCCTGTAGAGATCACAATTTATGAAGATAGAACATTTGAATTTGTTCTTAAAAAACCACCAGTTAGCGCTTTGATTAAAAAATATCTAAATATTGAAAAAGGAAGTGGAGAAGCTGGTAGAAAATTTGTAGGGACATTGACAAAAGAAGATTTAAGAAAAATTGCCGAAGAAAAATTACCTGACTTGAATACCAATGATATAGAAAAAGCTATGAAAATAGTAGAAGGAACAGCAAGAAGTATGGGCGTGAAAATAGAAGGTTAAAACGAATAAGGGAGCTATTACAAGCTCCCTTAAATTATTATTTATTTTTTAACTTCCTATCAATCTTTTTACTCCTTCTAAAATCCCATTAGCTACTTTTGTTAAGAATTTAAAGTCTAAAGTTTCTAAAGTATCAGTATATCTATGATAATTTGGATTTCTTAAAAATGAGGTATCTGTAATCATTATAGCTGGAATATCTATATCCCAAAACGGAGAATGATCGCTTATTCTTGTAATTGGGAAGTTATAACCTTTATTTTTAGCTAAAAAGTTAATAGATTTTACTTCATTACTTAATGTTTTTTCAAATATTCTTGCTAAGTTTTGAGAATTTTCATCGCCAACAACAGCAATAAAGTTATTTTCTAAAAATAAGTATTTAAGCAATAAATCCAAATATTTTATAAGAATCAACTTAGGAATAGTTCTTATAACTTTTTTCTTACAAGTATATCCTAACATTTCAAAAATAATTACATATTTCACAGGTAAATTTTTTTGTCGAATATAATTAGCTAAGATTTTGCTTCCTAACATATTTCTTTCTTCTAAATCAAAAGCTACATACCATAAAGCATATTTTTTATCTTTAAGATATCCTAAATTTATAAACCGAGCTATTTCTAAAAGAACTGCAACTCCAGAAGCATTATCATCTGCTCCAGGTGAATTTTCAACGCTATCATAATGTGCTCCAACTATAATAATAGGCTTTTCAGATTCTTCACTTTTAGCAATGATATTAATTCCTATTCTTCTTGTGTTGTCTAAATCTAAATAAGGAAATTTATCTTCAATAACTATATAGCCTAATTTTTCCCAAAATTCAAAAATATACTTTTGTGTTTCATAATAATGTTTACTCCCAGGATTTCTTGGATAAAGAGACAAAAAATTAATATGCTTCCACAATTCTAATTCTTCAATCATATTTTTTCACCTCCTAATTGAAGGATTCTAATTGTTATTATAAATTAAAACAATTATTGATCGATCAAATACAAATTTTCAATTTCTTTTTCAGTTAAAGCCTGATTGTAAATTTTTAAATCGTCGATAAGTCCATAAAAATAATTAGTTAATTCAGAAATAATTCCAGCATTCTTTCCTAGTAACAATTTATTGCCACCTTTCCAAGCAGTTGATAATGGTATTTGTCCTACTATTGACCCATTAACAAATAACTTGAAATAATTTCTGTTTTGCCAAACAATAACTAAATGATACCAATTGTTTGATGTATAGAGTTGAAAAGTATCTATTTTTTTAACACTTCTATCATCTTCGTCATAAATATAAGCGCGGATTTTTCCTGAAGATAAAAGTCCGATTTGGTGAGAATACGTTCCCGTTCCATCATCTGCGGTATAAACAAATATATTACGATTATTAAAATCATAAGAATTAACCAAAACAACAATTGTGCCTTCAGGCCAATTTAAATTTACAGGAATAAATAAGTAATTATTAGATCCATTGAAAGTTAATGCCTTACCTATCTTTCCTTCAGTCCGCTGTGGCGGTATAGTTGTAAAATTAAAATTTTTTAATGTCATAGTATTGTTATTACCTGAAGAATCATAAGCTATCGTACCAGTTGTCTCATCTAATTTCCACCAGCCAATTAAACCCGTTTGAGAATAAATAAGTCCAGGATGCTGGTAGTTATAAATAATTTCTTCATCTGACAGAGGACGATTGTAAATTTTTATTTCGTCTATAATTCCTGCAAAATAACTTCCATTTCCTAAATTTGTACTATCTTGAGCCCCAAAAGCATAATATAAACCATAATTACTTTCCCAAGGAGCCCATCTATCACCACTAATCGTAGTTGCACTTTTAACTCCATTAAGAAAACCATCCAGTGTTAATGTATTTTTGTTGTATCTTAAAACAACATGATTCCATTCTTCAAATAGAGCATTGCCAATTGTTAAAGGAGATAAATTCCAAACCCGTATCTTAACTTCTCCTGAGGAACTTATTTCTATTTGACTATCATGCCATCCTGTATTTATAGAGGTTTGACCTAATTCATCTAAAATAACACCTTCTTTAAAAGGCTTAAACCATACTTCAATAGTTACACTTTCATTAGTAAAATAACTTCTTAAATTCGAAGTAATAAGATAATCATCCCATCCATCTAAAAGAATGCCTGCATTTACTTTGCCTGAGACCCACTTAGATACTAGAAATAATCCATTATTAAGCCCCTGAGCATTTGATAAATCATAGCAGACATAGCTCTCTTCCTCATCACAGCTTAACCAGACTATTAAATCTTTTAATAAAGATGAATACCCCCTTTTTTCGACTATTGCTGGTGTTAATTTTTTATTGTTTCCTATTTCATAAACAGAGAAATCACTACCTCCATCTTTCCCGCCTATAGCATCTGGTCCTTTATTAGAGTCTGCTTCTAAAGCTGCTGTCACTTCATAACTTCCTCCAACAACAAATGTATAATAATAAGGTGGTTTATTAATAGGATCAATAGGTAAATTAGCTAAGTTAATAATATCAAAATTATTAAAAGGTATAGGAATCCAACCTGTACCATCTATATTTTGAGGATTAGCTGAACATCTATATTGATAGCCTGGAGGTAAAGAGGGAAGTTGTGATATATAGCTTGAACAAGTAGGAGAATCATCTTTTAAGGAAATATAGACTATATTAGTAGAAGCATAGTTTAGTTCATTAAAATTAGGATAAGTTGAATATAGTAAATCTATTGTTTTTTCTATATTTTTAAGATCAGCTATTCTTTTATTATCTCTTGCTTTTTTGAAGATTTCTGTAGGTTTTATTGTTGTGCTATAAGGATAGTTACTAATATAGAGATGATAGCTAGGACAATGATTAGTTCTATAAGGGTAAAAGAGGAAGATTTAAGGATATTTTTATTATTATTGTTGTTTTTCATTTATTTTTATATTATAAGGAAAGATTGAAAAAATATAGAATTGTACTAATA
>Ga0079998_108922_pt1 | contig 59972 bp, 60 predicted proteins | sample PerSpoBPS_BMetaG_FD_69201 | JGI IMG/M metagenome (GOLD analysis project Ga0079998, IMG submission 69201) | Thermal spring microbial communities from Yellowstone National Park, Wyoming, USA - Perpetual Spouter B (PS_B) MetaG (SPADES assembly)... | ecosystem: Environmental > Aquatic > Thermal...
GGCGTAGGGCCAGGCTGCTGGCCCATCTGGCCTTGGGGTTGGTGGCCTATGGGCTCATCGAGCGGCAGCGGGAGGGGCTGGGGTTGAGTTTCTACCAATGCCGACGGAGACTCATCGCAGGCAAGCTGAGCCTGGATTTGAGCCCTCTGTTACCGGTGCAGGTGGAGGCCGCGTAAGTCCAGCCGGGGGCATCCCTTTTAGGATGCGCGCAAGAGGCTACCCTTGCGCTTCGGTTCGTGGACTCCGTGCCATCCCAGACGGAACGACCGGACCACGGGCCGTGCCACACGGCCCCTACTCCCCTTGACGGGAGATACCTGGAAAGCCCGCTCGTAGATGTTCAGGGCCCCGTTGACATCCGCTTGCGCCTTCCAGCCGTAGGGACAGGTGTATAGACCCCGGTGTTTTCTGTTGGAAGGCAGAGCCTTCCCGCAAGCGTGGCAGGTGACGGAAGTTTTTCGCTCCTCCACCTCGTAGACCTTGATGCCCATGAGGGCCCCTTTGTACCTCAGGACCTCCACCAGCTTGCGGTAGGGCCAGGCGTGGAGTCTTTGGTTGAGGGCTTTCCCGTAGTTCAAGTCTTCCCGGATACCCGAGAGGTCCCCGACCACGACTTCTCCCACGCCTCGGCTGGCGCACTCACGGAGGAAGTGGGAGGCGGCTTGATGTAGAAGGTCGTTTACCTGAGCCCTCTCCCGATGGGCTACCTCCCTCCACCTGCGGGAGCCCCGCTTGAGGTTCGCCCGGACCTTCTGCCAGTACCGCCGCACCGCCTTGAGCCCCCAGCCCGAGTAGAGGAAGGCGCTCCCGTCATCAAAGGCCGCCGCCATCAAGATCGTCTCCCCCAGGTCCAGGGCTACCCGACCTTCTCCTGGTCTAGGGTTGGCCCTCACCTCCACCGTCAGACGGGCTTCCAAGCGCCCGGAGAACTTGTCGTAGACGATGGAGAGTTGCCGCACCCTTTCGTACCGCACTCCGGGGCAGTGGGCGATGCGGAAGGAGACTTAGCGTATCCCATCCCTCCTGTTAGTCCCCAGGGAAATGGTGACCCTGTTTCCTTTTACCTTGAAGCCGCTTTGGACGTACCTAAGCGGGGAGAGGTACCCCTTGTGCCGAAAACCGGGGGCCTGGTGGTTTGTCTTTCCTTCTTTCCTCAGGGCGAAGAAGGCCTTGTAGGCCTCTCTCACCTCCTCTCTCGTGAGCTGGACGGACATGGAGTGGTAGTCCTTAGCCCGGGGAAGCTCCTTCAGAATGCGGTTGAGGTTCTTGCGGGAGAGGTCCACCTTCCCGGTCTTTTTGTAGGCCTCCCGGAGGTCCCAGAGTAGCCCGTTGTAGACCTTGGTGGCGGAGCGCATGGCCTCCTTGAGGACGGCTTCCACCTCGGGCGTGGCGTGGATCTGGGCCCTCAGGGTCAGAAGAGGCATTTCCCTCCTTCATGGTAGCGCAAAAGGGCAAGGGGGTCCGTGTATCCCCCCGATGAATCGGGGGGGATTACTGCCCCCTCGCACTCCCCCGTTTTTCTAAAAAGCCGCCCCGGGCCTTGGGCCCGGGGTTTTTGGTGGGCGATGGTGGACTTGAACCACCGACCTCACGCTTATCAGGCGTGCGCTCTGACCAGCTGAGCTAATCGCCCCCGCACACAAAGTTTAGCTTAGCCGGAAGAGGCCCACCCGTCAAGATATCCCGCCGCTGAGCAGACTTGACCGCTATGCCGCATAGAGCCCCAGGAAGCGCAGGGCAGCGAGGGGGTTGAAGGAGAAGGCCTCTAGGGCCGCCTTCTTCTCCCTGACCCCCTGGCGGTGGAGCAGGGAGACCAGAAAGGCCCGGAGGGCCGCCAAGACCTGCGCTCCCACTCCCCGCACCTGGCAGGCGTCCTCGCGAAAGAGAACGTCCCGCACCCAAAAGGACCGGTTCTCTACCTCCCACCGGGTAAGGAGAAGCTCCCCAAGCCGCCTCGCATCCGCCACCTCCGGCCCCAGGCTGGTGAGGGCGTAGCTCACCGTGCGCCTTACCTCCCCCGTCCCCTTGTGCACCACCTCCCGCTCCATCCGCACCACCTGCCCGCACCCGGGAAAGGCGCGTATCTCTTCCGGCAAGTAGGGGGAGGCCCAAACTCGGTAGGTCCACACCTCCCCATCCCGCACCAGGTTCCACACCGCCTCGGTCTCGCCGGGAAGCCGCCTCTCCTCCATGCCCTTGAACACCTCCAAGGCCCACGCCAGCAGTTCCCCCTGGTTCCCCTTCAGGACGAAGAGGTACGCCCCCCCTTTTGCACCACCTTCCCCGCTAACTCCGGGTACAGGTACCCGGCGTCCCCCACCACCACCTTCCCCTTGAGCCCCTCCGCCCCCAGGCGGTCCAGGAGCTCCAAAAGGGCTTGGTCCTCCCTCCCCTCCGCCTTGGCCTGGGCCAGGGTGGTGAGAAGGTGAAGGGCCAACACCTCCACCAGTCTGACCTGGGGACTTTTCCCCTTGCCGCTTCCCTTGAGGTGCTTCCCGTCCACCACCAGGACCTCCCCCAGGTCCGCCCCAGGAAAGACCTGGAGGAGGGCCTCCTGGAGCTTCTCCGGGTCCAGGCGGTGCAGGAGGAGGGTGAGGATGGTGTGGCCCGGGGGCTTGCGCAGACCGAGGTGGGGTAGAAGATGGGGGTTGGCGCGGGCAAAGCGTTCCACGCCCCTCAGGGAGTCCACGCGGGAGAGGAAGGCCACCAGGATGAGAGCCAAAAGACCCCACAGAGGGTACTGCCGGTTGCGGGCCCGGGGGTCGGGGATCTGGGATAGAGCCTCACGCAGGGTCATGCCCCTCCTTTACCCCACGAGCCGCATATCGGTCAAGTCTGGATTGGGGAAGGCTTTAGCGCTTCAGCTCCTTGATGACGGCCTGGGTGAGGTCGGTGTCCTCGTCGGCGTAGACCACCAGCCCGGACTGGGCCGCCACCTGGCGGCTCATGACCACGGCGAAGCCCTGGGCCTTGGCCACCTTGGCGATGGCCCGGTCCACGTCCTCCAGGATGGGCTTCAGCACCGTGTTCTGCCGGTCCTGCCACTTCTTCAGGGTGTCCCGGTAGGTCTTGGCCAGGGCCTCGTAGTCCTGGCGCTCCTTGGCGCTAGCCTGGCCGCTGCGCACCTTCTGGTCCAGGGGCTTGAGCTTCTCCTCCAGAGGGGAAAGCTCCTTGCGGGCCTGGGCCTGGACGTCCTGCACCTTCTTGTAGTCGGGGTGGGCCTGGACCAGGGCGTCGGCGTCCACAAAGCCCACGCGGGTGGCCACGTTTTTGTTCTGGGCCAGCATGGGGGTGAGGAGAGCGCCTAAGGCCAGGAAGAGGGCCGCTAAGGGAAGCCGCTTCACGGGCCTAAGCTTAAGGGGCTTCGGTTAGCCCAGGGTGAGAGCGGTCCCCCTTTCGCCTAAAGGAACGCCGGGGGTAGGATGCGGGTGGAGGTGGGATTGTGCGCAAAGGTCTCTTGCTTTTGGCCCTTTTGGCTCTGAGCGGTCTGGGCTTGGCCCAGCGGGCGGTGTCCTTCCGCCTCTCCCTGCCCCCGGCGGGCCTGGGGGTGGGCCTCGAGGCTCCCCTGGAGCGGAACCTGGCCTTCCGGGGCTATGGGGACCTCTTCCCCTCGGGCCCCAGCTTCCTCCTGGCGGGGGAGGTCCTCTTCAAGCCCGACCTGGGCCAGGTGAACCGCGACCTGAGGGGCATCCGCCCCTACTTCGGCGGCGGCCTGGGGGTATTCATCCCCGGGGGCAGCCCCGAGGTGGGCCTCCAGCTCTCCTTGGGGGTGGAGGTGCTCTTGGACCCCAGGACAGGGGTTTTTGTGGACGGGGAGTACTTTTCCGGCTTTGGCGGCCGCCGGTTCAGCCGCACGGCGATCGGGGCCAACCTGCGCTAGGGGTCCATGGGTGAGGCCCGCCCGGGAAAGCCGGGCGGGACATTTTTCACAGGAAGCCCGGGTAAACTGGGGCTGGAGGTGAACCATGCTGGTCAGGGACTGGATGACCAAGGACCCCCTCACCGTCACCCCGGATACCCCGGTGCTGGAAGCCATAAACCTTTTGAAGCAGAAGAAGTTCCGCCGCCTCCCGGTGGTCAAGGACGGGAAGCTCTTGGGCCTGGTCACCGACAAGGACCTCAAGGACGCCATGCCCTCCAAGGCCACCACCCTTTCCGTCTGGGAGATGAACTACCTCCTCTCCAAGCTCACGGTGGAGGAGGTGATGGCCAAGCCGGTGGTCACCGTGGGGGCCGACGAGCCCCTGGAGAAGGCCGCTTTGATCATGGAGGAGAAGAAAATCGGGGGCCTGCCGGTGATGGAAGGGGACAAGCTGGTGGGGATCATCACCGTCACCGACGTGCTCCGGGCTTTCATTGAGGTGCTGGGCCTCCGGCTTGGCGGCCTGCGCATCACCGTGGACATCCCCGACGTCCCCGGGGCCCTGGCCCAGATGGCCCAGGCGGTTCCCCCCGCCAACATCGTCTCCATCGCCACCGCCGCCCACCTGGACGGGTACCAGCGCCTGGTCATGCGGGTGGTGGGCGAGGATGTGGAAGGGGTGCCGGAGAGGCTGAAGGCCGCCGGGGAGCGGGTGGTGGACGTGCGCCCCGGCTAGCCCCCGTTTTTGTAGGCGGGGTAGGAGCCCAGCACCTTCAGGAAGGCGGCCCGGCGGAGGAGGGTGAGGAGGGCCTGGGCGGGCCCCGGGTCCTCCACGTGGCCCTCCAGGTCCAGGTAGAAGAGGTAGCTGAAGGGCTTGTCCCGCCTGGGCCTGGACTCCAGTTTGGTGAGGTTCACCCCGGCCTCGGCGAAGGCGGAAAGGGCCTCTAAAAGCCCCCCGGGGCGGTGGCGCACGGCGAAGACCACGCTGGTCTTGTGGGGGCCTTCCCCCCGCTTGGCCTCTTCCCGGCCGATGACGAAGAAGCGGGTGTAGTTGTGGGGGTAGTCCTCAATGTTCTCCGCCAGGATCTCCAGGCCGTAAAGCTCGGCGGCCCGCCTCGAGGCGATGGCCCCCACCCCGGGCTCGGGGGCCTCGGCCAGGCTTTTGGCCGCCCCGGCGGTGTCAAAGACCGGGATGGGCGTGAGGCGGAGCCGGGCCAGGAAGCCGTCGCACTGGGCCAGGGCCTGGGGGTGGCTCTTCACCGCCTTCAGGTCCTTGAGCTCCGTGCCTTTGGGGGCCAGGAGGCAGTGCTCCACCCGGTGGACGATCTCCCCCACCACGTGGAGGTCGCTTTCCAGGAGGAGGTCGTAGGTCTGGTTGATGCTGCCGGCGGTGGTGTTCTCCACGGGCACCACGCCCAGGTCGGCCTCGCCGCCTTCCACCGCCTCAAAGACCTGGTGGAAGGTGGGAAAGCCCAGAGGCATGGCCCCGGGAAAGGTCTTCAGGAGGGCCTCCTCGCTGTAGGCGCCCTCGGTGCCCTGGAAGGCGATCCTCATACCCTCCATGGTACACGGCCTTTTCTTTGCGCCTTGGCCTTTTCCCTCATACCATGGAGGAGGTGGCGAGGCTCTTGGTGGTGGACGACGATCCGGGGATCCGGTACCTCCTCGAGGTCCTCCTTTCGGGCTCGGGCCACGAGGTGGTTCTGGCGGAAAGCGCCAGGGAAGCCCTGGCCCGCCTCAAAGAGGAAACCCCGGACCTCATCATCCTGGACATCATGATGCCGGATATGGACGGCCTCACCCTCCTGGGCCGCATCCGGGCGGTGCGGCGGCTTGCCGAGGTGCCCGTGATCCTCTTCACGGGCGGGGGGCGGGAGCTGGAGGGGGCGGGCAAGGCCCTGGGGGCCGACCTCTTTCTGGAAAAGCCCATCTCGGGCCGCGGGCTGAAGCAGGCGGTGGAAGGCCTCCTCGCCCGGGAGGGCTACCTCCTCCCCGGCGGGGAGCGGGCGGCCTCCTTGGAGGAAGTGCGGGCCCGCCTGCGCCAGGCCATGCCCGAGGAGGGCCGCTTCCAGGCCCTCTGGCGCAAGACCGCAAGCCGGAAGGCCCTTCTCCAGAACCTCATGGCCAAGGGCTGGACCGAGGCCCTCGTGAGGCGGGTCCTCCCCGGGGATTACGACCTCTACGACCTCCTGGGCCATCTGGCCTACGGCTGGCCCCTGGTGCCCATCGCCGAGCGGGCCGCCCGGGTCCAGGACCCCCGCCTGGCCGGGGCCCTGAAGGCCTACCTGGAGGCCAAGAGGCTTCCCTTGGAGGGGAACGGCCTGGTGGAAGAGCTGGCCTCCCTTCTCTATGCTTGAGGGGTGCCGGAGCTTTTGGAGATCCGCGAACCCGAGGCCTGGAACCAGGTGGTGGCGGGCTTCCCCATCACCAGCGCCCTGCAGTCCTGGGGCTGGGGGGAGGTCAAGCGCCTCTCCGGCTGGAAGCCCAAGCGCCTTGTGGTCCTGGAGGAGGGAAGGCCCATAGGGGCCGCCCAGGTCCTCCTCAAGGCTTTGCCGGGGGGTCTCTGCCTGGCCTACGCCCCCAGGGGGCCCGCCCTCCTCGCCTTGGAGGACCTTCCCCGGGTAGCCCGGGCCCTGGCCCAGGGGGTGAGGGGCACCCACCTGGTCCTGGAGCCGGAGGCGGGCCTTCCCGCCGAGGAGGCCCCACCCGCTTTCCCGGGCCTCTTGCCCGAGGAGCCGGTCCAGCCCGGCTACTCCCTCTGGCTGGACCTCACCCAGGGGGAGGAGGCCCTTTTAAAGGGCATGAAGGAGATGCACCGCCGGAACGCCCGCCTGGCCATGAGGCGGGTGGCGCTTTCCATAGAGGGCGAAGAGGCCTTCCCCGAGTTTTTCCGCCTTTTTGAGGAGACCAACCGCCGGGCCAGGCTCCTCCAGCACAGCGAGGCCTACTACCGGGCCGTTCTGAGGGAGATGAACCAGCCCCTGGGCGAGGCCTTTCTGGCCCTGGCCAGGAAGGACGGGGAGGCCCTGGCGGCGGGCCTTTTCGTGGCCTTCGCCGGCAAGGTGGACTACCTCTATGGGGGAAGCGCCCGCAAGCACCTCGAGGCCAAGGCCCCCATGGGGATGCACCTGGCGGCCATCCGCCACGGCCTGGCCCGGGGCTACCGGGTCTACGACCTCTGGGGGGTGCCCAGAAACCCGGAGGGGAGCCACGCCGAGGGGATCTACCGCTTCAAGGAAGGCTTTGGGGGCCAAAGGGTCCAGTTCCCCGCCTACGCCCTGCCCCTCTCCCCCCTCTACCGTCCCTTGAAGGCCCTCCTTCGCCTGCGCAAGACCTGGGTCAACCTGCGGGTGCGGGGGAATCCCCGGGACGTGTTGGGCTAGGCGTCATATTTCTCAAGGAGTTTGGACTATGGTGAGGGGCGTGGGGCGCTATCTTCTCTCCCTGGCCCTTCTCCTCGCCCTGGTCCTGGCGCTTTTGGCCCGCCCTCCCCAGGCGCCCGAGGCGCGCCCGGAGGTGCGCCTTTTGGGCGTGGAGTTCACCCTTTTCCCCGAGGAAAAGGGGGTAGAGTGGCGCTTCACGGCCCAGGAGATGGTGGAGGAAAAGGGGCTTTTCCGCATCCGGGGAGGGCTTTCCGGGGCCCGGTACGTGGAGGGGCGGCTGGACCTCCGCCTCTTCGCCCCCGAGGTGGTGGTGGAGGCAGGCGACAACCTCCGCGCCCCCTACGCCCGGGTGGAGATCCTCAAGGGGTGCTACCGCCTGGAGCTCTCCGCCCCCGGGAGGGGGGAGGTCCTCATCCGGCAGAAGGAGGGGTTCGCCGCTCCCTGGGTGCGGATAGAGGCCCCCAATCTGCGGGGGGAGGCCCTGGACTTCCGCTCCGACTTCGCCCTGCAGAGGATAGAGGCGGGGAGTCCCCGGTTTGAGTTCCCCGCAGGGGGCGCGTTTGGTCCTTGCGCCGTGGAAGGAGGAAGCTCATGAGAAAGGCCTTCTGGCTGTTGCTTTTCGGCGTCAGTTTGGCGGCCTCCAGCGTCCGGGTCATCCAGGTGGAGGGGGGAAGGCTTTCCGGGGACCTGCGCTTTGGCCCCTGGACCTTTGAGGGGGGGGTAAGGGGGCGGGTCAAGGACCTGGAGATCCAGGCCCCCAGGGCCACCCTCCTCGCGCCCAAGGGCAAGACCATGCAGGAGGCGGAAGGGGAGAGGGAGGCCCGCTTTGAGGGGGGCGTGGTGGTGCGAAGGGGCCGGGTGGAGGCCCGGGGGCCCACCCTGGTCTACCGGGAGGCGACCGGGGAGGGGGAGCTTCTAGGCCCCGCCAGGATGCGCCAGGAACCCAAGCCCGGGGAAGACCCGGTGGAGGTGGCGGCGGACCGCATGACCTTCCAGGTGGACACCGACACCTCCACCAGCGAAAACGCCCTTTTAAAAAGCGGCAACCAGGAGGGCCGGGCGGGCTTCGTCTACTACGAGGAGGAGAAGGGCCTGGCCGTCTTCACCGATGCCAAGGAGGTGGTCCTCACCCGCAAGCGCAAGGAAGGGGACCTGGTGATCCGGGCCAAGGAGGTGCGAAGCCTCACCGGGCCCAAGAGGCTCATCGCCACCGGGGGGGTGCGGCTCCAGGACGGGGACCTATTGACCACCGGGGATAGCCTTTACTACGACGACACCACCGGGGAGGCCATCGTCCTGGGCAGGCCGGCGGTGAGCGAGAACAAGAAGGAAGGCTTCAGGCTTTCCGGCTCCACCCTCCTCCACAACGTGAACCGGCACCAGGTTAGGGTCTACGGCAAGCCCTTCCGCCTGCCCCTCGAGGACTTTAAAAAGCTCGGGGAGAAGTAGTGGGCCGAATCCTCCTTCTCGCCCTGGTCGTAGCTCTGGCCTTGGCCCAGGAGGTCTTCCGGCCCCAGGTGGAGCTAACCCGCAAGGAAAAGAAGGTGGTGGCCTGGGTGAGCGGGGAGGAGGGAAGCCTCTTCTACGCCGACTACGGGGACCTCCACCGGGGAACCCTCCTTGCCCTTTCGGAAGACCGGGTGCAGGTGGGGGAGAGGGCCTTCTTCCGAGATGGGGGAAGCGCCGTGGAGGAAGGGTTGCAGGTGGGGGAGGAGGTGGAGGCCGCCTACAACCCGGACTGGGAGCGGGAGGGCCTGCCCTACCTCATGCGCTTAAGGCGGGCGGGGAAGGAGGGGGAGCGCTACCTGCGCCTCGTCCTCTACGACCCCAAGGGCGTGGAGGTGCGCCTGGGCGAGGAGGTGGAGGCCCGGGGGAGCCTGGGCGTGGTGGAGCGGGGCGGGGAGGAGAACCTCTTCCTCTCCGGCGGGGAGGCCCGGTACCTGGAGGAGGAGGGGAGGCTTCAGGTGGACCCCAGGCCCGGGGAGGTCCTGGTGGCCCAGGGGACGGTGCGGGTCAAGGGAAGCCGCCTCCTCTACCGGAATGAGACCGGGGAGGCCCTTCTGGAAGGCCCCCTCGAGGTCCAAAGGGAGGGAGAGAAGCCCCTAAAGGGCCGGGCGGGAAGCCTCCGCTACCTCCTGGACGAGGACCGGCTTTGGCTTTTGGGGGGCGTGGAGCTCACCCAGGGCGGGCGCACCACCAAGGCCCAAAGGGCCCTCCTTCGCGAGAAGGAGGGGTACGCCTACCTCTTTGGCGGGGTGGAGAGCCGGGACGAGAAGGGGTTCGTGCGGGGGGAAAGGGTCCGCTACAGCCTGAGGACGGGGGAGGTGGTGGTCCTCTTCGGGGTCCAGGGGGAGTTCCGCGACTAAAGTACCCCACCGCAGCTTTCGCCGCGGTGGGGGCCCCAAAAAACCCTTCCCCAGCCCCGACTTGGCACCCCATGGTGCGCAACCAAAGCGCGGGCACTTAGGCGGAGATTCCTGCCATCAAGAGGCCCAGGCGCTCCTCCGTGGCCTCCTGGGGGGTGAGCTCCCCCATGATCCGGCCCCCGTACATGACCAGGATGCGGTCGGAGAGGGCCAGGATCTCGGAGAGGTCGGCGGAGACCAGAAGCACCGCCAGGCCCCGGTCCCGGGCCGCCACCAGCTCCTTGTGGATGAACTCAATGGCCCCCACGTCTACGCCCCGGGTGGGCTGGGCGGCGATGAGGAGCCTGGGGCCTCTGAGGAGCTCGCGCCCCACCACGATCTTCTGCTGGTTGCCCCCGGAGAAGCGCCTGGCGGAGAGCTCGGTGGAGCGGGGGCGGACGTCAAACTCCTCCACCAGGGCCCTGGCGTGGGCCTCCATGGCGCCTTCGTCCAGGAAGCCCAGGAAGCCCCGGAAGGGAGGGCGGTGCTGGTCTCCCAGGATGGCGTTCTCCCTGACGGAGAAGTCCAGGACCAGGCCCCGGGCCAGGCGGTCTTCGGGGATGTGGCTCACCAGAAGCGCCCGCACCTCCCGGGCCGAGGGGGGAAGGGGCTTGCCCAGGTAGCGGGCCACCCCCCGGTAGCGGCGGAGCCCGGTGAGGGCTTCCACCAGCTCCGTCTGGCCGTTGCCCTCCACGCCGGCGATGCCCACGATCTCCCCGGCCCGCACGCTGAAGCTCACCCCCTTGAGGCGGGGCGGGGCCTCGAGGCCCTCCACCTCCAGGACCACCTCTTTCGGCCTGGCGGGGCCCTTTTCCACCCTGAGGACCACCTCCCGGCCCACCATCATCCGGGCCAGGGCCTCCAAAGTGGCTTCCTCCGTCCTCACCGTGCCCACTACCCTGCCGTCCCGGATCACCGTGATGCGGTCCGAGACCTCCAGGACCTCCTTGAGCTTGTGGCTGATGAAGATGACGGCGTTCCCCTTGGCCACGTAGGTCCTGAGGAAGCGGAAAAGCTCCTCGGCCTCCTGGGGGGTGAGGACGGCGGTGGGCTCGTCCAGGATCAGGATCCGGGCCTCCCGGTAGAGGGCCTTGAGGATCTCCACCCGCTGCTGCAGGCCCACGGGGAGGTTCTCTATCTTCTCGTCCAGGGGCACCTGGAAGCCCAGCTCCTCCATGAGCCTCTGGGCCTTTTCCCGGGCCATCTCCAGGTTCAGGAAGAGGGGGCTTCCGGGCTCCAGGCCCAGGACCAGGTTCTCCAGCACCGTGAAGGGCTCCACCAGCATGAAGTGCTGGTGCACCATGCCGATCCCCGCCCGGATGGCATCCTGGGGGCTTCTGGGTTTGTAGGGCTTCCCGTCCACCCACATCTCCCCCTCGTCCGCCGGCTGGAGGCCGTAGACGATCTTCATCAGGGTGGACTTGCCCGCCCCGTTTTCCCCCACCAAAGCCAGCACCTCCCCCCACTCCAGGTCCAGGCTGATGTGGTCGTTGGCCAGGACCAGGGGGAAGCGCTTGGTGATGTCCTTGAGGAGAAGCGCCTTAGCCACGGACGAAGTATAAGGCAAAAACCGGGGGCCAGAGGCCCCCGGCCAGGGGTTCCTTTAGCGGCTTTCGGGCACCTTGATCTGGCCCTTGATGATCTGCTGCTTCAGGAGCTCCAGCTTGCTGACCACGCCCGCGGGGATCAGGGCCTTATTGTACTGGTCCAGGGCGTAGCCCACCCCGTTGTTGGCGAGGCTGAACTCCCTGACCCCGCCCTTGAAAGTCTTCTGCACCACGCTCTTGATGACCTCGTAGGTGGCCACGTCCACCCGCTTCAGCATAGAGGTGAGGCCGTGGTTCAGGGTGGCGGGGTTGTTGTCGGTGTCCCCCAGGTAGTTCTGGTTGGCGTCCACGCCGATGAAGAAGAGGGGCGTGGCCTTGGTGCCGTCCTTGCCGCAGGTCTTCTCGTAGTCGGCGTACTTGGGCACCTTGGCGTAGGGGTCGGCCTTGCGGACGAACTTGACGTTGCCCCCCTCCTTGAGGCACTTGGCCTGCTTCACGTAGTCAATGAGGCCCAGGCCCGAGCCGCCGGCAGCGGCGTAGATGATGTCGGCTCCCTGGCGCACCTGGCTGGCGGCGATCTCCTTGGCCTTGGCGGGGTCGTTCCAGGCGGCGGGGGTGTTGCCCACGTAGCCCACCAGGACCTTGCCCTGGATCTTGTCCTCCTTGAAGGCGTACTCGGCCCCGGCCCGGAAGCCCGCCTCAAACTTGTGGATCAGGGGGATGTCCATGCCGCCGATGAAGCCCACCACCCCGGTGCGGCTCATCTTGCCGGCGATGTAGCCCACCAGGAAGCTCCCCTCGTGCTCGCGGAAGACCAGGCCCACGGCGTTGGGTAGCTTCCCTTCCCCGGGCACGGCGTCAATGACGGCGAAGTTCACCTTGGGGAACTCCTTGGCGGTGGCGGTGATGGCGGGCTCGTTGGCGAAGCCCACGCCGATCACCAGGTCAAACCCCTCCTCGGCGAAGGTGCGGATCCCCTGCCCCACCTGGGAGGGGTCGGCGGGCTCAAAGTCAAAGACTTTGACCCCGAGCTCCTTGGCCGCCTTCTGCGCCCCTTCCCAGGCGGACTGGTTGAAGGAGCGGTCAAACTTGCCGCCGGCGTCAAAGGCGATCCCTACCCGAACCTGGGCCAGGCTCAGGCCCATGGCCAGCACCGCGATAAGCGTCAAAACCCGTTTCATCTCCACCTCCCATGGCTCTTCGCCGGGGGCTATTATAACCCAAGTTGCTACCTAAGCCATTTCCTGAGTTAGAAGCTTCAGGTTGTGGGCCAAGACGAAGGAGAGCACCTTGATGACGAAGCCCTCTCGGGTCACGGCGTGAATGCGCCGGGGAAACATGGCGTGCAACATGCCCCCCACCTTCTCCACCACCCTCCGCCCCACGATGGCCAGGTACTGCAGCCAGGGCACATACCGCCGACTGTTCCCCCTGCGGATGACCATGGGAACGATCCCCTGCGCCTCCCGAAGCAGGTCCTCCAGGTGTTTCCCTGACGGGAAAGCAGCGTAGCCGGGAGCGGGGTGCGCGGATGTTCCCGCAGGCGGGGAGGGGGAAGGTGTCCAAGGCGTAGGCCTGGGCCTGGTGGAGGTTCTTCCAGACCTGGGAGAGGAGGTGAAGGAGGGGCAGGAAGAGGGGGTAGAGGGCGTGGAGCCTGCGGTTGAAGCGGCTTGGGGAGGGGACGTGGGTGAAGAGGTTCAGGTCTTTGGCGAGGGCCAGGGCCTTGTTGTGCTTGCCACCGAGTTCCATGGCGGCGAGTATGGCGAGGGTAAGGATAGCGGACGCGGGTGTTTTGGCCTGGGGGTCGTCCTTGTGGCCCATCGCCTGGAGGGCATCGCCTATGATACAAAAGGCCGCTATGGTGCGCGAAAGCATAGCGGCCACTATTTTTTCTGGCCCAGGGGGTAGGTAGCAACTTGGGTTATGCTACCCTTGGGGCATGGAAGCCCTCTGGGTGGCCGCCGCCTTCGCCCTCGGCCTCCTGGCTAACCGCCTGGGCCTCCCCCCCCTGGTGGGGTATTTGGGGGCGGGCTTTGGCCTGCACACCCTGGGCTTCCGGGAGACCGAGTTCTTGGCCCACGCCGCCGAGATGGGGGTTCTCCTCCTCCTCTTCAGCGTGGGCCTGAAGCTCAGGCTCAAGGACCTCCTCGAGGCCCGGGTCCTGGGCGTGGGAGGGCTTTCCCTCCTCCTCTTCAGCCTTCTGGCCCTGCCCCTCGTGGGGCTTTTCCCTCTGGCCCTGGCCCTGGGCTTCTCCAGCACCGTCATGGTCCTCAAGCTCCTGGAGGACAAAAGGGAGCTCACCGCCTACCACGGCCGGCTGGCCATCGGCATCCTCATCCTGCAGGACCTGGTGGCCGTGGGCCTTCTCGCCCTCTACGGGGCCAAGGCGGTGAGCCCCTGGGCCCTCCTCCTCCTCTTCTTTCCCCTCCTGCGCTTCCTTTTGGCCTGGCTCCTGGAAAAAAGCGGCCACGACGAGCTCCTGGTCCTCTTCGGCCTGGGCCTGGCCCTCCTGGGCGGGGAGGGCTTCCGCCAGCTCGGGCTTTCCCCCGAGCTGGGGGCCCTCTTCATGGGGGCCCTCCTCGCGGGCCACGCCAAGGGGGCGGAGATAGCCAAGGCCCTCTGGAGCCTCAAGGAGGCCTTTTTGGTGGCCTTCTTCCTGGAGATCGGCATGAAGCAGGGCCTGGCGGGCGTGGAGGTGGGGCCTCTCCTTGGGCTTCTCCTCCTCTCCCTCCTCAAGGCCCCCCTCTTCTTCCTCCTCTTCCTCCTCCTGGGCCTCCGGGCCCGCACGGGCTTCGTGGCCGGGGTCTATCTGGGCAACTACTCGGAGTTCGCCCTGATCGTGGGCGTGGCCCTGGAGCGGGCGGGGCTTCTGCCCCTGGGCCTGGCCACCCTGGCCCTGACGGTGGCCCTTTCCATGGTGCTCTCGGCCCCCCTGGCCCGCCACAGCCACTCCCTTTACCGCCGTTTGGAGCCCCTCCTCCTCCGCCTGGAGCGCCGAGGCCCCCACCCCGACCAGGAGCCCCAAAGCCTGGACGGGGCCACGGCCCTCATCGTGGGCATGGGCCGCACCGGAGGGGCCGTCTACCGGGTCCTGGAGGCGAGGGGGGAAAGGCCCGTGGGCCTAGACGCCGACCCGGAGAAGGTGGAGCGCCACCGGGCCAAGGGCCGGAGGGTCCTCTACGGCGACGCCGAGGACCCGGAGCTTTGGGAGAGGCTGGACCTCTCGGGGCTCAAGGCGGTGGTCCTGGCCCTGCCCGACCTGGAGGCCAAGCTCCTCGCCGCCCGCTGGATAAAGGAGCGGGGCTTCGGGGGCCTGGTGGCCGCCACCAGCTTCCACCTGGAGGAGGACCCCGCTCTGAAGGCCGCCGGCGTGGACCTCCTCTTCCACCCCTTCCGCGAGGCGGGAGAGCGCCTGGCGGAAAGGGTTCTGGAGGAACTGGCTATAATGGATGGGGTGAGCCATGGCCGGTCATAGCAAGTGGGCACAGATCAAACGCAAAAAGGCCGCCAACGACCTGAAGCGCGGCAAGATCATCTCCAAGCACCTCCGGGCCATCCAGGCGGCCGCCCGGGCGGGGGGAAGCCCCTACCCCGAGGCCAACGTCCAGCTACGCAACGCCATTGAGGCCGCCCGGGCCGACGACGTGCCCATGGAGAACATTGAGCGCCTTCTCGCCAAGCTCCAGGGAGGCGGCGAGGGCGCCGAGCAGTACGAGGAGATCGTCTACGAGGGGTACGCCCCGGGGGGCGTGGCCGTCTTGGTTTACGCCCTCACCGATAACCGCAACCGCACCGCCGGCGAGGTGCGCCACGTCTTCGGCAAGTACGGGGGCTCTTTGGGCACCTCCGGGAGCGTGGCCTGGCAGTTTGAGAAGCGGGGGGTCATCGTCTCGGAGAACACCGAGGCCGCCCAGGAGGCCGCCATTGAGCTGGGGGCCCTGGACCTCGAGGAGGAAGGGGAAAGCCTCACCATTTACACCGAGCCCGGCGAGGTCTTCCGCATCGCCGAGGCCCTGAAGGCCCGGGGCATCCGGGTGGAGGACACCGAGGTCATCCAGCGTCCCCAGAACGTGGTGGCCCTTCCCCCCGAGGAGGCGGCCAAGGTCCTGCGGCTGGTGGAGGCCCTCGAGGACCTGGACGACGTGCAGAACGTCTACACCAACCTGGACCCCGAAAGCCTCCAGGTGGAGGCCTAATACCCCGTCCTGGCTTGCGCCAGGATGGGGATCCTGGGGGGCTACCCCTTCTTGCGCTTCTTCTCCTCCCGCATAAGCCGGCGGCGCTCCGCCCGGGAAAGGCCCGGCTGGGGCGAAGGCGTGGTGGGCCGCTTCCGCTCGGTGAACCCTTCCACCTGAGGCCTGGGCTCCGGCACGGGCACGTAAGGGGCCTCTCGCGCGGGCCGCACGGGCTCGGCCTCCACCTTGAGGCGGAAGAGGAACTTGGCCACCTCGGTTTTAATGAAGCTCACCATCTCGTTGAAGAGGCGGGTGGCCTCAATCTTGTACTCCTGGAAGGGGTCCTTCTGGCCGTAGCCCCTGAGGAAGATGCCCTGCCGCAGCACGTCCAGGTTGTGGAGGTGCTCCTTCCAGGCCGAGTCCACCACGTTGAGGATCACGAAGCGCTCCACGGCCCGCATAAGCGGAGGGGAGAGCTCCGCCTCCCGGGCCTCGTAGGCCTTGAGGGCCGCCTCCACCAGGCGCTCCACCCCCTCGTCCGGCCTGAGCCCCCTAAGCGCCTCAAAGGGGAAGTCCGCAAGCTGGGGTACCACGTCCAGAAGGGCGGTCTTCAGGCCCTCGAGGTCCCAGTCCTCGGGGTGGACCTGGGGGTTTAAGAAGTTCTCCGCCACGGAGGCCACCGTCTCCTCCACCATCCCCAACGCGGCCTCCTTCACCTCCTCGTCCTTGCCCAGGAGGATCAGGCGGCGCTGGGCGTAGATGACCTCCCGCTGGCGGGCCATCACGTCGTCAAACTGCAAAAGCTGCTTGCGGATGGCGAAGTTGCGGTCCTCCACCCGCTTTTGGGCCCGCTCTATGGAGCGGCTCACCATGGGGTGCTCAATGGGCTCGGAGTCGTCAAAGCCCATGCGGTCCAGCATGGCGATGACCCGGTCCGAGGCGAAGAGGCGCATGAGGTCGTCGTCAAAGGAGACGTAAAAGCGGCTTCCCCCCGGGTCCCCCTGGCGCCCGGCCCGGCCCCTTAGCTGGTTGTCAACGCGCCGGGACTCGTGCCGCTCGGTGCCCAGGATGAAAAGCCCTCCCAGGCTCCGCACCCGCTCCTCGTCGGCCTTGCACTCCTCCCGGATCTGGCGGATCCTCTCTATAAGCTCTTCCCGCACCCCAAGCTCCGCCGCCAGGGCCCGGGCCTCCTCCTCCTTGCCCGCCACCAGCTTCTTGATGAAGAGCTCCACCTTCCACTCATAGCGGTCAAAGCCCTCCTTCTCCAGGAGGGAGGCGGCCAGGTACTCGGGGTTCCCCCCCAGCTTGATGTCTGTGCCCCGCCCCGCCATGTTGGTGGCGATGGTGACGGTCTTGGAGCGGCCCGCCTGGGCCACGATCTCCGCCTCCTTGGCGTGGTGCTTGGCGTTCAGCACCTGGTGGGGGATGCCCTGGCGCAGGATGGCCAGGGTGTGCACCGCCCGCTTCAGGCCCTCCCAGGCCGTGCGCAGGTTCCCCTTCCTGGGGATGAGCTCCTCAAAGGGAGCCAGGTCCTCGTCCTTGAGAGCCGTGGGCCTCTCCAAAAGCTTCCTCAGGCGGTCCCAGGCCTCCCCCTGCTGCTTGGCGCTGGCCTTTTTTAGGAGCTCCACCCGCATCTCCAGCCGGGGGAAGTAGAGGCGGGGCTCCTTGAGCATCTGGGAGAGCCTCTCCGACTTCTCAATGCTGATGGTGCCCACCAGCACGGGCTGGCCCCGCTCGTACTTCTCGGCGATCTCCTCCACCACGGCATAGAACTTCCCCTTCTCCGTGCGGTAGACCACGTCGGGGAAGTCCTGGCGGATCATGGGGCGGTTGGTGGGCACCACCACCACGTCCATGCCGTAGATCTCCTGGAACTCCTTCTCCTCGGTCTTGGCGGTGCCCGTCATCCCCGCCCGCTTCTCGTAGAGGCGGAAGAAGTTCTGGTAGGTGATGGTGGCCAGGGTCTGGTTCTCCCGCTCAATCTTGACCCCCTCCTTGGCCTCAATGGCCTGGTGGAGGCCCTCCCCATAGCGCCTCCCCGGCATGAGGCGGCCGGTGAACTCGTCCACGATGATGACCTGGCCGTCCTGGACGATGTAGTCCCGGTCCCGGTGGAAGAGCTCCTTGGCCCGGATGGCCTGGATCAGCATGTGGGCCAGCTCCATGTTCTCCGGGCTGAAAAGCCCCTCCACCCCAAGGAGCTTCTCCGCCTTGGCGATACCCTGCAGGGTCAGGTGGACGGAGCGGTTCTTCTCCTCAACGGTGTAGTCCCCCGTGGGCTCCTTGCGCACCCCGGGCTCCGGCGGCAGGCCCCTTTCCAGCTTCTTGGCGATCTCCGCCATCTTGTAGTACATGTCGGTGGCCTTCTCGGCGGGGCCGCTGATGATGAGGGGCGTGCGGGCCTCGTCAATGAGGATGGAGTCCACCTCGTCAATGATGGCGTAGTGGAGAGGGGTGTCGTGGCGCAGGACCAGCTGGTCCGGGCTGATGGCCATGTTGTCCCGCAGGTAGTCAAAGCCCAGCTCGGAGTTGGTGACGTAGGTGACGTCGCAGAGGTAGGCCTTGCGGCGCTCCTCGGGGGTGGAGCTATGCTGGATGACCCCCACGGAAAGGCCCAGGCCTCGGTAAACGGGCCCCATCCACTCGGCGTCCCGCCGAGCCAGGTAGTCGTTGACCGTGACCACGTGGACGCCCTTGCCGGTGAGGGCGTTGAGGGCCACGGCCAGGGTAGCCACCAGGGTCTTCCCCTCCCCGGTCTTCATCTCGGCGATCTTGCCCTCGTGGAGGACCGCCCCGCCGATGAGCTGCACGTCAAAGTGGCGCATGCCCAGGTAGCGCTTGGCGGACTCCCGGGTTAGGGCGAAGGCCATGGGCAGAAGCTCGTCCAGGCTAGCACCCTGCTGGTGCTTCTCCTTAAGCTCCCGGTAAGCGGCGGCCAGGTCGGCGATCTTCTCCACCTCGGCCTCGAGGCGGTTGGTGGGCTCCACGACCTGCTTGTAGTAGCGGGCGATCTCCCGCTCGTTGTTGTCAAAAAGCTTCCGTATGAGGCCCAGCATCCTAAGCCCGATTGTACCCCGCTTGGATGAGAAACCCTTCAGGGGGCCTCGAGGGGCCAGTAGGCGGTGGCCCCCAGGGAGAGGGGGCTTGGGGGGAGTCCCGCCCGGAAGCGCCGCCAGGCGGCCAGGGCGATCATGGCCCCGTTGTCCTGGGAAAGCCCCTTGGGGGGGAAGTGGACCTCCAACCCCGCCTCCTTAAAGCGGGCCTGGAGGGCCTGGTTGGCCGCCACCCCTCCGGCCACCAGGAGGACCCGGTGCCCCGTGTCCCGGGCCGCCTTCAGGACCACCTGGGCCAGGTGGCCTATGGCCGCCTCCTGGAAGCCCCGGGCGAGCCCCGGCTTGGGAAGGCCCTTTTCCAAGAGCTGCAGGGCCTTGGTCTTGAGGCCGGAGAAGCTGAAGTCGTACCCCTCCTGGTCCTTGAGGGGGAGGGGAAAGGGGACAGGCTCCTCCGCCTCCTTGGCCAGGCGCTCAATCTCCGGCCCCCCGGGAAAGCCGAGGCCTAAAAGCCGCGCCACCTTGTCAAAGGCCTCCCCGGCGGCGTCGTCCCGGGTGGCCCCGAGGAGGCGGTAGCGCCCCAGGTCCAGGACCTCGTAGAGGTGGGTGTGCCCCCCCGAGGCCACCAGGGCCAGGAAGGGGGGCTTGAGGCCCTCGGGCCAGGCGGCGGCGATGTGGCCCTCCAGGTGGTGGATGGCGTAGAAGGGGCGCGTGAGGGCCCAGGCCAGGCCCTTGGCGAAGGTGTAGCCCACCAGGAGGGCCCCGATCAGGCCGGGCCCGCGGGTGGCGGCGATCAGGTCCAGGTCCTTGGGGCCGATCCCCGCCCGCCTCAGGGCCTCCTGGGTGAGGCGGGGGAGGACCTTGAGGTGCTCCCGGCTCGCCAGCTCCGGCACCACGCCGCCATAGGCCTCGTGGAGGGTCTGGCTCTGGACCAGGTTCACCACCACCTGGCCGTCTTGCACCAGGCCCACCCCGGTGTCGTCGCAGGAGGTGTCTACGCCCAGGACCCACATCCTTCCCGCACTCTAGCAAAACCCCCCAAGGGCGGCTAAGTACCCCGCCGCGGTGGGGGCCCCAGAAAAGCCTTTAGCCCCGACTGGGGCACCTCATGTTGCGAAACCAAAGTGCAGGCGCTTAGGCTCAAGGGAAGGTGCTCTGGCTCCTCCTCCCCGTCCTCCTCCTCACCTACCTCCTCTACCGGAGGCAGGCCCCCAGGGCCAGGCCCTGGGCGGGGGTGTGGCTTTGGCGGAAGGGAAAGGCCCGGCGCTTTAGGCCCAGGCTGGACCTGAGGCTTTTCCTCCTGCTCCTCTCGGCCGCCCTCATGGTGCTGGCCCTCGAGGACCCCCCCCTGGCCCCCCCTCCTTTGGTCCTGGTGGTGGACGCCTCTGCCAGCATGGCCGCCGACGAGGGCGGGAAGACCCGGCTGGACCTGGCCAAGGAGAGGCTCCTGCCCCTTCTGGAAAGGGCCCCGGAAGCGGTCTTGGTGCGGGCCGGGGAGCGCCCCGAGGCCTTTGGCCCCGCCCCCGGGGTGGCCCTCCGGGCGAGGCTTCTCGCCCTGGAGGCGGGGGACAAAGGGGCGGACCTGGAAGGGGCCATGGCCCTGGGGAGGCGGCGCCTCAAGGCCCCGGTGGTGGTGGCCACCGACGGCCCGCCCCCACCCGGGGCCGAGGGCTACCTGGGGGTGGGAAGCCCCAGGGAGAACCTGGGCCTCGTGGCCGTGGCCCCGGGGTTTCTGGCCCTGGGGAATAGCGCAAACCGCGCCCTCCTGGCCCGTGTGGAGGTGGGGGGGAAGGTTCGGGAGGTCCAGGTCCCCCCCAGGGGGTTCGCCCCCCTCCCCGGCCTCCCCACCCCCTTCACCGCCCGCCTTTTGGGCCAAGACGCCCTCCCCCTGGACGACGAAGCCGGCCTGGCCCTGAGGCGCCTGGGGGTGGACTACCCGAGGCTTCCCGCCCTGGAGCGGCTTTTCCGCCTGCTGGGCGCCGCCTTCGGGGAGGAGGTCCAGGTGCGCATCGGGGTCCCGGAAGGCCCCCCCGCCAGGCCCAGCCTCTACCTGGCCCCTTCCGGGGGAAGCCCCACCCCCGTCCTCCTCACCACCCCCCACCCCCTTCTGGAGGGCGTGGCCCTCCTGGGGGAGCGCCTCCCCCCGCCCCCAAGGCCCCAAGGCCCCTGGCGCGCCTTGGCCGAGGGGGAAGAGGGGGTGGGCCTCCTCTACTTCACCGAAGGGGGCCTCTACCTGCCGCCCCTTTCCGCGCTGCAGGACCGGCCCTTCTTCCCCCTCCTGGTCTACAACTTCCTCAGGCCCTACCGGGAGGTGAAGGTGGGCCTCCTGGCCCCGGAGGAGACCCTCCTCCCCACGCCCGAAAAGAGCTTCCTCCCCAAAGGCCAAGGAGGCGCGGGCCGGTACCTGGCCCTCCTGGCCGCCCTGGTGCTCCTCCTCGAGGCCCTCCTCTTCAGGCGATAATGGGCCCATGCGCTTTCGCCCCTTCACCGAGGAAGACCTGGACCGCCTCAACCAGGTGGCGGGGGAAAGGCCCCTAAGCCTTGGGGCCCTCCGCTTTTTCGCCCGCACCGGCCACTCCTTCCTGGCGGAGGAGGGGGAAAGGCCCCTGGGCTTCGCCCTGGCCCAGGCGGTCTGGCAGGGGGAGGCCACCACGGTCCTCATCACCCGTATAGAGGGGGAGGGCAAGGAGGTCTTACAGGGCCTCCTGAGGGCGGTGGTGAAGAGCGCCTACGATGCCGGGGTCTACGAGGTGGCCCTCCACCTGGACCCAAGCCGGAAGGCCCTGGAACGGGCCCTTCTGGAAGAGGGCTTCGCCGTGGGGCCTCTGGTCCTTTGCGTAAGGGTCCTGGGAAGCCGGGGGGCCAGGGGCGAGAGGCGGGGGGTCTTAGAATAGGGGCATGAACCGCGTCCTCATCGGCATCCGCGGGGAGCCCACCCCGGAGGGGATGGACCGCATCCTGAAGGCCCTGAGGGCTCTAGAAGGGGTGGAGGAGGCCCAGGCCACGGGCCCCGCCCAGCTCCAGGTCACCTACGACCCCCAGAGCCTCACGGTCATGGACCTGATCCGCACCATCCGCGAAGAGGGGTTTTTGGCGGGGATGCTTTAGATGTTGCCCGAGGCCCTGAAGGGGTTTTCCAGCTACCGGGAGTGGCTGGAGTCTTTGGAGGAGTTTCGGGGCCGCCTGGTCTTCGCCAGGACCATCCCCAAAGCGCCCCCAAAGCCCGCCCCCTACCGGGGAAGCTTCGCCGGGGTTCTGGAAGCCCTGGGCCTCGTCCCCTTCGCCCACCAGAAGCGGGCCCTGGAGGTTTTGGAAGAGGGGAAGAACCTGGTCATGGCCTACTCCACCGCCGCCGGCAAGAGCCTGGTCTTCCAGGCTCCCGTGCTGAAGGCGGCTTTGGAAGGGGAAACCAGCCTCCTCCTCTTCCCCACCAAGGCCCTGGCCCACGACCAGCTGAGGCGCCTCAAGGCCATGGCCAAGGCCCTGGAAATCCCCGGGGTCTTCCCCTACGACGGGGACACGCCAAGCGGGGAAAGGCGGAAGGCCCGGGAGGAGGGCCTCGTCCTCCTCTCCAACCCCGACATGCTCCACTTTGGCCTCCTCCCCCGGCACGGGGAGTGGGCCTCCTTCCTCTCCCGGCTCCGCTACCTGGTCCTGGACGAGCTCCACGCCTACCGGGGGGTCTTCGGCACCCACGTGGCCCTGGTCCTCTTTCGCCTCCTGCGCCTGGCCCGCCACTACGGGGCAAACCCCCAGGTCATCGCCGCCAGCGCCACCATCAAGAACCCCAAGGAGCACGCCGAGGCCCTCACCGGCCTTCCCTTCGTGGAGCTCAAAGCGGAGGTGGCCCGCTCGGAAAGGGAGCTTCTGGTCCTTCTGCCTAAGCCCTTGGACCCAAAGGGGGAAAGGCGGCGAAGCCCCCTCCTGGAAGCCGCCTACCTGGCCCGGGCCCTGGCCGACGAGGGGCTTAAGGGCCTGGTTTTCGCCAACAGCCGCAAAAGCGCCGAGCTCATCGCCCGCTACGCCGCCCACCCCGGGGTGCGCCCCTACCGGGCGGGCTACACGGCCAAGGAGCGGAGGCGGCTGGAGGAGGCCCTGAAGCGGGGGGAGGTGCGGGTCCTGGTCTCCACCAGCGCCCTGGAGCTGGGGGTGGACATCGGGGAGCTGGACGCCGTGGCCCTGGTGGGCTACCCGGGCTCCGTGGCCGCCTTCTGGCAGCGGGCGGGGCGGGCGGGCCGGGGGGAGAGGCGGGCGCTGGTGGTCTTCATCCCCCGGGAGGACCCCCTGGACGAGTACTTCCTCCACCGCCCCGAGCTCCTCCTCAAGTCCCCTCCGGAGGAAGCCATCGCCGACCCCAAGAACCCCGTCCTCTGCCCCCTCCACCTCCACGCCGCCGCCTACGAGATGCCCCTTAGGCGGGAGGAGGTTCTCTGCCAGGAGGCCCTTAGGGAGCTCAAGGAGAAGGAAGGCCGCCTCTACACCCAAAAGCGCCGCCCCCACCGGGAGATCACCCTGAGGGGGCTTGGGACCACCTTCACCCTGAGGGGTCCCGAGGGGGAGGTCCTGGGCTATCTGGACGAGCGCCAGGCCTACTGGGAGGCCCACCCGGGGGCCATCTACCTGCACCAGGGGGAAAGCTATTTGGTGCGGAACGTGGACCTAAAGAGGCGGGAGGTCTGGCTTCTTCCGGCCCTCGAGGACTACTACACCGAGCCCAGGGCGGAAAGCGACCTGGAGGTCCTTTCGGGGGAGCCCGTGGGCCACGGGGTCTACGTGGGCCGGGTGGTCCTCAGGGAAAGGGTGGTGGGCTATGTGAAGAAGCGCTTCTTCACGGGAAGCGTCCTGGAGGAGGTCCCCCTCCTCATGCCCGAGATCGCCTTCCCCACCGAGGCCCTCTGGTTCCACCCCCCCGAGGTGGTCCCCCCCCACCAGATCCCCGGGGGGATCCACGCCCTGGAGCACGCCATGATCGGCCTTCTGCCCCTTTTCGTCCTGGCGGAGCGCCAGGACATCGGGGGGCTTTCCTACCCCTTTTACCCCCGCCCCCTCCCCTCGGGCGGGGGGCCCACGGTCTTCATCTACGACGGCTACCCCGGGGGCGTGGGCTACGCCCGGGCGGCGGCCCGCCGCTTTCCCGAGTGGCTTCGGGCCACTTTGGAGCTTTTGAAGGCCTGCCCCTGCGAGGAAGGGTGCCCCCGGTGCATCCTCTCCCCCAAGTGCGGCAACGGCAACCAGTACCTGGACAAGAAGGCGGCCCTCCTGCTTTGCGCCAACCTGGTCCTCTCCCTCCCCCCCAGGGTGGTGCATTAAACTCCTCCTATGAGCCAAGAGGGGACCGCCTTGGAAGAAAGCCCGGAAACCTTCTTCGCCCGCTTCCAGGCCCACGCCGTGGAGGTCCACCTCTTCCCCGAGCCCTGGGGAAGCCCCCTTCTGGAGGTGGGCGTGGGCGGGTTCATCCTCTACGCCTTTGACCGGGGCGCTCCCCCGGCCCCCACGGGCCGGGTCCGGGCCCTCCTCCACGGGGTGGCCCGGGAGGTGAAGCCTTGGGAGGGCGAGGCCTTCTTGGAGCTCATGGGCCCCGCCTACCGGATCGGGGGAAAGGCGAGGCCTCTGGGAGAGGGGTTTTACCTCCTGGAGGAGCCCATCCCCCTCCTCCTTTACAGCGAAACCCCCCTGCCCAGCCGGGCCCAGGTCCACCTCTGGCCCCCCCTGATGCTCTTCCGGGAGTGAGATGCGCTGCGCCTGCGGCCAGAAAAACCCCCCTGAGGCCCGGTTCTGCATGGCCTGCGGCCGGGCCCTGGGGGTGCTTCTGCCCGCAGAGAGGCGCTTTGTCAGCGTGGTCTTCTTTGACCTGGTGGGCTCCAGCCAGCGCTTCCGGGAGGGCCTCGAGGCCGCCTACCAGGCCCTCCAGGGGGTCCTGGAGGAGGCCGCCCGCATCGCCAGGGAGCACGGGGGCTTCGTCCACCGGTTTTTGGGCGACGGGGTTCTGGTCCTCTTCGGGGCCCCCAGGGCCCGGGGCCGGGAGCCCTGGCGGGCCCTAGAGGCCGCCTTGGGCATGGTCCGGGCCTCCCCCCTTCCCGCCCGGGTGGGGGTGGCCAGCGGGGAGGTGCTCTGGACCCCCCTGGGGGACGGCCAGGCGGGAGACCCCACCGCTCTGGGCCCCCCCGTGGTCCTGGCCGAGCGGCTCTCCAAGCTGGGAAGGCCGGGGGAGGTCCTCACCGACCGCCTCACCCTGGAGCTGGCCCGGGGGGCCCAGGGGGAGGCCGTGGGCCCCCTCGAGGCCCGGGGCCTGGGCCCGGTGGAGGCCTACCGGCTGCTGGAGGTGCGCCTGGAGCTGGACCCGGAAGGGGAGGCCCTCCTCGCCCGCCTCCGCCACACCCTCCGGGCTCCCCCGGCCCGGCTCAACCTGGTGGGGCCGCCGGGAAGCGGGAAAAGCCTCCTCCTGGACAAATTCCTGGAGGACCCCCCCTTCCCCGCCGTGGTCCTGGAGCGGATGGGCCCCGAAACCCCCCTGCGGGTTACCCTTCTTGAGGCCGTGGAGAAGGTCTTCGGAAGCCCGGAGGTCCTCCTCGCCCAGGCGGGGCTACCCCCTAAGCTGGAGACCGCCTGGCGCTACAGCCTGGGCCTCCTTCCCCGCCCCAGCTGGAGCCGGGAGGCCCTGGAGGGGGCCATCCTCGAGGCCTGGCGGCGGGTCCTCCTCTCCCTGAAAGCGCCCCTCCTTTTGGTCCTAAAGGACCTCCATGCCCCGGACCTCACCCTGGAGCGCCTCCTCCTCCACCCCTTCCCCAACCTCCTCCTCCTTTTGGAAAGCCGCAGGCCCCTCTTCTCCCCCCACCTGGGCCTCAAAAGGGGCGAGGCCCCCCTCCTCCTCGCCCTCCAGCCGGCCCTGGACGCCCTCCCCTCCCGGGAGCGCCAGGCCCTTTTGGCCTGGGGGGTTCTGGGAGAGGTTCCCGAGGAGGCGCTAACGGGCCTGGTGGGAGCCTTCTCCCGGGAGAGGCTCTTTCGGGAAGGGCTCCTTGAGGGGAACCGGCCCCTAAAGGAGGTGGGCGAGGCCGCTCTCCGCCTCGTGCCCGCCGAAACCCAGCGGGCCTGGCACCTGGAGGCGGCCAGGCTCTACCAAAAGCGGGGCCAGCTCCTCCCCATGGCCCGGCACCTCCACCGGGCGGGCGAGGGGCGGCAGGCGGCCCTCACCCTCCGCCTCCTGGCGCAGAAGGCCTGGCGGGAAGGCCATCCGGAGGAGGCCATCCCCCTCTACCAGGAGGTCCTTAGGGCCGACCCCGCCCTGGAGGAGGCCCTGAAGCCCGAGCTTCAGGACGCCCTGGCCTCCCTGGGGCTGGCCCTCGAGGCCGAGGCGGGCCCCAGGCGCGAAGACCCGGTCCTCACGGCCTTCCGGGAGGCCAAAGACCCCCTGGACCTCCTCCCCCTTCTCCCCGGGCTCAGGCCCTACCCCCTGGAGGAGGCCGAGGCCAGGCTCCAGGCGGCCGGGGCCCTGTGGCGGCGCTTCCAGCCCTTGAAGGCCCTCGAGGTCCTCACCCCCTTCCCTCCCCAGGCCCCCAAAAGCCTCCTCCTCCACCGCCGAAGCCTGGAGGCGGGCCTCCTCATGGACCTGGGCCGCCACGCCGAGGCCGAGGCCCTCCTCCTGGAAGCCGAAGCGGGGGACCTGGAGGCCCAGGTCCGCCACCAGGCCACGCGAATCCGGCTTCTTCTGGAGACGGGCCGCCTCCAGGAGGCCCTGGCCGAGGGCGAGGCCGCCTACCGGAAGGCCCCCCACCCCTGGCTGGCGGCGGCTTTGCTCACCGCCTGGGCGGTGAGGGGCCGCTTCCGCGAAGACCTCTTCCAGGAGGCCCTCAAGCACAAGGACGGCCGGGGCCTGGCCCTCCTGGCCATGGCCCACCACCGCTGGCTTCGGGGCGAAAACCCCGTGAACCTCCTCAAGGAGGCCCTGAAGGAGGCCCGGCGGCTTGCCAACCCCTACGTCCACCACCTGACCCTCACCTCCCTGGCCCTCTACCTCTGGCCCCGGGCCCCCAAAAAGGCCCAGGTCCTCTCCCAGCACCTCCTCTACCAGACCCACCGCACCGGCTTCGCCGTGCACCTGGAGGTGGCCAGGCTCCTGAGGGCCCAGCTCCTCCTCGAGGCCGGGGAAAAGGTGGAGCACCTCCTGGGATTCACCCCCTCTTTGCCCCTGACCCGGGCCTGGAAGGCGGCCCTTCTGGGGGAGGAGCCCGAGGGCCTCCAGGGGTACGGTATGCTGGGGAGGTGGGTTCGCCAGCTGTGGCGTAGCCGGGGGATAACATGGATTCGGTCCAGGTGGTAGAGGCCATCAAGCGCCGCCTCTCCCTCAAGGAGGTGGTCTCCCGCTACGTGGCCCTGAAGCCGGCGGGCCGGGGGCGGTGGAAGGGCCTCTGCCCCTTTCACCAGGAGAAGACCCCCTCCTTCTACGTGGACGAGGAGAAGGGCCTCTTCCACTGCTTCGGCTGCAAGGCCGGGGGGGACCTCATCGCCTTCGTAGAGCGGATAGAGGGCCTGGACTTCCAGACCGCCCTGGAGCGCCTGGCGGAGGAGGCCGGGGTGGAGCTCCCCAAGCGCTTGGGCGGGGAGCGGCGCAAGGAGCTCTACGAGGTCTTGAAGCTGGCCCAGGCCTACTTCCAGGAGGGCCTAAGGGCCCACCCCGAGGCCATGGCCTACCTGGAGGGCCGGGGCCTTTCCGGGGAAAGCGTAGGGCGCTTCGGCCTGGGCTACGCGCCGCCCAAAGGGGACGGCCTCCTCACCTACCTCTCCCGCCACGGGGTGAGCCCCGAGGAGGGCCTGAAGGCGGGGGTTCTGGCGGAGAAGGAGGGGCGGTACTACGACCGCTTCCGAAACCGCATCACCTTCCCCATCAAGGACCACCTGGGCCGCATCGTGGCCTTCACCGGCAGGGCCCTGGGGGACGAGGCCCCCAAGTACCTGAACTCCCCGGAGACCCCCCTCTTCCGCAAGCGGGAGGTCCTCTTCGCCTTTCCCGAGGCCAAGGCCAGGCTCCGGGAGGGGCGGACCATCGTGGTGGAGGGGCTTTTTGACGCCATCGCCCTCCACCAGCTGGGCTTTTCCGAGACCGTGGCCGTTTTGGGCTCGGGCCTCTCCGAGGAGCAGGCGAGGCTTCTGAAGACCCAGGAGGTGCGGGAGGTCTACCTGGCCTTTGACGCCGACGAGGCCGGGCAGAAGGCCACCCTGCAGAGCCTGGACCTGGAGATGGCGCGGAAGTTCCTCTTCTACGCCGTCCGCCTCCCCGTCAAGGACCCGGGAGAGCTCCTCCTTCACCCCGAGGGCCGGGCCCTCTTCGGGAAAGCCCTGGAGGAGGCCCTTCCCGAGGTGGAGTTCCGCTTCCAGGAGGCCGCCAAGGGCCTGGACCTCTCCCGGCCCGAGCACAAGCGGAAGGTCCTCGAGGCCCTCACCCCCAGGATGCTCTCCCCCGAGCCCTTTGACCCCGTGGCCGAGCGCCTGAAGGCCCTGGTGGTGGAGCGCCTGGGCCTCTCCCCCAAGGAGCTCGCCGACTACCTGCAGGCCCGCAAGCGGGGCAGGCCCCTCCCGCCCCCCCCGCCCCCCAAGGCCGAGCCCAGAAACCGCACCCTCCTCCTGGAGCTGGACGTGATGGCCCTCCTCCTCTCCCTGCCCGAGGAGAGCTTCTTAAACTGGGTCCTCTACGCCGCCGACCACGTCTGGCCCCCCGAGGGCTCCCTTCTGGCGGAGTTTTTGGAGCTGGCCCGAAAAGAACCCCGCAAGGACTACCTGCGGAGCGTCCTGAGCCGCAAGGAGGCGGGGGGCATCCTCCTGGAGCGCCTCATGCTGGCCCCCGAGGTGGACCCCTCCCGCCTCCCCGAGGTCATGGACAAGGCCTTAGCCCGCCTGAGGGAGGCCTACTACCTGGAACGCCGGGCCAAGCTGAAGGAGATCTTCCTGCAAAACCCCAGCCAGGAACTCCTAAGGGAGATCCAGGAGCTGGACCAGGCCATAGAGGCGGAAAGGCGCATCTACCGGGGCCTTTAGGGGTAGAATCCCCTTGGGCGAAGGCCCGAAGGAGGTTGGCATGAAAAGCCCCGTTCGCGTGGCGGTAACCGGCGCCGCAGGCCAGATCGGCTACAGCCTCCTCTTCCGCATCGCCGCGGGAGAGATGCTGGGCAAGGACCAGCCCGTCATCCTGCAGCTTCTGGAAATCCCCCAGGCCATGAGAGCCTTGGAGGGCGTGGTCATGGAGCTGGAGGACTGCGCCTTTCCCCTCCTGGCCGGCCTCGAGGCCAGCGACGACCCCAAGGTGGCCTTCAAGGACGCCGACTACGCCCTCCTGGTGGGGGCGGCCCCCAGGAAGGCGGGCATGGAGAGGCGGGACCTCCTGGAGCTGAACGGCAGGATCTTCGCCGAGCAGGGCCGGGCCCTGGCGGAGGTGGCCAAGAAGGACGTGAAGGTGCTGGTGGTGGGCAACCCCGCCAACACCAACGCCCTTATCGCCTACAAGAACGCCCCCGGCCTCAACCCCAGGAACTTCACCGCCATGACCCGCCTGGACCACAATCGGGCCAAGGCCCAGCTCAGCAAGAAGACCGGGGTGAGTGTGGACCGGATCCGCCGGATCACCGTCTGGGGCAACCACTCCTCCACCATGTTCCCCGACCTCTTCCACGCCGAGGTGGACGGGCGGCCCGCTTTGGAGCTCTTGGACATGAAGTGGTACGAGGAGGTCTTCATCCCCACCGTGGCCCAGAGGGGGGCGGCCATCATCCAGGCCCGGGGGGCCTCCTCCGCCGCCAGCGCCGCCAACGCCGCCATTGAGCACATCCGCGACTGGGCCCTGGGCACCCCCGAGGGGGACTTTGTCTCCATGGCCGTCCCCTCCCAGGGGGAGTACGGCATCCCCGAGGAGATCGTCTACTCCTTCCCCGTGACCGCCAAGGACGGGGTCTACCGAATCGTGGAGGGCCTAGAGATCAACGAGTTCGCCCGAAAGCGCATGGAGATCACCGCCCAGGAGCTTCTGGACGAGATGGCCCAGGTGAAGGCCCTGGGGCTGATCTGATACCACCCCATGCTGGCCCAAGCCAGCATGGGGGCTCCCAAAAGGGCGTACCGGGACTATTAGGGTCCAAGGTTAGGGTCCAAGGTCGGGCTCTGGACCCTTGGCCCTGGCCTTTAGGCTTTTCCCCACACCTCCACCGCCCAGGCGGTGCGCCCCGAGTCCCAGACATCGTCCACCACCAAAACCCGCTTGCCGAAGAGGAGGGGGTCCGGGGGGAACGGCAAAAAGACCGGCTCGGGCAGGGTCTCCTCGCCCTCGTAGAACATGACCGCCGCCGTCAGGATGTCCCGCACCGAGAGGGCCTAGAGGAGGGCCGTGGGGATGAGGCCGCCCCGGGCGATGCCCAGAATGAGGTCAAACTCCTCCTCCCGAAGGGCCTCCGCCAGGCGGCGGACCAAAGCGAGAAGGCCCTCCCAGGAAAGGTGAAGGCGCTCCATCAGGCCTTGTCCAGCTCAAAGGCCTGGTGCACGGCCCTTAGGGCGGCCTCGGCGTACTCCGCGGGAATGATGACGGAGATGCGCACCTCGCTGGTGGCGATCATCTCAATGTTGGCCCCGGTGGAGGCCACCGCCTGGAACATCTTGGCGGGGATCTCCGGGGCCGAGGCCAGGCCCACGCCCACGATGGACACCTTGGCGATGTCCGGCCTGAGGAGGGCCTCCCCCCCGATCTCCGCCAAAACGGGCTCCAGGGCCTCGAGGGCCTCCTGGGCGAAGTCCTTCTTGACCGTGAAGGCCATCTGCTGCCGGGAAGGGTCGTGGCCGGGCACCCCCTGGATGATCATGTCCACGGCGATGCCCCTGTCGGCCAGGGCCTGGAAGACCTTGGCGGCGATGCCGGGCTGGTCGGGTATGCCGATGAGGCCGATCTGGGCGTGGTCCAGGTCCAAAGCCGCCCCCGTCACCGTCTTGCCCATCTCCATACTTACCTCCTTCACCAGGGTACCGGGGTTGTAGGAGAAGCTACTGCGCACGTGCAGGACCACCCCGTAGCGCTTGGCGTAGTAGACCGCCCTGGGGTGTAGAACCCTGGCCCCCAAAGCCGCCATCTCCAGCATCTGGTCGTAGCCGATGACCTCTAGCTTCCTGGCCTCGGGGATCAGGTGGGGGTCGGTGGTGTAGACCCCCTCCGTGTCCGTGTAGATCTCGCACTCCTTGGCCCCCAAGGCGGCGGCGATGGCCACCGCCGTGGTGTCGGACCCGCCCCGGCCCAAGGTGGTGATCTCCCCCTCCTCCGTGGTGCCCATGAAGCCGGCGATGACCGCCACGCACCCCTCGTCCAGGGCCTTCACGATCCGGCTCGGGTCCACCTCTAAAATCCTGGCGTCTCCGTAGCGCCCGTCGGTCTTGATGCCGATCTGGTGCTGGACAAACCCTTTGGCGGGAATGCCCATGGCCCATAGCTGCATGGAAAGAAGGGCCACGGAGACCTGCTCCCCCGTGGTGGTGAGGAGGTCCAGCTCCCGAAAAGGCGGTCTCGGGTTCACCCGCTTGGCCAAAGCGATCAGCTCGTCGGTGGTGTGCCCCATGGCCGAGACCACCACCGCCAGCCTGTGCCCCTTTTCCCGGTAGTGGGCGATGCGCTGGGCCACCTTGTGGATGCGCTCCAGGTCACCCACGGAGGTGCCGCCGTACTTTTGGACCACCAGGGCCACGTTCCCTCCTTCCCGCCCCCCGGGCGGTTTGAAGAGGCATCTTAGCCCATTTGCCCTTCCTCGCCAAGGGGCGTATTTTGGGAAGACGTGGGCCTTAGCCTAGCCGAGTACCACCGCCTCACCCCCCTGCCCTACCCCGGGGGGGTGCTCTACGTGAAGCCCGGGGCCCGGGGCTACCGGGACCCGGTCTACAAGCTATTGCAAAGGCACGTGGCCCCCTACGGCGGGAGGGCTCTAGACCTGAACCCGGGGGTAGGCTGGGGAAGCCTGCCCCTGGAAGGCCGGATGGAGGTGGAGCGCCTGGAGACCTCCCGGGCCGCCTTCCGCTGCTTGGAGCGAAGCGGGTTACGCGCCCGCCTGGCCCCCCCCTGGGAGGCGGAGGAAGGGGCCTATGACCTGGCGGTCCTGGCCCTGCCGGCGGGCCGGGGCTCCCAGTACGTGGCCCTGAGCCTCCTGGCCGCCGCCCGGGCCCTGAGGCCTTTGGGCCGGGTCTATCTGGCGGGGGACAAGAACAAGGGCTTTGAGCGCTACTTCAAGGAGGCCAAGGCCCTCCTGGGCTACGGGGAGGTGGTGGCCCGGGAAGGCGCCTACCGGGTGGCCCTCCTGGAGAAGGAGAAGGCCCCTCCCCCCCTTCCCCCCCTGTGGCAGAGCTTCCAGGCCCGGATCCTGGGCCAGGCCTACACCTTTTACCACCTCCCCGGGGTCTTCTCCGCCGGGCGGGTGGACAAGGCCTCCCTCCTCCTTCTGGAGGCCCTGGTTACGGCGGTCCCCTCCCTAAAGGGCAGGCGGGTCCTGGACCTGGGAGCCGGGTACGGGGCCCTCACCCTGCCCCTGGCCCGCCTGGGGGCCGAGGTGACGGCGGTGGAGGACGACCTGGTCTCGGTGCTCTCCTTGAGGCGGAGCCTGGAGGAAAACGGCCTCGAGGCCCGGGCCCTCCACTCGGACGTGGACGAGGCCTTGACGCCGGAGGAGCGATTTGACATCATAGTTACGAACCCCCCCTTTCACGTGGGGGGCGCGGTCATCTTAGATGTGGCCCAGGCCTTCGTGGAAGCGGCGGCGGCCCGGCTGAAGCCGGGCGGTGGGTTTTTCCTGGTGGCTAACCCCTTTCTCAAGTACGAGAGCCTGCTGGAGGCGCGCTTCGGCAACTTCAAGACCCTCTTGGTGAGGGAGTACAAGGTGCTTTTCGCCAAGAAGGAGGGAGGACGTTGAAAAAGTCCAAGAGCAGGAAGAAGGCGGCCAAGGCCCAGGAGGTAGAGGTCAAGGAGCCCGTCAAGGAGCCCGAGCCCCTCCCCGAGCTGGAGGCGGCCGAGGACCTCCAGGACCTCCCCGAGCCCGACCCCGAGCTCCTGGCCTCGGAGCCCGAGCTGGAGGACCTGGCCGATCCTTTGGACCTCGAGGGCCCCCTGGAGGCCGATCTCCTGCCCGAGGAGGGGCTTTTGGAGGAGGAAGAGGAGGAGCTTTCCCTCCCCAAGGTCTCCACCTCCGACCCCGTGCGCCAGTACCTCCACGAGATCGGCCAGGTGCCCCTCCTCACCCTGGAGGAGGAGATTGACCTGGCCAGGAAGGTGGAGGAGGGCATGGAGGCCATCAAGAAGCTCTCCGAGGCCACGGGCCTGGACCAGGAACTCATCCGCGAGGTGGCGCGGGCCAAGATCCTGGGCACGGCCCGGATCCAAAAGATCCCCGGCCTCAAGGAGAAGCTGGACCCCAAGACGGTTGAGGAGGTTGACGGGAAGCTGAAAAGCCTCCCCAAGGAGCTCAAGCGCTACCTGCACATCGCCCGGGAGGGGGAGGCGGCCAGGCAGCACCTCATTGAGGCCAACCTCAGGCTCGTGGTCTCCATCGCCAAGAAGTACACCGGCCGGGGCCTGAGCTTCCTGGACCTCATCCAGGAAGGCAACCAGGGCCTCATCCGGGCGGTGGAGAAGTTTGAGTACAAGCGCCGCTTCAAGTTCTCCACCTACGCCACCTGGTGGATCCGCCAGGCCATCAACCGGGCCATCGCCGACCAGGCCCGCACCATCCGCATCCCGGTCCACATGGTGGAGACCATCAACAAGCTCTCCCGCACCGCCAGGCAGCTCCAGCAGGAGCTGGGCCGGGAGCCCTCCTACGAGGAGATTGCCGAGGCCATGGGCCCCGGCTGGGACGCCAAGCGGGTGGAGGAGACCCTGAAGATCGCCCAGGAGCCCGTCTCCCTGGAAACCCCCATCGGCGACGAGAAGGACAGCTTCTACGGCGACTTCATCCCCGACGAGAACCTGCCCTCCCCCGTGGAGGCGGCGGCCCAGAGCCTCCTCTCCGAGGAGCTGGAGAAGGCCCTTTCCAAGCTCTCCGAGCGGGAAGCCATGGTGCTGAAGCTCCGGAAAGGGCTCATTGACGGCCGGGAGCACACCCTCGAGGAGGTGGGGGCCTACTTTGGCGTGACCCGGGAGCGCATCCGCCAGATTGAGAACAAGGCCTTAAGGAAGCTCAAGTACCACGAGTCCCGCACCCGCAAGCTCCGGGACTTCTTGGACTAGCCGAGGGGAAAGCGGGCCACCTCCACGAGCTCCCCTTCGTCCTGGCTCCTGACCAGGGCCACCTCCTTCACCAGAAAAGACCGGCGCGGGGGCGGGGGGAGGCTTTGGGCCAGGTCCCTCGCCGCCTCCTCGGAAAGCCCCAGGGCCAGGGTGAGGTGGGGGATGTAGCTGGGGCCCTCAATCTCCTTAAGGGGCGGGGCCAGGGCCTCGAGGGCCTGGTAAAGCTCCTGGAAGGGCCTCCCTCCGTAGGCCCTCAGGTAGACCACCCCCTGGGGGAAGTACCCCCACCTCCCGAGGCGCACCCGGAAAGGGGCCTGGCCCCGGAGGAGGCCCAGGAGGGCCAGCTTCAAGGCCTCCTCCTCATAGGGCCAGTCAAAGGGCTGGCGCAGGTTCAGGTGGGGCGGGCCAAAGCCCCGCACCCCATGAGCCGCCTGCAGCCCCTCCATAAAAACGCGGAGGTCCTCGGGCGGCCAGACCAGGACCCCGTACACAAGGGCAGTATACCCCCCTAAAAGAGCTCCAGATTCCCCCGGTAGACCCGGCCCACGGGCCTACCCCCCTCCCACAGGGTGAGATCCGCCCTCATCCCCGCCTGGAGCCTTCCGTAGTCCTCCCAGCCCGCCGCCTGCGCCGCCCCCAGGGTGTGGCCCAGGAGGACCTCCTCCGGGGAAAGGCTCTCCTCCGGGGTGAGGGGGTGGCGGGTGGCCGCCTCCAGGTTGAGGGCGTACTGGGGCGGGGCCACGGGGGCGTCGGAGCCCAAAGCCAGGGGCAGGCCCGTGGCCAAGAGGCTCCGGAAGCGGAAGGCCTCCCGGGCGGGAAGGCCAAAGGCCCGCACCAGGTGCTGGTCCTCCAAAAGGTGAAGGGGCTGGAGGGAAAGGGCCAGGGGCAGGCCGGAAAACAGGGGAAGGGCGTCGTCCCGCACGTGCTGGACGTGCTCCATTCGCATGCGGAGGCCCTTTTCCCGGGCCAGAGGGGCCAGGCGGTGGAAGACCTCCAGGACCCCCTCCACCGCCCGGGTGCCGATGGCGTGGACGGCCAGGGTAAACCCCGCTCTAAGGGCGGCCTCCCCTTCTTCCAGGATGGCCTCCAGGGAGTCCAGGGGCATGCCGGTGGAGCCGTCCGGGTAGGGCGTGTGCATCCAGGCGGTGCGGCTTCCCAAAGCCCCGTCGGCGAAGAACTTGACCCCGGCCAGGTGGAGGTCCCCCCGCCAGCCCGGGGCCCGCCCCCGCCAGGTGCCCCGGGGAAGGGCCCACCAGAGCCTCACCGGAAGCTCCAGCCCCAAAGCCCAGTCCAGGGCCTCAGGAGGCTCGTAGCCCATGGCGTGGACCGCGGTGTACCCCCGGCTGGCGAAGTCCCTAAGGCCCCGCTCCAGGTCCTCGGGGGAGGGTGGGGGAAGGTGAGGGACCACCAGTTCTTGCGCCCTTTCCAGGAGGACGTAGGGAACGCCATCCTCACCCCGGAGGAAGGCCCCGCCCTCCGGGGGCTCGGTTTCTGCGGTAAGCCCCGCCCTCTCCGCCGCCAGGCGGTTGATCCAGGCGGAATGGTAGTCCCGGCTGCGGAAGAAGACGGGGTTTTCCGGGGCCGCCCGGTCCAGGAGGCCTGGGGGCGGGGGCTTGGGGAAGAGGAAGCCCTGGCCCTCGAGCCAAGCCCCCCGGGGCAGGGCCTTGGCCCTTTCCGCCGCCTTCATGGCCACCTCCTCCGGGTCCTTCAGGCCCGAGAGGTCCAGGCCCCGAAGGGCCATGCCCCAGTAGAGGGGGTGGGCGTGGGCGTCCTGCAGGCCCGGGGTGATGGCCTCAAAGCGCCGCCCCCGCCTCCCCTCCTCCACCCGGGCCAGGCGCTCCCCCTCCACCAGGAGGCTCCTCCTGCCGTCCGTGAGCCACATGGACCCAGTGTACCGGGACATCTTACCCTTGACAGAAGTCTTGATGGGGGTGTGCACTTAGGACAAGGGGGTGAACCCTTATGAAGACGAAGAAAGTCTTGCTGGCCTTCGCCGCCCTCGGTCTCATGATGCCCTTCTCCAGCAAGGAGGCCATCCAGAGGGAGTGGGAGCAGAGCGCCCACAACAACGGGGTCATGGGGGCTAAGACCCTGAGCGTGGCCACGGTGGAGGCCCGGGGCGAGGCCGCCGCCCACTGTGCCCGCTGCCATAGCGAGCAGGGCTTTTTGGCCTGGCTGGAGCAGCTGAAGAAGGGCAACCCCGGGAACCTGGTGGGGCCTGACGGCAAGCCTGCCACCCTGGACTACCTGAAGGGCCTGGGCCTCACCCAGGCCTAGGTGCGGCCCATCACCTGCAAGACCTGCCACGACGAGGACGGGGATCTGCGCCTGGTCCACGACACCCCCATGCTCCCCTCCGGCTTCCAGGCCACGGCGGTGGGGAACGTCGCCCTTTGCATCACCTGCCACAACTCCCGCAACGGGCGCATCGCCTGGAACGCCGAGGACGCCGGCCGCTACACCTACCCCCACGCTTCCAGCCAGGGGGACGTGCTTTTGGGCAAGAACGCCTACTTCGTGGACGACACCCGGGAGTGGCCCAACCCCCACGCCTTCTTCACCGGTAACGCCTGCTCCACCTGCCACATGAGCCTGGCGGGCACCGGGGAGTACACGAGCCACACCTTCAAGACCCCCGAGAACCTCTGCGCCTCCTGCCACGGGGCCAAGTACACCAAGGAGATGGTCCAGGAGAACGCGGAGCACCTCCTCTCCCTCATCCGCTCCAAGGTGAACGCCCGGGTCCTCATGGTGCGGGACCGCATCAAGACCGTGCGGGCCTACAACCCGGATAACGGCCAGTTCACCCCCAACGTGGCGGTGAAGGCCCCCGTCTACCGGGTGGAGATCCTCTCCATCGCCGGGCAGATCGCCTTCAAGATGACCCTGACCGACGGCACCGTCCTCTACAGCCAGCTCGGCGACATCAAGGACGAAAAGGGCGAGGCCCTCTTCTCCACCAAAGACCCCGTGGTGCGGGCCGCCTGGAACTACCTCCTCATCCAGAACGACGGCTCCAAGGGGATCCACAACCCCACCTACGTCCGCCAGGTCCTCCTGGCCACGCTGAAGGCGCTCCAGTAGGCGTCCACGGCTTCTTCCACCTCTTTGTCTTAAGCACCCCGCCGTGGGTAACCAGCCCCGCCTTTCCCGTAACATAGGCTTGTGGAGCGCACCTACCTCTACCGGGGCCGCATTTTGAACCTGGCCCTCGAGGGCCGCTACGAGATCGTGGAGCACAAGCCCGCCGTGGCCGTCATCGCCCTCAAGGAGGGCAAGATGCTCTTCGTGCGCCAGATGCGCCCCGCCGTCGGCCTCGCGCCTTTGGAGATCCCCGCCGGGCTCATTGAGCCGGGCGAGGACCCCCTCGAGGCCGCCCGAAGGGAGCTGGCCGAGGAAACGGGGCTAAAGGGAGACCTCACCTACCTCTTCAGCTACTACGTCTCTCCCGGCTTCACCGACGAGAAGACCCACGTCTTCCTGGCGGAAAACCTGGAAGAAGCCCAAGCCACCCCCGACGAGGAGGAGGCCATAGAAGTGGTCTGGATGCCCCCTGAGGAGGCCCTTTTCCGGCACCGGCGGGGCGAGCTGGAGTTCTCGGCCACGGGGATCGTGGGGGTCCTCTACTACCATGCTTTTCTCCGAGGTCGCTGACGTCCCCAAGGGGCCCAAGGTGGTGGCCGTGGGCTCCTTTGACGGGGTGCATTTGGGCCACCAGCACCTCCTGCGCCAGGCCCTCTCCGAGGCCAAGGCCCGCCGCCTGCCCCTTCTCGTCTACACCTTTGACCCCCCCACCAAGGTCTTCACCCGGGGGGAGGGATTTTTGATGGACCTGGAGGAGAAGGTGGAGGCCCTGAGGTCTTTGGGGGTGGAGCTGATCCTGGCGGTCCCCTTCAACGAGGCCTTCGCCCAAAGGAGCGCCGAGGCCTTTCTGGAGGACCTTAGGGCCCTGAAGGCCGAGGCCATCTACGTGGGCGAGGACTTCCGCTTCGGCCAGGGGCGGGCCGGGACGCCGGAAGGCCTAAAGAAGGTGGCCCCGGTGCGCCTCATCCCCCTCTTGGAGCTTGGGGGGGAGCCGGTGAAAAGCAGCCGCATCCGGGACCTCCTCAAGGCGGGCCAGGTGGAGGAGGCCCGGCACCTTTTGGGAAGGCCCTACAGCGCCTACGGGGTGGTGGTGGAGGGGGACCGGATGGGGCGGAAGCTGGGCTTTCCCACCGCCAACCTGGCCGTTCACCCCCTGAAGGTCCTCCCCCCCGGGGTCTACGCCGTGGAGGCCGAGGGGGCCTTTGGCCGCTACAAGGGCGTGGCCAACGTGGGCTTTCGGCCCACCTTGGGCGGCGAGGAAAGGCGGCTTGAGGTCCACCTTCTGGGCTTTTTGGGGGAGCTCTACGGGGAGGAGGTGCGGGTGCGCTTCCTGAAGAGGCTACGGGAAGAAAGGCGCTTCCCCTCCCTGGAGGACCTGAAAGCCCAGATCGCCCAGGACGTGGCCGAGGCCAGGCGGTACTTCGGGCTTTAGGCCTCGTCAAAGTAGGTGAGCTTCGGGGTCTTGTTGGCCCTGAGCTCGTCCAGGCGGCGGACTGGGGTGGTGTAGGGGGCGTTTTCCAGCCACTCCTTGGGCTTGGCCAGAAGCTCGCCCATGGCCTCGGCGAAGGCCTCGAGGGTCTCCTTGCTCTCGGTCTCCGTGGGCTCCACCATGAGGGCCTCCTTGACGATCAGGGGGAAGTAGACCGTGGGCGGGTGGAAGCCTAGCTCCAAAAGCCCCTTGGCCAGGTCCAGGGCCCGGAAGCCCTGGGGGGGCTGGGCCACAAACTCGTGCATGGTGGGGCCGTCGTAGGGCACCCGGTAGCCCCGCTCCTTCAAAAGCTCCTTCAGGTAGCGGGCGTTGAGCACGGAAAGGGCGGCGGCCCTCTTGAGGCCAGGAAGCCCCAGGGTGCGGATGTAGGCCCAGGCCCGCACCAGGGCCAGGAAGTTTCCGTGGAAGCTCCTGACCCGCCCGATGCTCTTTGGGCGGTCAAAGGAGAGGTAGAAGCCCTCCTCCCCCCGCTCCACCGTGGGCACGGGCAGGTAGGGGGCCAGGTGGGCCTTGACCCCCACGGGGCCCGAACCCGGCCCCCCGCCCCCGTGGGGCACGGTGAAGGTCTTGTGCAGGTTCAGGTGGACCACGTCAAAGCCCATGTCCCCGGGCCTGGCCCAGCCCATGATGGCGTTCAGGTTGGCCCCGTCGTAGTAGAGCTGGACCCCCGCCTCCTTGGCCAGGCGGGAGATCTCCAGGATCCGCCTCTCAAAGAGGCCCAGGGTGTTGGGGTTGGTCAGCATGATGGCGGCCACGTGGGGGGAGAGCTCCCGCTTCAGGGCCTCGAGGTCCACCTCCCCGTCGGGCCCCGAGGGGACCTCCTTCACCTGGTAGCCGGCCATACTGGCGGTGGCGGGGTTGGAGCCGTGGGCCGAGTCGGGCACCAGGACCACCCGCCTCGTCCTCCCCTCCCCCCGGTCCTCGTGGTAGGCCCGGATGATGAGGATCCCCGTGAGCTCCCCGTGGGCCCCGGCGGCGGGCTCTAGGGTGATGGCCTCCATGCCGGTGAGGGCCTTCAGGTACTCCCCCAGCTCCCACATGAGCCTCAAAGCCCCCTGGACCGTGGCCGGGTCCTGGTAGGGGTGGAGGTGGGCGAAGAGGCGGGCCGCCTCCTCGTGGAGCTTGGGGTTGTACTTCATGGTGCAGCTTCCCAAGGGGTAGAAGGTGGTGTCCACCCCCACCTGGCGGCGGGAAAGCCCGGTGTAGTGGCGCACCAGGGTGAGCTCGTCCACCTCGGGGAGGCGGGGAGGGGCCTCCCGCAAAAAGCCTTTGGGGATGAGGTCTTCCGCCTTGGGCACGGCCTTCACCAGCCTGAGGCCGCGCCGGCCTTTCCGGCTACGCTCGTAGATCAGCGGGTAGTCCATAGCGCCTCCTCCAGGGCCTCCCGGAAGGCCAGGAGGTCCTCCTCTTCGTGGAGCTCGGTGGCGGCGAAGAGGGCCAGGTTTTCCCCGTACTCCCGGGGCACGGGCGTGGCCCCGTGGAAGCCCCGCTTGGCGAGGGCCCTCCGCACCTCCAGGGGGTCTTTGGGAAGCCTCAGGGCAAACTCCTGGAAGAAGGGCTTGGGGGTGAAGGCCTCCACCCCGGGGAGGGTGAGGAGGAGCTCCTGGAGGCGGTGGGCCATGTAGACCCCCTTCAGGGCCACCTCCTTCAGACCCTCGGGCCCCAAGGCCGCCAGGTACATGGCCCCCATGAGGGCGGTGAGCTGGGCGTTGGTGGTGATGTTGCTCTTGGCCTTGGCCCGCCGGATGTACTGCTCCCGGGCCTGAAGGGTGAGGATAAAGCCCCGCTTCCCCTCCACGTCCACGGTCTCCGAGACCAACCGCCCGGGAAGCTGGCGGACGAAGGCCTTCTTGGTGACCAGAAAGCCGAAGTGGGGCCCGCCAAAGCCCAGGGGCAGGCCCAGAACCTGGCCGTCCCCCACGGCGATGTCGGCCCCGTAGGCCCCGGGGGGCTTGAGCAGGGCCAGGGAGAGGGGGTCCACTACGGCCACAAAGAGGGCCCCGGCCCGGTGGGCGGCCTCGGCCAGGGGGGCGAGGTCCTCGAGGGCCCCCAGGAAGTTGGGGTTCTGGGCCACCACCGCCCCCACCTCCTCGGGCACCTCCACCAGGGGCGTCCTTCCCCCTTCCAGCGGGATGGTGCCCAGGCTGGCCCCCACCGCCTCCAGGTAGGTCTTGAGGACCTCCCGGTACTCGGGATGAACCCCCTGGGAGACCAGAACCCCCATCCTCCCCGTCTCCCTGAGGGCCAGGAGCACCCCTTCCGCCAAGGCGGTGGAGCCGTCGTACATGGAGGCGTTGGAGACCTCCAGGCCCGTGAGCTCGGCCATCATGGTCTGGTACTCAAAGGTGGCCTGCAGGACCCCCTGGCTCACCTCCGGCTGGTAGGGGGTGTAGGCGGTCAGGAACTCGCCCCGGCTCCCCAGGGCCTGGACCACGGGGGGAACGTGGTGGAAGCGGGCCCCGCCCCCCAAAAAGGCCTTTCTGGCGGGAAGGTTTTCCCCGGCCAGGCGGGAAAGCTCCTCCAAAACCGCCCACTCCGGCATGGGGTCGGGGAGGTGGATGGGGGGGTTTAGGATCTCCTCGGGCAGGTGGGCGTAGAGGTCCTCCAGGGTCTCCACCCCCACCTTCTCCAGCATGACCTGGATCTCCTCTTCCGTGTGGGGCGTGTAATCCATAACGCCATCCTCTCAACAAAACCCCCGGGCCATTGGACCCGGGGCCACAGAGGGGCCTTCCCGCCCTAAGGCGCGGGCGCGGGGAAGGCCCGCCAAACCCACGGCGCCTCCTAGGCGTTTTCCAGCGTCGCCTGGTAGCCCTCGGCGTCCAGAAGGCCGTCCAGGTCGGCCATGTCCCGGGGCCTCAGGCGGAAGATCCAGCCCTCCCCGTAGGGGTCCTGGTTGATGAGCTCCGGGGTCTTCTCCAGGGCCTGGTTCACCTCCACCACCTCCCCCGCCACGGGGGCGTAGATATCGGAGGCGGTCTTCACGCTCTCCACCACGGCCACGGCCTCCCCGGCCTCCACCACCCGCCCCACCTGGGGAAGCTCCACGTAGACCACGTCCCCCAAGGCGTCCTGGGCGTAGTCGGTGATGCCCACCAGCACCGTGTCCCCCTCGGGCAGGGCCCACTCATGGGTCTTGGTGTAAAAGCGGTCCTTGGGTATGTCCATAGCGCCTCCTAACCCCCGCTATTTTAGCGGCACAAAGGGCAGCGGGCTAATGGAGGCGGGGACGGCCCGCCCCCTGACCTCCACAAAGAAGGGGCCCTCGGCCTCCTTTTCCACGTAGGCCAGGGCGATCCCCTTCTCCAGAAGCGGCGAGTAGCCCCCGCTGGTCACCCGGCCCACGGGGCCCTTTTCGGAAAGGACGGCGTAGCCTTCCCGGGGAATCCCCGTCTCCAGGACCAGGCCCAAAAGCTTTTCCCGGCAGGGCGAGGCGAGCATGGCCTCCTTGCCTAAAAAGTCCTTTTCCCTCTTCACCACCCAGGCCCAGGGGGTGCAGAGGGGGTTGGTGGCCTCGGTGAGCTCGTGGCCGTAGAGGGGAAAGCCCGCCTCGAGCCTCAGGGTGTCCCGGGCCCCAAGGCCACAGGGCCTCGCCCCTGCCGCCAGAAGGGCCTCAAAGACGGCCTCGGCGTCCTCGGGGGCCAGGAAGAGCTCAAAGCCGTCCTCGCCGGTGTAGCCAGTGCGGGCGAGGCGGGCGGGGCGCCCCGCCACCTGGGCCTCAAAGACGTCGTTCTTCCTACGGGCGGAGAGGTCCGCCCCGGTGAGGCTCTGGAGGATCGCCGCCGCCTCGGGCCCCTGGAGGGCCAGAAGGGCGGTGGCCTCGGAAACGTCTTCCACCTCCACCCGGAAACCCCGGGCCAGGGCCTTCAGGTGGTCCAGGTCCTTGGCGATGTTGGCGGCGTTGACCACCATCAGGTAAACCGCCTCGCCCAGGCGGTAGAGGTAGATGTCGTCCACCACGCCGCCCCTTTCGCTGGGGAGCATGGAGTACTGGGCCCGGCCCACCTTGAGCTTGCCCACGTCGTTGACCGTGGCCCACTGCAGAAAGGGCACGGCCTCCTCGCCCCGGATCAGGAACTCCCCCATGTGGCTCACGTCAAAGAGGCCGGCCTTCCTCCGCACGGCCAGGTGCTCCTCCACGATGGAGGTGTACTGGAGGGGCAGGGCGTAGCCCGCGAACGCCACCATGCGCCCCCCGTGGCGCAGGTGGGCCTGGTAGAGTGGGGTCGTCTTCATACAGGGCCAGCATACTCCCGGGCGCACGGGATTCGGGGGCGAAGAGGTGCCCTTGATACCCTTGTTGCCTGTTTCCTTCGGCCCACCATGCCTGGTAACTTCCCCAAAGAACCTTTTGCCGGGGGTGGTATGATGCCCGCTTTCCCCTAGAAAAACTCCCGCCTCAAAGCCTCGGCGGAGTTGTCCTCCAGGACCTCCTCCCGCTTGGTGGCCCAGGCGGGGAAGGGAAAGCGGAGGAGGAGGGGCACGGGGATCTCCGGCTGGTGGAGGATCACCGCCCCCTGGGGGAGAATGAGGGCCCGCTGGCGGAAGGAGGTGGGCAGGTAGCGGTACTCGGGCCTTTCCGCCTCGGCGGCGTCCAGGCGGCCCACCACCCGGATGGCGGCGTTCCCCACCACCCTTCTTTCCACCTCGCTCGCCGTCTGCTGGGCCCCGATCAGGATGACCCCCAAGGAGCGGCCCCTTTCGGCGATGTCCAGGAGGATGTCCTTGATGGGGCTTTCCTCCTCCCGGGGGGCGTACTTGTTGAGCTCGTCCAGGACGATAAAGACCCGGCCCCGGTACTGCCCCCGCTCCTTGCGCTCAAAGAGGTCTTTGAGGAGGCTTCCCACCACGAACATCTGGCCCTGGGGGGAGAGCTTAGCCAGGTCCACCACGTGGACCTGCTCCCCCTTGAGGGGGTCCGGGGGGTTGCCGGGGCGGTCTCCCCGGACCAGGTGGCTCAGGTTCTCCACGCTTGAGCGCAGGCGGCGGACGAAGGCCTCGAGGGTGGGCCGGGCCTGCCGGGCGGTCCACCTCCTGTCCCCCTCGCCCTCCCCCGTCTCCGGGCCCAGGAGCTTGTACTCCACGTAGCGCACCAGTTGGGCGAAGCTCTTGAGGCGCACCTTGCCCAGCTGGTCAAAGCTCACCTCCTCGGGCAGGTCCTCCTCCGGCCAGTCCTCCACCAGGAGGCTAGGCCCCTTCTGCCCCTGGGCCAGCTCCTTTAGCTTTTCCGTCACGTGGGCCAGGAGGAAGCCCAGGTTGGTCATGGCCGAGCGGTCGGCGAAGAGGAAGGGGAGAAGCCCCCTCTGGCAGAACTGGACCAGGTCCCAGTGGTAGGCCCGCACGCCCTCGAGGCGGGTGTCCAGGTCGGGCACGTACCCCTCCTTCTTGGGCGGGGCCATGAAGGCCACGCTCTGGAAGGGGGTGGCGGGAAGGCCCAGGCGGGCGTACTCCGCCCGGTCCTTCTCCTGCAGGCGGGCGTTGGGCTTGTCCAGGAAGAAGAGGTCCTCCCCCTTGACGTTGAAGAGGAGGACCCTGGCCTGGTGGGCGTCCTCCAAAACCCCGCTTTCCAGAAGGCTTTTCAGGAGAAAGGTGGCGTAGCTAGTCTTGGCCGCCACCCCGCTGATGCCGGAGATGTTGACGTGCCCCCCCTTGACCCCGTTCAGGAACTCCAGGTTCAGGTAGGCCACCTCCCCGTTCTTCAAGAACCCGGCGGGGAGCTTGGTGCTCCCCTTCTGGTTCTTCATGGCGTCGTAGTAGAGGGCCCGCTCCAGGTCCTCTCCCTGGGCCAGGTAGACCGGGGAGCCCGGGTCTGGGGGAAAGAACTCCTCCGGCAGGATCCGGGTCACGCTCACGTGGGCCACGTAGGCCAGGCTCACCGGGATCTGCCCCTCCACCGCCAAAAAGGTGTCGGTGTCGTAGGCCTCCCCCTCGTGGAGCTTGGCCACGTGGTCCACCATGCCGAAGTAAAGCACCTCCCCCACCCTGGGGTGGAAGCCCTTCACCACCACCAGGTCGTCCAGCCTCAAAAGCCCTTCGCCCTCCACCCCCACCCAGAACTCCAGGGGGGTGGCCTCCCGCCTGCCCAGCACCACGCCGATGCGCTCCACTATCCACCTCCCAGGTGCCGCCTCAGAAGGCGGTCCACCACCTCCTGGCTACCCATCCTGCGGGCCAACTCCCGCTCCAGGGCCCCGATGGGGGTCAGGTTCTGGGGGGCCCGGGGGTCCTTGACCGGGTGGGAGGCCAGGGCAGGGAAAAGGCTCAAGGAGAGGTCCGCAAGCTCCAGGTAGGGCCCTTTTAGCGGGGTTTCCACCCGAAGAAGCCCCGCTTGGGGCGGGCGAAGGCCCTCAGGGGCCAGGGGCAGGCGCACATACCAGCTGGCCAGGGCCTGCCCCTCCCTGGACACCTGGAAGGCCGGGGTCCGCTCCCCGGGCCTGAGGGCGTGAAGGAGGGCCTCCTCCCCTTCGGGCAGGTAGCGGACCCAGTGGGTCTTGATGTAGCCGAGAAGGGCCCCCCCTGGCCTAGGGAAGCGCACGGGTCCGTCCACCACCAAAAGCCCCCCGGAAAGCCCCTGGGCCACCCTCTTTTCCAGGTCTTCCCGGACCTTCTGCAGGCCGGCCCGCAAGGAGGGGTAGTCCGTCCCCTCCGCCTCCACGGGCTCGTAAAGGAGCTCCCCCACCTGCAAGGGCTCGCTGAGGCCCACCCCCACCCGGCGCACCACCGGGGAGAGGAGGGTCATCCTCCCCCCCTGGTGGACCAGGGCCCCGGCGGCCACGCTCCCCAGGAGGGCCACCCGCTCTCCCTGGGCGAGAAGGGCCTCCTCCCGCTCCTTGCCGTCTACGAAGTAAAGGGGCTCGGGCCAGGGCCTGGGATCGGCCCTCCTGGCCTCCCAGGGGGACTCCAGGGGCCGGAAGGCCTCGGGAGCCGCAAGCCCCTGAAAGGCCTCCTCCCGGGCCAGGGCCCCGGGCCTCAGGGCGAGGAGCCGCCACACGGTCTTAGATTACCGGGGCCGGGCGGTAGGGCAGGTACCTGGGCTCCCAGAAGCGGCTCCGCACGAAGGCCAAAAGCCCCTCCAGGTCCAGCCCCCGGATCCGCTCCTCCTCGGCCACCCCCTCCTCCAGGGCCTTGGCCATGACCCGGGCGGCCACGTAGGGGGAGACCTCCCGGAGCCTGGCCACCGGGGGGTAGAGGAGGTCGGGGAAGTGGGCCTGGGTGAAGTCGTGGAGGGCGTAGGCGGCCTCGAGGACCATTCCGTCCGTCACCTCCCGGGCCCGGGAGAGGATGGCCCCCAGGCCAAGCCCGGGGAAGATGAAAGCGTTGTTGCCCTGGCCCACGGGGATGGTCCGCCCCTTGAAGCCCACCGGGGGGAAGGGGCTTCCCGCCGCCACCAGGGCCTTCCCCTCGGTCCAGTAGATGAGGTCGTCGGGCAGGGCCTCGGTGGCCGAGGTGGGGTTGGAGAGGGGGAAGATGACGGGGCGGGGCGTGTTCTCCAGCATGGCCCGCACCACGGGCTCGGTGAAGCTTCCCCCCTGGCCGGAAAGGCCCAGCAGGACCGTGGCCCGGGCGTTCTCAACGGTCTCCAAAAGGTTGGGGTAGGCTCCAGAGAAGCGCCAGCCGGCGATCCTTTCCGCCCTCTGGGCGAAGGGCTTCTTGTAGTCCTCCATGGCCCGCCCCTCCACCAAAAGCCCCTTGGAGTCCAGGACCAGAACCCTGGCCCGGGCCTCCTCGGCAGAGAGGCCCTCCCGCTTCATCCCCTCCACCAAGGCCCAGGCCACCCCGATGCCCCCGGCCCCGGCCCCGTAGACCACCGCCACCTGCTCCGAAAGCCTCTCCCCCTTCAGGCGGCAGGCGGAAAGGACCCCGGCCAGGGCCACCGCCCCCGTGCCCTGGATGTCGTCGTTGAAGGAGGGCACCACCTTGCGGTAGCGCTCCAGAACGTTGAAGGCCGCTTCCTTGCCGAAGTCCTCCCACTGGATGAGGGCCTTGGGGTAGCGCTTCTTCACCGCCTCCACGAAGCGGTCCAGGAAGCGGTAGTAGGCCTCGCCCTTGAGGCGCTTGTGCCGCACGCCCAGGTAGAGGGGGTCCTTGAGGAGGTCCTCCCGGTCCGTCCCCACGTCCAGCTCCACGGGCAGGGTCTTGTCGGGCCCCACGCCCCCCACGGCGGTGTAAAGGGTGAGCTTGCCGATGCTGATGGCCATGCCCCCGTAGCCCTGGTCCCCGATGCCCAAAATGGCGGAGGAGTCCGTGGCCACGATAAGGCGCACCTCCTCCAAAGGCACGTTCCCCAGGGCTTCTTCCACCCGGTCAATGTCCTTGGTGCTGACGGTGAAGCCCCGGGGGTAGCGGTAGATGTGGGAGAACTCCCGCACCGCCTCCCCCACCGTGGGCGTGTAGAGGATGGGGAGCATCTCCTCCAGGTGGTCCACCAAGAGGGCGTAGAAGAGGACCTCGTTCCGGTCCTGGAGGTTCCTCAGGTAGATGTGCTTCTCCAAAGGCGAGGCCTGCAGGCGGTAGCGGCGGTAGACCCGCTCCTTCTGCTCCTCCAGGGTGTTGACGTGGGGAGGAAGAAGGCCAAGAAGGCCCAGGGCCCTTCGCTCCTCCTCGGTGAAGGCCGTGCCCTTGTTGAGGAGGGGAAGCCTGAGGAGGAGGAAGCCCGAGACGTAGGGCTCCAGGTACCTCTCCCCCTTCTCGTCCCGCTTGACGTCGTAGTAGCGGCTGACCGGCATGCCCTTACTCTAAAGGGGAAAGGGGGGACAGGCGTCCCCCCCAAGCCCGGGCAGGGCCTAGACGTTGAAGCCAAACATGCGCATCATGCGCTTCCCCTCCTCGGTCATCTTGGCCGGGGTCCAGGGCGGGGTCCAGACGAACTCCACGTTGACCCCCTGGACGCCGGGAAGGCGCATGACGGCCATCTCGGCGTCGGCCTTCACCACGTCCTGGGCCGGGCACCCAATGGCCGTGAGGGTCATGGTGATGTCCACCACGCCGTTCTCGTGGACCTCCACGTCGTAGACCAGGCCCAGGTCCACGATGTTGACGGGAATCTCCGGGTCGTAGACCACCTTGAGGGCCTCGAGGACCTGCTCCTTGGTGGGCAGCTCCGCCTGAGAAGCCTCCTGGCGCACCTCGTCCATGCCCCTAGTATACGCGCCCCTTGTGCTAGAATGGCGGTGGTTGGGGAGTAGCCCCAAGCCGGCCTCCCGTCAAGACGGGCCTTGGCCCCGGGGGGCCGGGGGCCTAAAGCCCGGGCAAGACCACCGCTTTAGCGGTGGTCCTTTTCTTTGGAGGCCAGCATGGAAGCCAGCGTGATCTCCGTGATCCTGATCCTGATCGTCCTGGAGGTGATCCTCTCCGCGGACAACGCCCTCATCCTGGGGGTCTTGGTGCAGAAGCTCCCCGTGCACCTGAGGCGCAAGGCCCTTTTCTACGGGATTCTGGGGGCCTATGTGCTCAGGGGCCTCGCCCTCCTCTTCGCCGCCTTGGTCATCAAGCTCTGGTGGGTCCAGGCCTTGGGGGCCGCCTACCTCCTTTACATCGCCCTAAAGCATTTCCTCAAGCCCGAGGAGGCCCACGCCCCCCCACCCTTGGAGGCCACCGCCGCCCAGTTCTGGAAGGTGGTGGCCCAGGTGGAGCTCATGGACCTGGCCTTCGCCGTGGACTCGGTCCTGGTGGCCGTGGCCCTTTCCGACAAGCTCTGGGTCATCTACACCGGGGTCTTCCTGGGCATCCTGGCCCTCAGGATGCTGGCCAGCCTGGTGGTGACCCTCCTGGACCGCTACCCCCGGTTCAAGCACCTGGCCTACATGGTGGTGGGCCTGGCGGGGGTGAAGCTGGCCATTGGGGGCTGGGACAAGCTGGCCAAGGAGGCCCTGCACCGTCCCGAGCTGGCCCTGGGGCTGGACAAGGAGGCCTTCAGCCTCCTCATCCTGGCGGTCCTCTTCCTGGGTAGCCTCTGGGCCCTGAGGAAGCCCGTACCCCAGACCCCCTAAGTGCCCGCACTTTGGTTTCGCAACATGGGGTGCCCAAGCCGGGGCTGTGGAAGGGCTTTTCTGGGGCCCCCACCGCGGCAAAAGCCGCGGTGGGGTACTTAGATGTACTTCTCCCCCCGCACCACCCAGACGTTTTCCACGTAGGCGATGACCGCGTAGTGGGGGAAGTAGGCCTCCTGCAACCTTTGGAGGATCTTCAGGGCCACCTCCTCGGGGACGATGGTCTCCAGGCGGATATTTTGCCCTTCCCAGTCCACGCTCCTTATGCCCCTGGAGCCCTCCCCCCGGGCCGGGGTGATGGTGTACCCCTTGGCCCCTAGGCGCTTGATCTCCTCCACCAGCTTCTTCTCCAGGAGGCTTTCCGCCACGATGGTCACCAGCTTCAAGGGCACCAGGTCCATGCTTCACCCCCCGATGGTCCGGGCCAGGACGTGGTAGAGGGGAATGCCCACAATCAGGTTAAAGGGGAAGGTCACCACCAGGCTCGCCGCCAGGTACAGGCTGGGGTTGGCCTCGGGTAAGGCGATGCGCACCGCCGCCGGGGCGGCGATGTAGCTGGCGCTGGCCGCCATAGCCCCAAGAACCGTGGCCCCCCCCACGGAAAGCCCCACCAGGTGGCCCAGGTAGACCCCGAGGGCCCCGTGGAGGAGGGCCAGGCCTACCCCGTAGAGGACCAGGCGGAAGCCCACCTGGCGCAAGGCGGTGAGCCTCGAGGCCGCCACCATGCCCAGGTCCATGAGGAAGAGGGTGAGGACCCCGTAGAAGGGCTCCACGAAGAAGGGCTTTACCCGCTCCATCCCCGCCTCCCCCGAAAGGGCCCCCACCGCAAGGCCCCCCAGGAGGAGGACCACGCTCTTGCCCGTCAGGACCTCCCGGGCCGCCTCCTTCAGGTTACCCCTACCCCGGTTGGCGAGGAGAAGGGCCAAGACGATGCCCGGTACCTCTAAAAAGGCCACCAGGGTGGGCAAAAACCCCTCGGGCCGGTGGCCTGCCCCCTGGGCAAAGGTGAGGGCGGCCAGGAAGGTGACGGCGGAGACCGAGCCGTAGTGGGCGGCGAGAGCCCCGGCGTCCGCCCGGCCCACGCCAAGAAGCCTCCTGGCGGCCAGGTAGCCCACAAGGGGCCTCACCAGGCTCAAGAAAAGGGTAGCCAGGAGGGGCAGAAGGAGAAGGGCGAGAGGGGTCTTGGCGAGCTCCACCCCGCCCTTCAGGCCGATGGCGAAGAGGAGGTAGATGGAAAGGGCGGTGTACATGGCCTCCGGGAAGGCCAGGTCGCTCCTTAAGAGCCTCGCCGCCACCCCCAGGAAGAAGGCCAGGACCATGGGGGAAAGGAGGTTCTGCCGGAGGAGTTCCAGGGCGTCCATAGCCTTCCCCTTCTACCAGAGGGCCCGCCCTTGTACAATCCGGTACGATGCGGCCTTTGGTAGGCGTCATCATGGGCTCCCGCTCCGACTGGGCCACCATGCGCCACGCGGCGGAGACCCTTGAGGCCCTGGGGGTCCCCTACGAGGTGCGGGTGGTCTCCGCCCACCGCACCCCGGACCTCATGGCGGAGTACGCCAAAACCGCGGAGGCCCGGGGCCTTATGGTCATCATCGCCGGGGCCGGGGGGGCCGCCCACCTCCCGGGAATGACCGCGGCCCACACCCCCTTGCCGGTCTTAGGGGTGCCTGTGGAAAGCCAAGCCCTGAAGGGCCTAGACTCCCTCCTTTCCATCGTGCAGATGCCCGCAGGCGTACCGGTGGGCACCTTGGCCATCGGCAAGGCGGGGGCGGTGAACGCCGCCCTGCTTGCCGCCAGCATCGTGGGCCTCAGGCACCCGGAGGTGCTGGAAAGGGTCAAGGCCTACCGCCAGGCCCAGACCGAGGCCGTCCTGGCCCACCCCGACCCTAGGGAGGAGGCGTGAGGATCGGCGTTCTGGGAGGGGGCCAGCTGGGGCGGATGCTGGCCCTTGCGGGCTACCCCTTGGGGCTTACCTTCCGCTTCCTGGACCCCTCGCCCGAGGCCTGCGCGGGCCAGGTGGGGGAGCTTTTGGTGGGGTCTTTTCAGGACAAGGGCCTTCTTGAGCGCTTCGCCCAGGGGCTGGACCTCGTCACCTACGAGTTTGAGAACGTGCCCGTGGCGGCGGCGCGGTTTCTGGAAGGCCTCCTTCCCGTTTACCCGCTGCCCAAGGCCCTCGAGGTGGCCCAGGACCGCCTTTTGGAGAAGACCTTTTTCCGGGGTCTAGGGGTGCCCACGCCCCCCTTTCACCCGGTGGACCGCCTCCCTGACCTGGAGGAGGGCCTGAGGCACGTAGGGCTTCCCGCCCTCCTCAAGACCCGAAGGGGCGGCTACGACGGCAAGGGGCAGGCCTTGGTGCGGGCTCCCGAGGAGGCGGAAGCCGCCTTCCATGCCCTGGGAGGGAAGGGGCTCATCCTGGAGGGCTTCGTGCCCTTTGACCGGGAACTTTCCATCCTGGCGGTGCGGGGAACCACCGGGGAGGTGACCTTTTACCCCCTGGTGGAAAACCGCCACCAAGGGGGCATCCTCCGCCTCTCCTTGGCCCCCGCCCCGGGGGCTTCCGAGGCCCTGGGGAAGAAGGCGGAGGGGTATGCGAGGAAGGCCCTCGAGGCCCTGGGCTACGTGGGGGTCCTGGCCCTGGAGTTCTTCCAGGTGGGTGAGGAACTGCTTTTCAACGAGATGGCCCCCCGGGTCCACAACTCCGGCCACTGGACCATTGAGGGGGCGGAGACCAGCCAGTTCCAGAACCACCTGCGGGCCCTCCTGGGCCTCCCCCTGGGGAGCACCGCCCCCAGGGGGCACAGCGCCATGGTGAACCTGATCGGCCTCAGGCCCGACTTCCAGGAGGTCCTGAAGGTGCCCGGGGCCCACCTCCACTGGTACGGCAAGGCGGTGCGCCCGGGGCGGAAGGTGGGGCACATCACCCTGAGGCGGGATAGCCGGGAGGCCCTGGAGGAGGCCCTGCCCCTTCTCCTCCGGCTGGCCCAGGGCGCTTAGCTCATGAAGAGAAGGGGTTCCCGCTCCCGCAAGGCGCTTACCAGAGCGTCCAGGAAGGCCTCCCCCCGCTCCACGGTGGCCTCGGGGTCCAGCAGGAAAGCCTCCTTCCGGCTGTCCACGAAGACCACCCAGTGCCCCTCCACCAGGCCCTGGGCCCAGAGGGGAGGCCTTCTTTGGGAGAGGGCGCGCAGGCCCTCCACAAAGCGCTCGTATAGGGGCTTGAGCTCGTCCCCCACCGGGTACTTGTACCCCTCCTTCCGCTTGGTGGGGGCCCCGTAGTCCAGCACCGCCACGTGGCCCACCACCACCTCCGGGAAAAGCATCTGGACCGAGGAAACCTCCCCCACCAGGTCGTCCAAGCGGTTGGGCCAGGACCCCGAGGGGTTTTTCAGGATGGACTTCAGGGAAAGGAGAAGCCTGGGCTTGCGCACCAGCCCCTCGGGGTAGACCAGGCCCAGGTCCCAGGACTTGGGCCGGGCCAGGCCGGGCACCTGAACCTCCCGCCCCAGATGGGCGTGGAGGTGGGCGGGAAGCCGATGGCGGAGGCGGTTTAGCAGGTAGTCCGCCACGGGATCCTGGCGGCCGCTACTCTGCTTGGCGGCGTGGAGAACCCTCCCCAGGGCCTCCTGAAGCTCAAGGACCAGGGCCCCGGTGTCCACGGCTAACCCTCCACCACCTGGGTCCGCCCCGTAGGGGCTACCTCGAGGCCCGCCCCGGGAAGCTCCCGGGCCAAGCGCTCCTCGGCCAACTTCGCGTACCGGGGGACGAGCTCCACCCCTATGGCTTCCCTCCCCCACTTGAGGGCCGCCAGCAGGGTGGTGCCGGTGCCGGCGAAGGGGTCCAGGACCACGTCCCCCACGAAGCTGAACATGCGCACCAGCCTTTCGGCGAGCTCCAGGGGGAAGGGGGCCGGGTGGGCCCTGGTGCTCTCCCCGGGGATGTCGTCCCATATCTGGCGGAAGAAGCGGTGGAAGTCCTCCTTGGAAAGGCGGCTCTTCTTCCGCTGCTCGGGGGTGGGCTTGCGGTAGCCCCCGGGTTTCCTCTGCATGAGGATGTACTCAATCTCGGTCTTGATGATGGCCCCGGGCTCGTAGGGCTTGCCCAGGAAGAAGCCCGGGCGGTCCGCCTCGAGGGTGGCGTTGGTCTTTTTGTGCCAGATGATGGGGTTCAGGTTATCAAAGCCCAGCTTCCGGCACCGCACCTGGATGTCGGCGTGGAGGGGGAAGACCAGGTGCCGCCCGAAGCGCTTCCTGGCCACGGCCACGTCCCCCACCACGACGATGAGCCGCCCCCCGGGCACCAGAAGCCGAAAGACCTCCCGCCAGACCCGGTCCAACTCGTCCAGAAAGGCCTCGTAGTCCTCTATGTGGCCCATCTGGCCGGGCACGTCCTCGTAGCGCTTCAGCGTCCAGTAGGGGGGCGAGGTGATGGCCAGGTGGACGGAGGCCTCGGGAAGGCGGGCCAGAACCTCCCGGGCATCCCCCACGTACAGGCGGGCCCTGGGGTAGGAGGGGGCCGCTTCCTGGGCGAAGAGGGCAGGGGCGGCTTCCATCCCGGGGATTATACCCCTTCCAGGGCGATCCCCTCCGGCCACGCGCCCCCCAGGGCCTCCCAGGCCCGGGCCATGTCGGCGGGGACGGGGGCCAGAAACTCCAGGATCCGCCCCGTGCGGGGGTGGGGCAGGCGGAGCTCGTAGGCGTGGAGGGCCTGGCGGGGGATGACGGGGCTCTTCTTGCCGTAGACCTCGTCCCCCAGGATGGGGGCCCTTAGGTGCTTGAGGTGGACCCGGATCTGGTGGGTGCGGCCGGTGTGGGGCCTGGCCTCCACCAGGGCGTGGGGGCCGGCGGTGGCCAGGACCTGGAAGTGGGTCTCGGCGTAGCGGGGGGCCACGCCCCCCACGTGCATCTTGTGCCGCTCCACCGGGTGGCGGCCGATGGGGGCGATGAGGGTCCCCTCCTTGGGGTGGCCCTCGGTGAGGGCCAGGTAGCGCTTCATGACCAGGCGGTCGCGGAAGGCCCGGGAGAGGGCCTCGAGGGCCCCCCCGTGCTTGGCCACCACCAGGACCCCGCTGGTGTCCTTGTCCAGGCGGTGGACGATGCCGGGGCGGACCATCTCCGGGCGCTCCACCGCCTCAGGCTCGTAGTAGCGGCCCAGAAGGGCGTTGACCACGGTGCCGGTGTAGACCCCGGGGGCGGGGTGGGTGAGGAGGCCCGGGGGCTTGTTGAGGACCAGGAGGTCGTCGTCCTCGTAAAGGATGGGAAGGGGCAGGTCCTCGGGCACCACCAGGGGGCGCTCCTCCTTGGGCTCCACCACCACCTCCTCCCCCTTGAGGCGGTAGGCGGGCTTATCCACCACCTTCTCCCCCACCCGCACCCGGCCCTCCAGAATCCAGGCCTGGGCCCGGGCCCGGCTAACCCCTAAGGCCTCGGCCACCGCCTGGTCCAGGCGTAGGCCCTCCCTGCGGATGCGCACCACAAAGGCTCATTTTAAGGGCCACCCGGCGCCTTTTCCAGGTTCCCTCAGAAGCTGTGCTCCTCGCCCGGGAAGACCCCCTCCCTGACCTCGGCCACGTACCGGCTCAGGGCCTCCTGGATGAGCCGCCCCGCCTCCAGGTAGCGCCACCTCCTCCCCGCCCTCTAGCTTCACGGCGTCGGCCCCGCCCTCCTTGATGAGCCTCTCCGCCGCCAAGAGGGCCCGGTCTAAGGTGGCGTAGCTGAGATAGGGAAGGTCGGCCACCAGGAAGGTGCCCGGGGCCCCCCGGCGGGCCGCCTTGGTGTGGTGGAGCATCTCCTCCAGGGTCACGGGCACCGTGGAGGGGTAGCCCAGGACCACCATGCCCAAAGAGTCCCCCACCAGGATGGCGTCCACCCCGGCGGCCTCGCATAGGCGGGCGGTGGGGTAATCGTAGGCGGTGAGGTTGCCCTTAGCCTCCCGGAAGTCCTTCACCGTGCACGGGAAAAGGCTATCATGAGGGGGCGTGGCCGTGTACGAGGACCTGACCCTGAGGCCCAAGACCCTGGACGAGTACATCGGCCAGGAGCGCCTGAAGAAGAAGCTCAAGGTCTACCTGGAGGCCGCTAAGGCCAGGAAGGAGCCCTTGGAGCACCTCCTCCTCTTCGGGCCGCCGGGCCTGGGCAAGACCACCCTGGCCCACGTGATCGCCTACGAGCTTGGGGTCAACATCCGCACCACCTCGGGCCCGGCCATAGAGAAGCCCGGGGACCTGGCCGCCATCCTGGCCAACTCCCTGGAGGAGGGGGACATCCTCTTCATTGACGAGATCCACCGCCTAAGCCGCCAGGCGGAGGAGCACCTCTACCCGGCCATGGAGGACTTCGTCATGGACATCGTCATCGGCCAGGGCCCCGCCGCCAGGACGGTGCGCCTGGAGCTTCCCCGCTTCACCCTGATCGGGGCCACCACCCGCCCGGGCCTCATCACCGCGCCCCTCCGTAGCCGCTTCGGCATCGTGGAGCACCTGGAGTACTACACCCTGGAGGAGCTCATGGAAGGGGTGAAGCGGGACGCCAGGCTCCTGGGGGTGGGCATCACCGAGGAGGCCGCCCGGGAGATCGCCAAGCGGAGCCGGGGGACCATGCGCGTCGCCAAGAGGCTCTTCCGCCGGGTGCGGGACTTCGCCCAGGTGGCGGGGGAGGAGGTGATCACCGGGGAGAGGGCTAAGGAAGCCCTAAACGCCCTAGGCCTGGACGAGCTGGGGCTGGAGAGGCGGGACCGGGAGATCCTCGAGGTCCTGATCGGCCGCTTCGGCGGGGGGCCGGTGGGCCTGGGGACCCTGGCCACCGCCCTCTCCGAGGACCCGGGCACCTTGGAGGAGGTCCACGAGCCTTACCTCATCCAGCAGGGCCTCATCAAGCGCACGCCCCGGGGAAGGGTGGCCACGGAAAGGGCCTACCGCCACCTGGGCTACCCGCCTCCCGTGGAACCCCTCCTATGATCCGCGCCAGCCTGGCGGAGCTGGACCTGGGGGAGCTTCTGAAGGCCCTGAGCGTGGGGCGGAAGAGCGCCGTGGTGAGCTTCCAGGGGCGGATCTACGGCCGGGTCCACCTCTATGGGGGCCGGATCCTCTACGCCCGCACCGAGCCCGGCCCCCACCTGGGGGAGTACCTGGTGCGCCTGGGCCACCTCACCCTGGAGGAGGTCCAAACCCTGGTGGAGCGCCAGGGCCGGGAAAACCCCGGGACCCCTCTGGGGGCCCTGGCCCTGGAGCTGGGCCTCATCGGGGAGGAGGAGCTTCTTGAGGCGCTAAAGGCCCAGGTCCTCGAGGCCCTGGCCACCCTGCTGGGGGAAAAGGAGGGGGAGGTTCTGGCCGAGCCCCTGGACGAGGGGAGCCAGGTGGCCCTTCCCCAGACCCTGGACACGGACTGGGCCCTGATGGAGGCCGCCCGTCTTCTGGACGAGTGGCGGCGGGGCCAGGTGGACCCCGACGAGGTCCTCCACCTGGCGGAAGACCCCACCCGCTACCCCCTTTCCCCGGAGGCCTGGGCGGTGCTGGAGCTATTGGACGGGGTCCGGCGGGCCAGGAGCGTGGCCCTCCTCTCCGGCCTTCCCGAAGAGGGGGTCTACCACCTCCTCCACGAGCTGAAAAGCCGGGGCCTGGTCCGCCCCTCCACCCTCCTGGCCGAGGACCCCCTGGTAGTGGTCCTGGCGGAAAGCGGCGTGGTCAGGCGGCTTCTCCTCTACCTTCTGGAGGCCCACCGCTTCCGGGTCCTTCTGGCCAAGGACCAGGAGGGCCTCCTCCGGCTCCTGAAGGAGCGGCCCAAGGGGGTCATCCTCCAAGGGGAAAGGGCCCTGGAGGCGGCCAGGAGGGTGCGGGCCACCCTCGAGGGGAGACTGGCCTCCATCTACCTGGTGAGCGACACCCCGCCCGGCCTCCTCGCCAGGCCCCTTCGGCTCCTCCACCTGCCCAAGCCCCTCAGGGCCCAGGAGGTGCTGAAGGCTCTGGAGCCCTTGCGGCAAGGGGCCCGCTAGGCTTTTCTGGCTTCCCGTTTCCTTCGGCCCACCAGCCCTGGTAAGCGCCCCAGGCGCCTTTGGCCGGGGCCCCCATGTTGGCGCAAGCCAGCTTTGGGATGGCCTTAAGTGCCCGCACTTTGGTTTCGCAACATGGGGTGCCCAAGCCGGGGCTGTGGAAGGGCTTTCCTGGGGCCCCCACCGCGGCAAAAGCCGCGGTGGGGTACTCAGTTGGGCCGCCTCCCCTCCCTGAGGAGGGCCTCCGCCCGCTCCTTGTAGGCCAGAAGGGCCTGGTGCCACTCGTCGGCGGGGTGGACGTGGGGCAGAACCGCCTCGGCCCGGACCAGGATCTCCTCGGGGGAGCGGTAGCCCAGCTGGACCAGGGTGTCCACCACCATCTCCTGGGCCCCCACCCACTCCCGGCTTCCCTCCTCGGCCCGCTCCGCCGCCCGGCGGTAGTGGGCGAGGGCCTCCTCCAGGTGCATGAGGTCGTAGGCGATGTGGCCCAGGATCAGCTCCCCCGAGGCCTCGGCTCCCAGGGCCATGGCCTCCTTTGCGGCCTCCTCCGCCTCCTGGTAGCGCCCCTGGCGGTAGAGGGCCTCCGCCAGGTCGGCCCAGACCTGGGCCCGGTAGGGGTAGGCCTCCTCCCGCAGGGCCTCCCTCAGATACCCCTCGGCCTCCAGGTAGGCCCCCTGGTCCAGGGCCGCCACCCCCATCTCGTGGAGGACGTAGGGCCTCTCCCCCGCCTCGGCCCGCCGCAGGGCCTCCTCGTAGGCCTCCATGGCCTCCTGGTACCGCCCGAGCTGCGAGAGGGCCTGGGCCGCCACCAGGGGGGTACCGTAGGCCTTGTGGCCGCTTTCCTCCTCCTCTTCCAGGGCCCTTCTGGCCTCCTCCAAGGCCCGGTTGGGGTTGCCCAGGAGGAGGTGGGCCCGGGCCAGGAGGTAGTGGCGGGTGGCGGCGTCCTCTGCCCCTTCCCCCTCCCCCACCACGGCCTTGGCCTCCTCCAGGGCCAGGAGGGCCCTCTCCCCTTCCCCGGCCTCCAGCCACATGGCGGCGGCGTCCAGAAGGAGCCAGTAGCGCTCCAGGCCCAAAGCCAGCTCCGCCCCCCGCTCGTAGGCCAAAGCGGCCTCCCGGTGCCGCCCAAGCCGCTCCAGGGCCCGCCCCTTGAGCCCCTCGGCCCGCCAGGCCAAAAAGGCGGGAAGCCCCGGCCTAAGGGTGTTCAGGACTTCCTCAAACCGCCCCAGGTAAAAGAGGGCCTGGGCCTGGTGGTACCGGGCCCGGGGGTCCTCCGTGGGCAGGAAGAGGGGGAGGACCTCCCGCTCGGAGCGCCCCTCGAGGGCCAGAAGCTCTCCCAATAGGGCCCGGTAGAGGGGGCTATACTCCAGCTCCCCCAGCTCATAGGCCTCCTCCAGGGCCCGGTGGGCCTTCTCCAGGCCCTCCTCCCCGTAGAGGCTGTGGACCTCGGCCAAAAGGAGGAGGGCTTCCTTGGCCTCTTCCCTCCGGCCGAAGAGGGCCTTGCGGGTGAGGCGCTCAATGGCGGTGTCGTAGTCCCCCTGGTGCAGGGCCTCGAGGACCCCCCTCATCGCCGCTAAAGGATACCACGGCCCTCAGTCCTCTCACCGCCCAGGCGCTACCATAGGAGCTTAGGAGGTAGATGTTGCCGCAGCGAATCAACCCCTTCACCCTAATCTTTCTGCTCCTTTTGGGTTATCTGGCCTACACCAGCCTGACCGGCCCCCCGGCCCCCATCCTGGCCTACACCGAGTTCCGGGAGCTGGTGCGCCAGGGCAAGGTGGCCGAGGTGACCCTGGAGGAGACCCGGATCCTGGGGCTTTTAAAAGCGCCCGAGCGCTTCCCCACCCCCCAAGGGGAAAGGGTGGCCCGGCGCTTCCAGGTCCCCCTGCCCCCCGTGGCCGTCCAGGACCCCGAACTTCTGCGCTTCCTGGAGGAAAACGGGGTCAAGGTGGTCACCAAACCCCCCTCCCTCTGGCCCCAGGTCCTCCTCTACGTGGGCCCCACCCTCCTCCTCATCGCCTTCTTCTGGTTCTTCTTCATGCGGGCCCAGGGCGGGGCGGGCCAGGTGATGCAGTTCGGCCAGAGCCGGGCCCGGCTCTACGGCAAGGAGAAGCGGGTTAACACCACCTTCAAGGACGTGGCCGGCCACGAGGAGGCCAAAAGGGAGCTCATGGAGGTGGTGGACTTCCTCAAAAACCCCAAGAAGTACCTGGAGCTGGGGGCGGAGATCCCCAAAGGGGTCCTCCTGGTGGGCCCCCCGGGCACGGGCAAGACCCTGTTGGCCCGGGCCGTGGCCGGGGAGGCCGGGGTCCCCTTCTTCTCCGTCTCCGCCAGCGAGTTCATGGAGATGTTCGTGGGCGTGGGGGCCAGCCGGGTGCGGAGCCTCTTTGAGGACGCCCGCAAAAACGCCCCCAGCATCATCTTCATAGACGAGCTGGACTCCATCGGCAGAAAGCGGGGGGCGGGGATCGGGGGCGGCCACGACGAGCGGGAGCAGACCCTGAACCAGATCCTCTCGGAGATGGACGGCTTTGAGAAGGACACCTCGGTCATCGTCCTGGCAGCCACCAACCGCCCCGACATCCTGGACCCCGCCCTTCTGCGCCCGGGCCGCTTTGACCGCCAGGTGGTGGTGGGTCTACCCTCGCTGGAGGAGCGCAAGGAGATCCTCCTGGTGCACCTGCGGGGCAAGCCCGTGGCCGAGGACGTGGACGCCCTGGAGCTGGCCCACCTCACCCCCGGCTTCTCCGGAGCGGACCTCAAGAACCTGGTCAACGAGGCCGCCCTGATGGCGGCCCGGAGCGGGGAACGAAGGATCCGCAAGGAGCATTTCCTCAAGGCCCTGGACAAGATCGTCCTGGGCTTGGAGCGGCCCACCTTAAAGCTCTCCGAGGAGGAAAAGCGGGCCGTGGCCTACCACGAGGCGGGGCACGCCGTCGTGGGGGAGGTTCTCCCCCACGCCGACAAAACCGAAAAGGTCTCCATCGTCCCCCGGGGGATGGCCCTGGGAGCCCGCTGGAGCAAGCCCGAGGAAAGGGTCCTGGTCTCCCGGGAGCACCTGATGGACGAGCTTTCCGTCCTCATGGCGGGCCGGGCCGCCGAGGAGCTCTTCACCGGCACCGTGACCACCGGGGCCCAGGACGACTTCAAGCGGGCCACGGGGCTCGCTAAGCGCATGGTCCTGGACTGGGGCATGGGGGAGCACTTCCGGAACATCGCTTGGGGCTCGGACTCGGGGCCCATCTTCCTGGGGGAGGAGATCGCCAAGAAGAAGGACCACTCCGAGGAAACCGCCCGCCTCATTGACCAGGACATCCGGGCCATCCTGGACGAGGCCTACGCCAGGGCCCGCCAGGTCCTCCTGGAACACGCCGAGGCCATGCACAGGATCGCCGAGGAGCTCCTAAGGGAGGAGACCATCCCCGGGGAGAGGGTCCGGGCCATCCTGAAGGAAACCGCCCCCGTCCAGAAGAGCCAGGAGGGCTAAGTGCCCACACGTTGGCTTTGATACTGTCTTGCCTGTCAAGCCACCCCTTGGAGGGACTGGCCCGCGTAGTACTCCCTTAGCCTCCCCATCATCCTCCTAAGAAGCTTATGGGCCACGGCCACCAGGGCTTGCTTTTTGCGCTTCCCCCGCGAGAGCAGGCGACGGTAGAAAGCCCCCATCTCCGGGTCGTGCCGCACCGCCACCAAGGCCCCCATGAAAAGCTTCCTCCGCAGAAGGGGAGGTCCCTTCCGGGAAAGCCGACTCCTCTCCAGGCTCTTCCCCGACTCCTCCC